>JAEEGH010020409.1_pt1 | contig 13782 bp, 11 predicted proteins | sample 9134181 | NCBI WGS metagenome assembly JAEEGH01 (sample SAMN16246544, study PRJNA631951) | gut metagenome | biome: gut microbiome; feature: rumen; material: DP-attached | host: Bos | place: Iran: Karaj | collected 2018-10
CTCGAAGGCGGCCTCTCTGCCCTCAAGATTAAGCCTGAAGACCTCTGCAAGCTCGTGAACCTCATCGCCGACAACACCATCAACGGAAAGATTGCTAAGACCGTCTTCGCCGAGATGTTCGAAACCGGCAAGGATCCCGAAGCTATCGTGAAGGAAAAGGGCTTGGTGCAGGTGACTGACACCGGTGCCATCGAAGAAGTGGTCCGCGCCGTCTGCGCCGAAAACGCTGCCCAGTTCGCCGAATTCAAGGCCGGCAAGGTGGCGCTCAAGGGCTTCCTCGTGGGTATGACCATGCGCAAGTCCGGCGGCAAGGCTAACCCGGGCCTCGTGAACCAGATTCTCGACAAGCTCGCGAAGGAATAATGGATAATTCGGAGTTCGGATTTCGGAATTCGGAATTGATAACAAGGTCGCTGAGCTCGCCGAAGCGCCTTGTTTTTGCTGTTCTCCTCGCCCTATTTCTCGCGATACCCGCGGCTGCCGCAGACAAGCTCGACAAGTACGACAGCGCTTACGTAAGTACGCTGAACATGACCGACGAAGAGGCGGCGGAACTCTATGGCATCGATTCGACCAAGCTGAATCAGGGGCCGACGCTCCAGGAACTCAACGAAGAAAATCCTAGCTATGTCAAGCGCGAATACAACCATCGTCAACAAGTCATTGTCGGCAGCGTCGTGATGCTCTGTGTTGCCGTTGCGATGGTCTTAATGAACAATTACAATCCGAAGCGCTAGTGGGGGCATGAACCTCGCTTTTTTTGTATTATACTGTTTGTATAATATAGATTGAAAAATTCTGCATTTGTCTTTTAAAATTGTGATTTTTGACTAAAAATTTAAATTTTGTATAGTAACATTTGTTGTCTTTCAAAGAACATGAATGTATATTACATATATGAAATAAGACTTCATTTAATCAAAAATTTTTTTTGAAAAATGAAAAAGAGTTAACCAAAAGGGGGTTGATTATGAATAAGGTTATCACAACTGCAGCTTTGGCTCTTGCGCTTGTTGCTTGCTCGGACAATTCTTCTGCGAATGGTCCTGAGAATCATCAACTTGGCGGAGGCGGTACGGCTTTGCTGGATTCCACGCGGAATGTGTCGCTCGAAATGGGGGCGTGCAAAGCTAATCCTTATGATGTGTTGCTGAAAGATGCATCGGAAAATCCCAAAGCGTATTTGATTACTGACGAAAATGGAGCGTATCAGGTTGTCATCCCGAATTTGACGGACGCATGCGGCGTTGGTGAAGTTGTTTTCAATAACAAACGTTCCTTGGATACGCTGATAATTTCTTACACGGTTGGGAATGTTACTGAATGCATGTGCATTACGGACCATTTTTTTAACATCGATCCTCTTGATGCCGATATCAAGTTTTTGAATCATTGGGGAACTGTTTATGAAGTGGTGCCAGGGCCTGTTCCCGGAGATCAGTCGTTCTCCGATTCTTCGGCAACCCAAGCGGCATCGTTAATCAATGCGGAATGCAAAGATGTTCTCGCTAAGTCCGCTGCTTCAAACGAAAACTTGCTTTCGGACGCTTTGGATCCCGTTACAGAAAATCGAAGGGTGGCGATACGCTCTGCCGAAGATGAAAAAATTGACAGAATTTATATAGACGATGTTTATGTTATTTGTGGATCTGTTATTGAAGAGATTAATGTCACCGCGTCGAATGACACGCTTTATGTCGATCCGAAAATTATTTCGAAACTAGATAGTTCGGGGCCTGTTCCTGATTGCCTGTGCCCGACACTTGTTTCCTTTAATATAGAGAGGACTTCCAAATTCTCAAATGCAAATTATCTTGTATATCAGAATGATTTGGTAATGCCTTTGGAAAATAGATAGAATGTGAAGGCGTAGAGGGGAAAAGCATTTATACTAGAATCGAACTAAATTTTTCAAAAACAAAAGGAGGCTCGGCCTCTTTTTTTTATATTTGAGGGCATGAAGTACACAGACGAAGCAAAACAGAATTTCAAGGCCCTCTCCAATAACCCTTATCCCGGTCGTGGCATTGTCCTCGGCGAAAGTGCCGACGGCAAGTCCTACGTGCAGGTGTACTGGATCATGGGCCGTAGCGTGAACAGCCGCAACCGCGTGTTCGAAATCGAACCGAAGACCGGCTTCATGAAGACCAAGGCCTTCGACGAATCGAAGCTCACGGACCCGCACCTGATTATCTACTACCCGGCACGCCACACTGCCGACGTCCAGATTATCACGAACGGCGACCAGACCGACACGATTTACGATGCCATCAAGCTCGGCGGCACCTTCGAGAGCGCCCTCCGCACGCGCCAGTACGAAGACGACGCCCCGAACTTCACTCCGCGTATTTCCGGCATCCACTACAAGAACGCAAGCCCCGCCGTGTACAAGCTCTCTATCCTCAAGAGCCGTAACAACAGCGAAGAAGCTGGTTGCGAACGCATGACGTTTGAATACGAGAAGGCTTTGCCCGGTCTCGGCCACTTCATCAGCACCTACGAAACTGATGGCAGCCCGATTCCGTCTTTCAACGGTTTCCCGAAACTGATGCCGATTTTTGACAACGCCGAAGACACGCCCAAAAAGTACTGGGCCGCCCTCGACAAGGACAACAAGGTGTCGCTCATGGTCAAGTGGATTGACAAGAAGACCTTCAAGGCCAAGACCCTGATCGTGAACAAGAACAAGTAATTGCTATATTTGCCAACGAATTTCAACAATCAACACAAGAAGGTCTAACAATGGCTAAAATTCCTGCAGTCCTTATCTTTGGCGCACCGGGTTCCGGCAAGGGTACCGTCGGCGCAAAGCTCGCTGCTACCACCTCTCTCAAGCACATTTCTACGGGCGACATCTTCCGCGGTATCGCTCCGTCCAGCGAATCCGGCAAGCTCCTCGCTTCTTACTCCAGCAAGGGTCTCCTGGTTCCGGATGAAGCTACTGTCGAAATCTTCGGCCGCTTCATCGAAGGCCTCATCAATACGAACAAGGTAAATCCGGACAAGGACACTCTCCTCCTCGACGGTATTCCTCGTACGGTTGCCCAGGTCAAGCTCATCGAATCCGTGGTCGACGTGAAGCACATCTTCGTGCTCGACATCAAGGACGAAAAGACCATCGTGGCCCGCCTCCTCAACCGCGCCAAGATCGAAGGCCGTAAGGACGATGCCGACGAAGCCGTGATCAAGAACCGCCTCAAGGTGTACAAGGAATCCACCGCCAAGGTTCTCGGCAAGTACAGCAAGTCCATCATCAGCCGCATCAACGGCGACAACACTCCGGATGAAGTGTTCTGCGACACGCTCGCTGCCTACGTGAAGTTCTGCAAGAGCGCTTGCAAGGCTTCTGCAAAGAAGGCTCCGGCTAAGAAGGCTAAAAAGAAGTAATCTTACTTAAGTCTTAAAGCTTGAAGAGACCGTGGAGAAAGTCCGCGGTTTCTTTTTGTTTTGGGGGGAGCGAAATTTTTTGCTGAATAAATGAGAAAAACTTAAAAAAAACTTCCAAAAAAGTCTGTGTTTTTCTATTTTTACGAAAAAGTGATTTTAAGGAAAAAAAATGGAACCGAATTCGCAATATTCTTCTTCCACATCTAGTTCTGCTTCTCACAATAAGGATGATGACGAAATCGACTTGCTCGAAGTCTTGGGAATCCTTTTAAAGCATAAGCTGTTTCTTTCTGTTTGTATAGTCTTTGGCTGTATTGTCGGTTTTTTGGTCTCGAATTGGATGACTCCGCAATACACGAGCGACGCCCTTTTGCAGATTGACGTTAAGGGGAACAAGGCGGGCAAGGCCATGGGCGAAATGGGTGCCCTTCTGGATGTAGCGAGCCCCGCCGAAGCAGAAATTGAACTCTTGAAAAGCCGCATGGTGTTGAGCTTTGTGGTGGAACAGGAACACCTTTGTTTCAACGCTTACCCGGTTGGTGCTCTGGATCGCTTGCTGCATAAGCAGGGCCGCATGGATCTTGAGAATCTTTATATTCCCGAAATTGCCCGTATTGAAAAATGGACAGCCGAAGTGGTTAGTGAAAACGAAATTGCCGTTTACACGCCAGAGGGGGTGAAGCTGTTGCAGGGCCCGGTAGGGGAGCGCCTGACTGCGGCCTATGGTGGGGATACCTTGGTGATTCAGGTAAAGCGTTTGCTGGCTATTCCGGGGCAGAAATTTGTAATTGCGCAGTCCGAACCTCTAGACGCGGTTCGTGGGTTGGTGAAATCGCTGGATGTCGCGGAAAAAGGTAAACAGACGGGAATTATCGGTGTGTCTTACACCAACCGCTATGCAGACAAGGCCGCGTCTGTGTTGAATTCCATTGCCAATATCTATCTGCGTCAGAATGTCGAAATGCGCAGTGCCGAAGCCGAAAAGACTTTGGAATTCTTGGAAGCGCAACTTCCGGGCGTCAAGGCCAAATTGGATACCGCAGAAAAGGCACTGGCCGATTACCGCTTGAAAATCGGTTCTGTGGATATGTCGGGGGAAACGAGGTCTCACCTTGAAAAGGTGGCCGAACTTGAAAAGCAGATTCTTGAACTGGATCAGCAACGTCAAGAAGCAACACGCTTGTTCAAGGAAGAACACCCGGCGGTGCAGACCATTATGCAACAGCAGAGCCGCTTGCGCTCTGAACTTTCTAGGTTGAAAAAGTCTGCTGAAAATATGCCGAGAACACAGCAGGACGTGTTGAGCTTGCAGGAAGAGGTGGCTGTGAACAATGCTCAGTACACTGCGATGCTTAACAACATTCAACAGCTCCGCGTGGTGCGTGCCGGCGAAGTCGGTAACGTGCGTATCGTAGACTATGCCCAGATTGAACGTAAGCCGAGCAAGCCGAACAAGAAGGTTATCTTTGCGGGCTGTGTCGGCGGCTGTTTCCTCTTGGGGGCCCTGCTGATTTACTTGCTGCAGATGACCAAGCGCGGAGTTCGTAGTTCTCTCGAAATTGAACGCGAAACAGGTATCAGTGTTTATGCCAAGATTCCGAAGGCCGAAAATGCAATTCTTTCTAAGCGCAATAAGGGCAAGAATACGAAGCCCCTTGTAGAAGACGATCCCGAGTCTCCTTCGAGCGAGGCCTTGCGTTCCCTTTATACCGCTATTGAATTTGCGACGACGGATCTGCGTGTCATGATGGTGACAGGTATGATTCCGGGTGTGGGTAAATCATTTGTTTCTAAGAATCTCGCAGCCTTGTTTGCCGGTTCTGGCAAGAAAACTCTGTTGATCGATGCTGACATGCGTCGCGGTGTAGTTTATAGCCATCGTAAGCAGGGCCTTGGCGATGTTCTTTCGGGACATTGTTCTTTGGATTCTGCCATTGCTGATTCCATTACGAAAAATTTGTTTGTAATGGGTGCCGGTAAGACCGATGTTTCTCCGAGTGAACTTTTGCGTGGAGATACCTTCAAGAATCTTCTTGAAGAAGCCAAGTCCAAATATGATATCGTGATTGTCGATACTCCGCCTCTGGAATTGGTGACGGACTCCGAATTGATTTACCCGATTGTCGACTTTGCCCTGTTCGTGCTGCATTACGGCAAACATTCTATGGACCAGATCAAGGAATCCATGATGAAACTCGACCGTTGCTGCGAAGGCAAGTCGCGTGCGTTCGTGATGAACCACTGCGAACAAGAGGGCCATGGGTATGGCTACGGTGGATACGGCTATTACGGCAAGTACGGGTATTACAACAAGGACAAGAAGAAAAAATCGTAGTCCTTAAGGATTGAATGCGGCTGTGTCGCACGTTGTCATGCCCGGCTTCGACCGGGCATCTCCGTTTTTAGAAAGTTTCTTTTTCTATATTTGCGCCTATGAAAATCTCCCTATACGATACGACTCTCCGTGACGGTAATCAAGACCGTAAGATAAGCCTTTCTCTTGCCGACAAGTTGCAGATTGCGCGAATTCTTGACCATTTCGGTTTTGACTATATCGAAGGGGGGTGGCCCAATCCGAGTAATCCGACCGACGAGGAATTTTTCCAGAAAATCAAGGAAATCAAGCTGAAGCACGCAAAGATTGCCGCCTTCGGTTCGACTCGTCGCCCGAAGGTTTTGCCCGAGAACGATCCGCTGCTGCAGGCGCTCGTGAAGTCCGGTGCACCTGTCAAGACGATTTTCGGAAAGAGCTGGGACCTGCATGTGACCGATGTCATCCGCACGACTCTCGAAGAGAACCTCGACATGATCGAGTCTTCGGTGGCGTACCTCAAGGAACATTCCGAAGAGGTAATTTACGATGCGGAACATTTCTTTGATGGTTACAAGGCGAATCCCGAGTACGCCATCGAGACTCTGAAGGCCGCGGAACTCGGCCACGCCGACTGCATCGTGCTGTGCGACACCAATGGCGGAACGATGCCGTGGGAACTCGAAGAAATCGTGAAGGAAGTGAAGAAGAAAATTTCGACACCGATCGGAATCCATGTGCATAACGATGCGGGACTTGCCGTGTGCAATAGCATCTATGCCGTCAAGAACGGTGCGACCATGGTGCAAGGCGTGGTGAACGGTTACGGCGAACGCTGCGGTAACGCGAACCTCACGACCATTGCTGCAGACCTCCATTTCAAGATGGGCGCGAAGTTCTTTGCTGCAAAGAAGATGGCTCGACTCCGTCAGTTGAGCAGCAATGTGGACCAGATCGTTAACTTGCCGAGCGATGTGCATGCTCCGTACGTGGGCGATGCAGCCTTTGCGCATAAGGGCGGAGCACACATCGATGGCGTGATGAAGGTTTCTCGCAGCTTCGAACATATCGACCCGCATGCCGTCGGCAACGACCGCGTCTTTGTCACCAGTGACCAGGCCGGCGGTTCTCTCGTGGTAGAAAAACTGAAGGCCATCAAGCCGGGTATCGACAAGAAGGATCCGGTGGTGGGTAAGCTCCTTACGCTCATCAAGGAACGCGAAAATGCCGGTTGGCATTTCGATAGCGCCGAGGCAAGCTTTAAGATGCTTGTGTACCGCCAGCTGGGAATGGTCGAAGAACCGTTCAAGGTGCTGAACTACCGCGTCATCGAAGACAAGACTCCGCAGGGGGTTTCTGTGTCGCAGGCGACGGTCAAGCTTCAGGTTGGCGACAAAATCAGTCACCAGGTGAGCGAAGGCGACGGCCCGGTAAACGCTCTGGATGCGGCGCTCCGCAAGGCGCTCCTTCCGTTCTTCCCGAATATGGCGAAGGTCAAGCTCGACGACTATAAGGTGCGCGTGCTTGGAAGCAACGTGGCATCCGACGCTACCGTGCGTGTGTGGACGACCTTTGGCGACGAAAAGGGCTACTGGAACGTAGTCGGCGTTTCGAGCAACATCATCGAAGCGTCTTGGATGGCGTTTGTTGATGGCCTCACCTACAAGATTCTGGTGGACAACAAGGTCATCGAAGGTGCCTACAAGCACCTGGACGTGAAGCCTGTTGAACCGGCCAAGGCAAAAGAAGAAGCCGTGCCTGAGAAGGCAAAAAAGTTGACTGCTCGCAAGGTCCGTAACCTCGCCGGGGTTTCAAGGAAAAAGTAAGTTATGCAAATTGTAAAAGTTACTCCGAAATCTGCTGAAATTGAACGCATCTGCGGGCGCGAAGTCGCTCCGTCCAGAGAAATCCATGACAAGGTGATGCAAATCCTTGCCGACATCAAGAAGGGCGGTATCGCCAAGGCAACGGAATACGCCCAGAAGTTTGACGGCCTCAAGGGCAAGAATATTCGCGTCCCGGCATCTGCCATCGCGAAGTCTGCCGCCAAGTGCCCCAAGGAACTCCAGAAGGCCTTGAAGCAGGCTATCAAGAATGTTCGCGACTTCCACAAGAACCAGATGGAAGAATCCTGGCTCATGGAAGGGGCCGATGGGGTAGTCCTCGGTCAGCGTATTCGCCCCATGAAGCGCGTGGGTCTTTATGTGCCGGGTGGTGCAGGCATTTACCCGAGTACCGTGATTATGAACGCCGTTCCGGCTCTGGTGGCGGGCGTTCAGGATATCGTGGTTGTGACCCCGATCAAGGGCGAAATCAACCGTGCTGTGGCTTTCGTGCTCCAGGAATTGGGCATTGAAGAAGTCTACCACATCGGTGGCGCTCAGGCGATTGGTCTCTTGGCTTATGGTGCCAAGGACGCCAAGGGCAAGACCGTCGTGGAACGCGTCGACAAGATTGTGGGCCCGGGCAACGTCTTTGCCGCTATCGCCAAGAAGGAAGTCTTCGGAGTCGTGGATATCGACATGGTGGCTGGTCCCAGCGAAGTGCTGGTGATGGCCGACAATACTTGCGATCCGGACTTTGTCGCTGCAGACTTGCTTTCTCAGGCGGAACATGGTTCCGGCTTTGAAGCTGCTATCTGCATTACCGACAATATGGAAACCGCCCAGATGATTTCTGCTTGCGTCGATGTGCAAGTTGAAAATTCTCCGAAGAAAGAACTCCTCGAGAAGGTGCTGGGCAACTTCGGCCGAATCCTCGTGGTGAAGGACTGGTTCGATGGCGTTGAAATTGCGAACCGTATTGCTCCGGAACACTTGGAAGTCATGACCGCCGAAGCCGAATCCATGGCTGCGCAGATCGAGAACGCGGGTGCCGTGTTTATCGGCCCGTGGTCTAGCGAACCGGTGGGCGACTACTTTGCGGGTCCGAACCATGTGCTGCCGACGAACGGCACGGGCCGCTTCTTTAGCCCGCTCGGAGTCTACGACTTCCTCAAGCGTATGAGCATCATCCGCTACAGTGAAAAGGCCATCAAGAAGAATGCGAAGGCGATTGCCGCCGTCGCTACCGAAGAAGGCTTTATCCACCACGCCGCTGCGGTTCTGAAGCGTCTCTAGAAACGTGTCGTTTAGTATAAATTAAAAAGGTTCCTTCGGGAGCCTTTTTTTGCGATTAAAACAAAAACATAGTGCCATCGCCGAGGTTTACGCACACTCGGTTGCGTCCCGATTCCTTGGCGTTGTACAGGGCGTCATCGGCGCGCTTGATAATCGTCTCGACGGAGTCGCCGTCCTTACGTTCCGTGAATCCGACGCTGATGGTCACCGAAATAAAATCCTTTTTGTCCAGAAGCGGAATCTTCATCGATTCTACGGTGGCACGGAGTCTTTCTCCGACAACCTTCGCGTTCTCGATGCTCGTTCCTGGCAGGAAAATCGTGAATTCTTCGCCGCCGTAACGCACGGGCATGTCAGTGGGGCGCAGGCACTGGAGAATGGCCTTGGATACTGCAATCAGCACCTGGTCGCCGACGAGGTGACCGTAGGTATCGTTGATTTTCTTGAAGTGGTCGATATCCAGCATGAAGGCCGAAAGGTGCAGGTTCCCTGCATTGCTTCGGTTGAGTTCGCGGGTGTACATTTCTTCGAGCCAGCGGCGGTTATGCAGGCCCGTAAGCGAGTCCACCTTGGCGTTCTCTTCGATGCAGCGGATATGGTATTCCTCTTCGCACACTACCTTATTATTGTTGCGTAGACGATGGCTCAGAAGTTGCAAAAAGTTCAGACAAAGGTCGTGCGATGCGTTGAGCATGGCGAGTGCGGTGTCGCCGTCGATAATCAGGATCTTGCAGTTTTCCTTGGCATATACTTTCGCGCTCGGTTTAATGTTGTCAAAAATGGACATCTCTCCGGCGCAGTGTCCTGGCTGGATATGGTCAATGTACATGCCACCCTGGGCTTCCACATGGACTTCCATAAGGCCGTCTAGGAGAACCAAAAGACGGCGTCTGGGGTTATCAGGATCGATAAGGAGTGTGCCCGGTTCAGGATATATCGTTTCGCAGCCGAGCAGGTAACCTGCAAGACTTTCGAACGCGACATTCTTGAAAATTTCCTGTCGCTGAAATTCTGCCCTGGATATGGGTAGTGTTTCTAGTTGGTTCGCACTCATACCATAATTATATACAAAAACTTTTGAAAAGCAAAACGGAAAATACTACTTTTTGAGAAAAATTACACGATAAGATGGCTTTCTATGGCAAAAATAATACTCCAATCTGTACTATTCCAAGGTAAAATACAGGATATTCTCATCTCGGGAAAGAAGTTTGCGAAGGTGGGGCGTATGCTTACGGCCCGCGATTATGACAAGGCCGAAGTGGTGAATTGCAAGGGGCTTGCCATTGTACCTCCGTTCTATAACGGGCACACTCATGCTGCCATGACCCTCTTGCGTGGATATGCCGATGACATGCCGCTCCAGAAATGGTTGCAGGAATACATCTGGCCGTTCGAGGCGAAACTGACCGCCAAGGATATCGAAATCGGATCCCGCCTGGCCGTGCTTGAAATGATCAAGTCGGGAACGGTCTTCTTTTCGGATATGTACTGGCATCGCGAAGTGACGATGAAGGTCGTGAAGGAAATGGGAATCCGAGCAGCGATTGGCGTGACGATTGCCGAAAATCTGGATTCCCCGGAACATATCGAGGAGAATTTCAAGTTCTTGCAGGATCATCGTTATGAAAATGACCGCGTGAAGCTTGCCGTGATGCCGCATTCCATCTATACGGTGGGCGAAAAGATTTTCAAGCGCTGCGCCAAGGTGGCCAATGCCGAAAATTACGTGCTGCACACTCATTTGTCCGAAACCTTGACTGAAATCAAGGATTGCAAGAAACAGTATGGTTGTTCGCCGGTAGAACTCTTGGCAAAGTGGGATGTTCTGGGAGACCATATGGTGGCGGCGCATTGCGTGCATCTGTCCGAATACGATATGTCGCTGATGGCCGAATCGGGTTCTGCCGCGATTCTGAATCCCTGCTCGAATTTGAAACTGGGAAGCGGTATCCCGAAGGTGAACGCGCTCCTGGATAGCGGAATGCTGGTGGGGCTAGGTACTGACGGGGCTTCGTCGAACAACAACCTTGATATGCACGAAGAGATGAAACTGATTTCGCTTCTGGCGAAGGTGGAGCCCAAGACCGGTAAGGCGGAGTCCTTGCCTGCGGAAGAGGCGCTCAAGCTGGCGACTGCGAATCCGGCGCTGGCTTATGGCATTCCGGCGGGCGTGATTGCCGAAGGATTCCTGGCCGATGCCCTTCTCCTGGACCTGAAAAACGAACGCCTCGTTCCGAACCACAATCTGGTGAGCAACTGGGTCTATGCGGCCGATTCCTCCGCGATTCATTCCGTGATTTGCAACGGAAAGTTCGTGATGAAGAACCGCCATGTCGATGGCGAAGAGGAAATTTTGAAGGACGCGCAGAATATCGCGAAAAGAAGTTAATTACTGGTCGTCGCTGTCGACGTCGCAGGAATCTGTCTGTTGCGGGGCGACAACAGGCCTGCTGCTCTTGGCGCTATAGATGAGCTCTGCCATGAACAGCTCCTTGAGCTTTGCGAGTCCCGCATCTTTTTCAAGATCCAGCTGGTAGGGCGACATTCGCGCCTGCTTGCGGATGGCAAGTTCGTTTTCGTTGAAGGCTCTCGACTTGACCGTAAGCATTACCGGGGTCTGCAATTTTTCTTCGAGAATCTGCTTTAAGCGCTCCAGGTACTCCGGGTGCTCTTCCATCTGCTTGATACCCCAAACTTCGCTGGCGGTGTCGCCAAGGTAGGTGAGCGCGATGGGGAAGGGGGTGGCTTTCGGGTCGCCGGTTTCGAGGACCGTATCGTTCAGGGCGACCGAGAAGGCGAAGTCACCGGAATCGGCGATGTGCGTCTTGATGGAGCCCCAGGCGGCAGAAATTTCGTAACGACTGTAAACGTCGCCATTGTATCCGTTGGCGATTCCGTTCTGTAGGGCGGCAAAGGGATTTTCGTCCTGTTGCTGTAATGCCTTGGCTTCTTCCACGGCATCCAGCATGTTCTGGACTTCAGTTACTTTTTTTTTTAACGCCTCATCGGAGGCGCTGCTCGAAGCTTTGGAAGGATCGTTGATCGCGGCGAGCGCGCGTCTGAGATCCGTCAGCCTGTCAAGCCAAGCCATGCGGGCGAATGTCGTTTCGACAAGGAGTCGCGGGTTCGTGCTGTAGCGGAGGGTGCCCTGCAAGTCGATAAGCATCTTGCTGATGCGCAGGATGTCTCCGTTCTTGAGTTCGGGAACGACGCTCTTGTACTTGGTGTACAGCTCTTCGGAAATGTTGATCACGTCGGGCGTGAAGGCATCGAGGCGTGCGTAGAGCATATTCCTGAGGAACTTGCCGAAACCGTCGAGAAGCGGCGTAAATTCGATTCCGCGCTTGCAGGCGTCGTCGACCATCTTGAAACATTCCTTGAGGTCGTGATCCTTGATGGCATTAATGAGCGTGAAGAACAGTTCGACGGGAGGAATGCCGAGAACGCTACGGACCGATTCGGCGGCCATTTCGTTGCCGGTAAAGGCGTAGGCCTGGTCGAAGTAGGTGAGGCCGTCGCGCATGGAACCGTCTGCCTTTTCGGCGAAAATGTCGAGGGCTTCGTCGGTGGCGTTGATGCCTTCCTGTTCGCAGATGTAGCGAAGGCGGCTGCGGATCTGTTCTACGGTCAGTCGCTTGAAGTCAAATCGCTGCACGCGGCTGAGAATGGTCTGCGGCACCTTGTTGACTTCGGTGGTCGCAAAGATGAAGATGACGTGCTCAGGCGGTTCTTCGAGCGTTTTCAGGAGCGCGTTGAAGGCGCCGTTCGAGAGCATGTGGACTTCGTCGATAATGAAAATCTTGTACTTGCCGATGACGGGCGGATACTGCACGCGTTCAATCACGTCGCGGATGTTGTCGACGCCAGTATTGGATGCAGCGTCTATTTCGAACACGTCCATCGGGTTGCCGCCAGCGATGTCCTTGCAGCTTTCGCACTGTCCACAGGGGTGGAGCGGATCGCCGCCGGTGCAGTTGAGCGTGCGGGCGAGGATACGGGCACTGGTAGTCTTACCGACACCGCGGGTTCCGGTAAATAGGAATGCGTGGTGGAGTCGTCCTCCTTCGATTGCGTTCTGGAGGGTCTTTGCGATATGTTCCTGTCCGACCATGTCGGAGAAAGATTGCGGACGCCACTTACGGGCCATTGCTACGTATGCCATAGCCTAAAAGTAGTAAAATGAGCTTGAAATTCGGAATTCAGATTTCAGAATTCGGAGCTTTTAAAATGAAAAGTAAAAAAGCGTCATTACAAGGAGCGAAGTGACGAAGCAAACCATTTTGATTTTGTATCTTTGCAAAAAAAATTGAGGTAAACATGAATTCGAATTTGGCGCTTTTGATTCTTTCTTGGCAGGTGGCTTGTCTTTATCACGAATCCGAAACCGACAAGCTCTTGCCGGGTTCCACTTCGGCAACGGAAGCCGAAAGCGATACGCTAGATGCGATTCATGACGAACTGACCCCGGATGTCTCCTGGGATGATTTTAATAGCACATACGCCAAGTTCAAGTCGGCTAAGGAACGTGCTGCGGCCTGCGTTGAAGCCCTGAAGAATGAACCGGGCGAATTCAAGTGCAAGGTGCTGGAATCGATGCTCCGCGTAGCGAATGCCTCTAAAGAAGACGACAACGAAAGCAACGTCAGCCCCGAAGAAATGGACTTTATCCAGCAGATTAGAGAAGCGCTGGAATAATTCTGAATTCAGAGTTCGAAATTCAGAATGGATTCCATAAGAAAAACGCTCCCGTCCGGGAGCGTTAAATTTATCTGAACAATATGGTTAGCGGAGCACGATGTCGCCGTTTGCGACGAGCTTGTCACGCAGCTTGTTGTGGGCCTTGTTGACTTCGTCGTCGGTAAGGGTGCGGTCCATGGCCTGGTAGGTGAGGCTGTAGACCATGTTCTTCTTACCGGCTTCGATCTTGTCGCCTTCGTAGATGCTCTTGAGCGTAATCTTCGC
>JAEEGH010020412.1_pt1 | contig 13781 bp, 14 predicted proteins | sample 9134181 | NCBI WGS metagenome assembly JAEEGH01 (sample SAMN16246544, study PRJNA631951) | gut metagenome | biome: gut microbiome; feature: rumen; material: DP-attached | host: Bos | place: Iran: Karaj | collected 2018-10
CAGATGCAATTTCCGAAACTCTGAATATCGGAAATACCGGTTATTCTGTCACTGTTTCTGCTATACCTAATTAAGTAACTATATTTTATAATAATACTGTATCTGTTTCCCTAAATATACTTCTTATCAACGTTTTCATAGTTATCATTCTGATCGTAACCTCTTTTGTCCAGTCCTATAGAAATCAGATCGTCATGATGGCTACAATTGACGAACTTACCGGCATTTCCAACAGAAAATCTTTCATAGAACGTTATGAAAGATTGAATGCTAAAGGCAAACTTAAGAATGCTGCCATATTCATGATCGATGTTGATAAATTCAAGGGCATCAATGATACAAGCGGTCATGCTTCAGGTGATGCTGCTCTCAAATATATTGGACACAGGTTAAAAAAGCTTGAGAATTCCGACCTGATAGCGGGAAGATGGGGCGGTGATGAGTTTATCGGTATTATTGCGTCAGAAAACGATGACCCGGTCAAGCTGGCAGATAATGTACTTAGCAATCTGATGGAAGATGTCAGAAAAGCAGAGATCATAAAGGGATTTACTATTTCTCTTAGTATAGGTGTCGCTAAAGTTCTGGACGGCACTAAAATAAACGTAAATATGGAGAGAGCTGACGATGCCCTGTATGTTTCCAAGAATAATGGCAGAGGAAGGCTATCTATTTATGATGATCTGTCTGATAAAAAAACAGATGCTATTCCTGAATCAGGCAGTATTGCCTCTTTGGCAGATTCTTCTACTGACACTTGTAGTGCGATTGATAACGTTAATAAGCTGATAAACGAAGAATCTATAGCTGAGTCAGACAAAGCCGGCGACGCTAATAAAGACAGATTCTATGATCTGCATTATGAAGATACTTCCCTGGCACATGAGGATGCAAAGATTTCCCAGCAGATACTTAGCGGTATCATAGATGGTGTTAATCACATGATTCCTTTTGCCCTTGGCGGCGGTGTTCTTATAGCTATTGCTTTTCTGACTGATGCAGCAAGTATTGATATCAGTACTCTTGATGTTAATGAGCTTAGCAGCTTTGGAACTATAACTGATTTCGCTGCTTCATTTAAGTCTCTTGGAGATCTTACTTTTAATTTCATGTTCACGGTTTTCTCTGCATTTCTGGCCATGTATCTTGGCGGTTATGAAGCCTTTGTTGCCGGCTTTATGGGCGGATATATGGCCTTCGGGAGGTGCAGGATTTTTCGGTGCATTTCTTGCGGGAATAGCTGCAGGAATTAGTGTTAAGCTCATGAAAAATCTTGCAAAAGAACTTCCTGATCACTTTAATACTGTTTCCTCTCTTATTATCTATCCTGTACTTAGCCTACTTTTGATAAACCTGATGATGTATTACCTCATCAATCCATTTGCCAATTTATGTAATTCAACGCTTACAGAGTTGCTTGATGCATTCTCTCGTTTAGGAAAGCTTCCACTTAGCATAATAGCCGGTTCTATGATGGGCTGCGATATGGGTGGACCTGTTAACAAGGCTGCATATTATTTTGGAACCAAAGCTCTTAACAATAAAGAATACGATGTCATGGCCTTTATTATGGCTGCAGGCATGACTCCTCCTTGTGGTATAGCACTTTCGACTTTTCTTTTCCCAAACAGATTTACTAAGTCTGAGCGAAGAAGAAGCGGTATCACATTCCTTATGGGGCTTGCCTTTATAACAGAGGGTGCTATTTCATATTTACTTGCTGATGTGATAAATGTAATGATCTCCTGCATGATCGGTTCAGGGGTTTCGGCTCTTTTATCTGAAGTTTTTGGTTGTACGCTGATGGCTCCGCATGGCGGCATTTTCGTTTTCCTCATAGCGGGAAAACCTGTTTTGTATTTCATTGCGATCATGATAGGTAGCCTTGTAACTGCCATTATTCTTGGTTATATGAAGAAGGTTAAGGATATGAAGGTCAAAAACAGATTGAAGCTTCCCGGAATCCTGATGCTTATAATATCTCTTGTTATGTTTACCGGGTGCGCCAGAACTTATAACAATACTAATAATATACAAGAAGAACCGGGCCACTATACCTTTGCCTATACCTGCATGGATGGGAGCAATCCTTATTTTGAAGTAATATTGGAAGAAATAACTGAACTTGTTGAGAGCAGAGGCGATACACTTGTTGTGTTCGATGGTCAAAATGATATCTCAAAGCAGCAAACCCAACTTGAAGATATGGCTTATCGTAAGTATGACGGAGTTTTCCTGAATCCTGTAGATTCTGAAAAAGTCATAACTCCTCTTAAGAAAATAAATGAAGCGTCTATACCAGTTGTATGTTTTGATGCCCAGGTAGAAGATGCCTCCTACATAGACAGTTATATTGGATCTGATAATTACAATGCGGGTAAGGTCGTTGGTGAGGATTTGGTAAAACGTGTTCCTGATGGAGGGTCTATTATCATACTCGACTCTCCTGCCACAAGATCTGCTAAAGACAGAGTTGAGGGTTTTATCGACTCTATCGAAGGGGCTGGATTTGATATTTACTCAATGTATGACTGCGGCGGAGATGAAACAAGGTCCTATGAGGCTACCAAAAAGCTTCTTGGCCTTAACAGCGAGATAACTGCTATCTTTGCAGAAAATGATCCTACTGCACTTGGGGCTTTGAAGGCTGTTAATGAGCTCGGATACACAGATTGCATTATATACGGCGTAGATGGCTCGCCTTCCATTAAACAGGAACTTGCCAAGGATGATTCGCCTGTCAAAGGAACCGGGGCCCAGTCACCTGTATCCATTGCCAGAAAGGCGGTGGAAGTAATGTATAGCATACTTGAAGGGGAAACTGTAGAGAAAACTTATACGATAGATACTTACCTTATTACTTCTGAAAATATCGGGGATTACGATATAAAAAGCTGGCAGTAACTGCCAGCTTTTGACTTATATTTCTATTATCTAATTAACATATTCTTTATGAATCTTGATAAATAGTCTTATCTGTCTAATAAAGCCTTCTAAATTACACCTTGCTGATATTCCCCTTGGCGATCATCTCTTCAACCCAGAGGCGAAGGGATTCTACAGATGCTGAAATCTTGGAAAGCTGCGCCTGGATATTGTGGAAATCTTCAAGCTCATCATCTCCGATCTTGCCATCTGCTGTGATCTCAATAAGACGCTCTTTCTCACGGTTCATGTTGTTAAGTGATGCAAGCATCTCAAGTACGATCTGTGACAGCTCTTTTTTAGAAATTGCAGGAACATACTGCTGTCCGATAGGGCATTCATGTGAACAGAAGTAATTATTTATAGATGGATTTTTATAATATTTAGCCATCATCAAAACTTCATCCGGATGTGGCAGTGATTTCTCATTCTCAATTTTCTCAAGACGATCTGCTGATATGCCTGTGAGTTCAGCAGCATCCTCTCTTGTAAGATCAAGTGACTCTCTACTGGTCATATAAAGGTTCTTGTTTGGTCTTACTGATTTCTTACCCATAGTCTCTTCTCCCAACTAAATAATTTCATAGTGATTTGCAATCACACATAATAATAGCATACTTTTCATGGTTTACAAACAATAATAGGGGTGTTATTATGAACATGTTCATTTAAAAACAATATTGCTTTTATTCATCAAATGAGGAGATTACGTATGCCAAAGATCATCATGCATCTTCAGGAGCAGATAATAATGCAGGCTGAGAAAATGCTGGTTCAGGACGGGCCTGAAAAGATCAGTATCAGGGGCGTTGCCAAGGCTTGTGGAATAGCAGTTGGAACAATCTATAACTACTATCCTACCAAGGATGCGCTTATCGCTGACCTTATCCTTCACAGGTGGTCAAGGTCCAAGGATGATATCTACAAATCGCTTGATGGTGTTTCAGATCTTTTTTCCGGATTGGATATCATATATGAGGGCATCTCTGAATTCATAGTGGGGAATCGCAATGTATGGCGTGCAACTGCGGTATCCAAGCAGTTTTCGCACTCTTATGCAGAATATCATCAAAAGCTTTCAGGTGAAGTCTCGATCCTTGTGTCTTACCTTCTGATAAGACTTCCAAAGGAAAAAGACAGGATATACGTAAAATTCGGTCAGGAGGGCGCAGATGCTTTTATTTCTGAGAACATTCTTCTGTGCTTTTCCAACAAGAATATAAATATGAGCGTGCTTAAAGCTGCGCTTTCATAAAGGGTAAAGGAGATTTTTCATGAAAATAGTACTTGCGGGTGCATACGGACATCTTGGCGGAGATATTCTTAAGGCACTTGAATCTAAAGGACATGATATTGTCGCGCTTGATTTTAACGAGCGTCCTATTGCTTTTAGCGGAAATGGCGCTGTCTCATTCAAGGCGTGCGATGTCACCAAAAAGGATATGCTTTCAGGCCTCCTCAATGGCGCTGATATTGTCATCTCCACTGTAGGTCTTACCAAGGCTTCTAAAAAAGTTACAAGTTACGATATCGACTTAAACGGTAACCTCAATATTCTTGAAGAAGCTAAGAAGGCGGGCGTGCCTAAATTCGTATATATTTCTGTTATTCATGCTGATGAGCATCCGGAGATTCCTCTTCTTGATGCCAAGGCTAAATTTGAAAAAGCGCTCAAAGAAAGCGGTCTTGAATACATTATCTATAGGCCAACAGGTTATTTCTATGACATAGTGCACGTACTTAAGCCCATGGTAGATAAAGGAGCTATAAACCTTCTTTCAGGTAAGCCGGGTGTTGCTAATGTTATAGCGACTGAGGATTTTGCTGATTATATTGTTGATCACCTTGACGAAAAGAATAAGACTATTTCTATCGGGGGAACTGAAACCTATAACTACGATGAGATTGCTCAGATGTGCTTTGAGAGTGCTGGAAAACCATGTGTTATCAAAAGAGCTCCTGCATTTTTGTTTGATATCCTTATCTTTATCAATACTATAAAAAAGACAGGAAAGGCAGACATCATCAAATTCAGCAAATTTACTCTCACCGGAGACCTTGTCGGTGAGGTCAAATATGGCAAGCAGAGTTTTTCAAAATTTATAAAGGAGTCTTTTAACTAAAATGAACTTTCAGGGATTACTTGTTTTATTTATTGTAGCTTTAATTTTCTGTAGTGTTGGATTTTATAAGTTTGTATATTTTATGTCTGTAGGATATGGTCTTGCAGTTGCAGCTATCGGAGTTGCTCTTTTAGTCTTTGGTTTTAATGACTACTCTACTATGGGTATTGTTCTGGGTTCTGTTTTAATGATCGTATATGGTTTCCGTCTGGCAGGATTTCTTATGTACAGAGAGCTCAAAAACGGTGCATATAAAAAGGTTCTTGCAGATGCCTCAACAGGCACAACGACTTTATCTTTTCCTATAAAAGTTTTAATGTGGGGAGGTATGGCTCTTTTGTATGTGCTTCAGACGTCTCCTCTTTTCTTCAGGCTTGATAATATGGTAAATGATAATGCCTTTATCTATGCGGGATGTGCAATTTCTGCTTTGGGAATCGTTATAGAGACTCTTGCAGATATTCAGAAGAGCAATCAGAAGAAAGTTCGCTCAGATATGGTTGCAACCAAAGGACTTTACAGCGTTGTAAGATGCCCTAACTATCTTGGTGAGATCCTTTTCTGGACAGGTGTATTTGTTGAAGGTATTACTGCTTATGCAAATATCCTTCAGTTTATCTTTTCCTTTGTTGGATATATTCTGATCCTGTATGTTATGGTTGATAGCGCTAAGAGGCTTGAGATCAAGCAGAATAAGAATTACGGAAGCAAGGATGAATACTGGGAATATGCAAATAATACTCCTATTCTCTTTGCATTTATTCCTTTGTATCATTTATCGAAAGTGGAAGACTGATTCAGGCTTTGCCTGTTTTTTAAATAGAAATTAATCTATCTACTTCTATATTAGTGGATACTTCCTGTATCTCTATTTCAATATGATTATTATAAGGTTAATTTAATATGAATAATAATACTACTTCGAATAGCGTGGCTATAGGGGATGAATATAAGGGTTTTACAATAACACTCGCTATGGTTGATGCTATGCCTGTCATTTTGTTCGCAGCTACATGCGCTGTCATCGGCTTAACATTTAATAATTTAATATTTACGATCGGTGCTGCCCTGACCATCCTTGGTGGCATTTGTAAGGTATTGTGGAAACTTCTTATTGCAGCCATTCATAAGGATGTACACTTTTTGAACAGGCCGCTTTTTATTGTCCTTATGCCTATTGGTTTCTTATTGATGATCCTTTCTGTTATTATCCGTGGATCTTCGATTAACTGGGCAAACGTTTTATCTTCGGTTTTTTCTTTTCCTTCTATTATATTTTTTGTATTGGGAATTTTAGGTCTGACAGCTATGACTATATTTTTCAAAAAGCATGATAAGACAGATGTCAGGAATAACTGGATCGAGCAGCTTACTAACTGTTTTGCACAGGCTATGTTCTTGGTTGGGGTTATCATTTCTTGCAGGTAATGGTCATAAATTGCGGGATATAATTTGTACATGTATAGGAGTTCATGGCTGAACTTCTATTTACCAATTACAGGATGTAGTTTCTACATATTCTAATATTTTGACAATGTTTCCGCCATATCCTCCGGAAGTTCTGCATCAAATGATAGTCTCTTGCCTGTGACAGGGTGAAGGATTTCCATATGAGATGAATGGAGGGCAACTCTTTCCATTCCATACCAGTTATTAAGATCACTTCCATATAGGCCATCGCCCAGAAGGGCATGGCCTATTGATTTCATATGAATCCTTATCTGATGTGTTCTTCCTGTTTCAAGACGGAGTCTGACAAGCGCAAATCCATCATTTGTGCCACTTTTTATCTTCTGCTCCACTACTTCATAATGAGTAATAGATGGATCTCCGTCTTCTCTTATTGATCTTACCATTTTGACTCCGGGAGCAAGTCCTATAGGGCTGTCAACTATTCCCTTGGGGTTCTCGAATACTCCACTACATAAAGCCAGATATTCTTTAACCTTGATTCCGTTTAGGCTCTGATCGTTCAGGCTGTTGGCTGAGTATCTGTTTTTTCCAAAGACTATAAGACCTGAAGTCTCTCTATCAAGCCTTCCAACAGGTCTGAGTACATGATTCTCCCCATTTTGCTGAAAATGCCAGGCGATATGGTTTGAAAGGGTGCTGGTAAAGTGGTTCTTAAGAGGATGAACTATTATTCCGGCTTGTTTATTGACTACGATTATATCTTCATCTTCATAAACGATGTTAAGCTCACCTTCCATCGGCACTATCTGGGCTGATGCCTCAGTGTTCTCATGAATAGATACATGCAATAATTCTCCCACAGAAACCTTATAAAGAACGTTGACGTGCTTACCATCAATTAGTATTCCATCTTCAAAAGCTTTGGCATGGCTTATTTCACGGCGCGATAAATGAAGCTGGTCTTTAAGTAGTTCTTTGACCAGCTTTCCCTCATCTTCCTGTTTTATTATGTAATCAAGATTTCTTACTGACAATTTTAGTTACCTGTTCTCTGTTCTTTTTAATTGGAGTAGTGTTTGATTTGAAAATACTATATTTCTATTTTAGTCATTAAAAAACAGTATATTTAATGAAATTATTGCATACATTAAATATACTGTCTAATATTAAATTATCCTATACATTATGTGATGAAACAGATTTTTTTACAACCTTTTCATTCTTACCAAATAATCCTGAAAATTTATGGAACGCATGCTTCTCAGAATATGAAGAATTATCTTCGATACAATGAATGACTATATCTTCAACCTTTCTTTCTGGCTCAATATATGGTCGGAATTCATAACTATCGATATTGTCTATCATGAATTTCATGTATTCCAAATTCATACATATGAGTAGGCATTTGTTATGCTTAAGAGCATGCGCTGCTTCTATCTGATGGTCATCTACATGTTCGCCATACTTACGAAGCCTTGGAACAACTATAACCGGCTTATTCTTTCTAAGACCAGCCATTATAGTACCGACTCCACCATGAGAGATCAGTAATCTACATCTATTGATACAATCTTCAAACTGAGGACGATCCATAAACATAAATGTCTTACAGTTTTTCGGAATATATGTGCAATGACCATATTGTATTACGAATTCTTCTTCCGGCATCATGGCTGCAAGCATCTCAATCTGCTTCATGAGCCTGTTCATTTGGAACTTCTGAGTTCCGACTGTAACAAAAATCAAAATATACCGCCCCCCACAATCGCTTTATCATACTTCTGTGCTATCTCTGACCATTGCACAATGAATGTGTTAACATGCTTGTACAGTAACTTACCAGTAAGGGATAATTCATTGACTCTGGCAAAAGATTCAATGAAAATAACCTTCTTACCCATCATCTTGGCAAGTCGGCAGAATGGATATGATATCAAAGCGCCTGTGGAAATAACAACTTCCGGTTTTTCCTTGATCAATATATAAACAGCCTGGAAAAATAAGAGAATAAATTTAAAGAGAAAAAGAACCTCTCTTCTATTCATCTGAGGAACATAGTACTGAATTTCCTCGACTTTACCATATTTCTGAAAATTATTCTTCTCGGTTACCCAACAGCAATCATATCTCTCTGTAATGCTTTTGAGTCTGGTCAACTCCTCCATGTGACCACCTGAAGATGCTACCAACAATAACTTCCTCATATCATCTCTCCCCTTTTCAACCCATTAACGAACGAATAATTACCCCAAGTAGCGTATAATTAATACCGATAAATCATAGCAAATGTACTATCATAAAAACTATCATATTTTTTGATTTTTTTGCTGCGTTTCCGTGTTTGTGAATTATACAAATAATATACTATATCCGATGTTATTTTTCGTTCATTTTTTAGGTACTTTTTTCAAATCCAGATTGCATCAGTATCTCATGACTTTTCTATATGCTTTAATCAATATAGGTCTTATAGGTCTTAAAAGTATCCAAATCTCATGAAAAAATCTGTATAAAAGATTTGAACATGAGTAGAGTTTCCCTTTTCTAACAAAACCTTCAGCATAAGCAAGCATATGATCCATGCTAAGAGGTCCTTCTATACCTGTCTGGCTTTCGCCAAGAAGATAAATCCCCAATTCATCTACATGATGTACAGAATGTGTTACGTATATGCCTGTATCTCTCCTATAAAGGCATATATCACCTCTTTTAAGCTTCCTGTCGATCTTATCAAGAATAAGGCTATCTCTACCTCCTACAAGGAGTGGATACATACTAAAGCCAAACGGTGTCAGTTTGACTTTTTTACCTTCTTTAAGGCCTTCAAGATATATAGGCATCCATGCATCTGTATGGATCATCTCATCACGATTCCCCGGTTGTTCCATCATGACAAGATTACTCCGGCGCTTTTAGCGTTTTCTATAAACTCTCCAAGATCTTTAGATGCAGTCTGCATATCTATATCGTACTCATCCATTATGGCTACTAAGAGCTCGTCAAAAGTCTGATCTTTTTCTTTTAATGCGTTTATTATAAATAGTGCTGTATCGTTAAGATCCATCATCTTATTTACATCCATAAGTTTTGAACCGGTAGGTACTAGAAATGGCTGCCCCGATACTTCGCATACTGAGAATTCAGTATTAAGTTTCATAAGAACTCCTTTTCTTTTGATATGACATATGGTGACAGTTTCCTGCCACCATATGTGTCCTAATAATCAGTTTAAAAAGTGATTACCATAGACGGCCATAGCTAGGCTGACATGGATTATAGCATGGGTTCCAGCATGGATCATAGCAATACTGCTCTTTGTTACTGCCTGTATTATAATCAGGACAAGCATATACACCTTCAAGTGTACCATTCATGGAAGCTTTAAGCTCAGGTTTTACATAAGCCTTCTTCATACTCACTCTCTCCCCTTTCCGAGTTATTTAGAACGGTAACTATCATAGCAACAAATCATACTACAATCAAGGAAAGAACAGCATTCTATCATATTTGTAAGATAATTACCTCAAACTGTTTTTTATCTATAATATTGCCCAAATTACATATCTCCAAATACAACATTTTTTAGTACATATGCTGCTTCCGGATCCATATTGCAGGAAAGCTCATAAATACTTGCTTTCTCAACGATAGTCTGTGTTACACTTGCCACCTTCTGTGCCATTTCTTCACAAAGCGATTCAGAAAAAGTTGAAGAAAATACATAGCTTATCTTCTCACGTATATCAGGTACCCGAACGGTATTTTCTTTAGCCTGTTTTAAAAAGACGATAGCACCAAGTTCTACTTCTGTGTTTATATATTTACCTGATGACCCGCACCACGGAAGACCGTATACATACAATTTCCCGTCTCTTTCGCGGCACACAGTAACATCTCCGTCAAGGACTTTGCATCCAAGCTCTTTTTCCCAAAGGCCTGCCTGGGTACTCTTTCCTGTGCCCGATGATGCAGAAAAGACCACAGCCTTATTGTTGTAGATCACAGAAGCTGAGTGGATAGACATTGCATCTTCAAAAAGGATCCTGTTATAAAAGATCTGCTGAAAAGCTCTAAATACCACGTTCCTCATCATAGACAGATATTGCTCTTTACCAATCTTCCGGGCAAGTGATCCATACGTTTTATCGCATAAGTAAATATTCGTCGTGCGAAATTTATCATTACTTTTCATCAGCCTTACCCCAAGGTGATGCTTACCGGGATAAAACATCTGCATTTTATCCCCGTCGCGATAAAATGAGAAATCGCCAATGGACGTTCCTTTATCAAATAAATATCTGGCAAATATAGGATTATATTCGATCACTCTGATCGTCATGTCAGTTTTACGATTTCCATCGTATATAAAGTCCGAGAATCTTTCATGCAGATACTCAGGTCTGCCATGAAAATCAATAACGAAATCAGCTATTTTTAACTTAACCAATGTCTTTCACCTTAACATTCCCGTCTTCTAAAACGAATTCTCTATTGCAATAATCAAGGACACTCTTTCTATGTGTTATCAGTATGCATGTAGGCCTTGGTGTAAGCTCAGAAAGGCTTTTGAGAAGCTGACTTTCCGTGTTTTCATCAAGGGCGGATGTCGCTTCATCCAAAACAACGAAATTAGATTTTCTTATAAGTGCTCTTGCAAGACCAAGCCTTTGTGCCTGTCCCTCCGAAAGGCCTACGCCTTTTTCCCCAATAACTGTATCAAGGCCTTTGGGAAGTTTCTCAACAAACTCTCTGCATATTGCCATATCAAGTGCTTCCCAAATCTCGTCGTCTGTAGCATCTGGTTTTCCTATCTGGATATTCTTCCTGATGGTCCCGGAAAAAAGAGTATTACCCTGTGGAACGTATGATACAAACTCTCTTACTGTGGCGCTTAACTGCATCTTATTTCCAAAGTTATCGTAATAGTATACATCTCCGCTCGAAGGAGTAATAAAATTCATCAAAAGTCTAATGAGCGTTGTCTTACCAATGCCCGATTTACCGACAATACCTACAAAATCGCCGGGTTTTATATCAAAATTTACATTACTAAAAATATAGTCGTTATCGTAAGCAAATGAAAGGTCCGTAACGGTTACACCCATAGTTCCGTTTACTGCCCTGTCATCAAGCTTTTCTTCCATAGGGATGTCCTGGATGTCCATAACTCTGCCAGCAGAAGCAAAGATAGATACAACTCCCGGTAGCTCACGCATAAGAGACGCTATAGGTGCCTGGATTCTGCTAAACAGTGTAAGGAACAATGTCATGGTTCCGAAAGTGATCTCACCTTTTGAAATCTGGCCTGCTGCATAAACGAATGCAAACATGTAGCCAAGCTGAAAAGTTCCATTCATTACAAGATTTGAAACTGTAGAAAGCTTACTCTTTTTCCAAACCCAGTGAAATCTGTTACCACGAAGATTTGCAAGTTCATCAGAGAATCTGTCTTCGCTCGAAAATGCCTTAACTACAAGTATATTGGCAAGGCTTTCCTGAATAAATGATCTGTATGCCGTCTCAGATTCCTGAACTTTGATCTGATAGCCTTTTAGTCTTCTTCCAAGCACATATGCAAGTAGCATTCCTACCGGAGTAAGAAACAGTGCTGCAATCGCCAAAAACTTGGAATTTGTATAAAGCGTAATAAATACAAGTACAAGTTCAATAAGAAATACTATGATATTCGGGATTACTTTAACCATTCCGTTGGCTATATTACCGGCATCTGATGTCATTCTTGTCATCAGGTCACCGGTATGAAATTTCTGTGTTCCAAGCCACACTGAGCGTATTATCTTGTCGTATACCTGTTTACGGATTCCAAAGGTATATTTTTCATTCAGCATAGCTGAAAGGAGATCTTCAAAAGCCTGACCAACAAGCATTATCACAATAGTCGCCATAAATACAATGATGGAAGTCGTGGTAATGTGACCTTTACCTGCCATATCAATGATCTTCTGTGACATGACTGCATACTCAATACCAATATATGTCCATATTACGCTTATTAGCATCAAGGCAACTATTCGACCAATATATGGCTTTGTGTAAATGAAAAGCCATTTAAAGTAATCTCTTCCCCTTGCCTTTTGACTCTTGTACTTCTTGTAATACTGTTTTATTTTCCCCATTTCTTAACCTCTTTCAAAACCTAACGAAATTGTTATCTCCTACCTCTTTGTGATGCTGCCCTTTAAATAATAATACGCTTTTAAAGGCATTACCCCTTTTTGGGACCACTTGAACTTTAAAACAAACAGGCCCAGATTTATTCTTTTGTGAATCATTCCCTTTTTTTCATCGTAATATGGAATTGTCACAGACTCTTTTTCCAGAGATAGATATTTGCATCTATCGTCTGCAATTCCCCACTTTTGTCCAAGTTTTATATAATCCTCAAAGCTCTTTTGTGAATCTTCTTTGGAAAAAGAGTCAGTCTGCACGCACATTCCTATGAAGGGCGAAAAGCTTCCGTCTTTAAACAGATCCATCTGGAGCTCAACTGCTCCGTCCCCGCTAAGAACTTCAAGCATCTGATCTATTATAGGCTCTTCTTCTATATTTCCCCTTACGTCTATTAAATCCTTTTTAAATCTTTCAGGGTCGTTTTGATAGATCTTTTTACAATCATGGTCAAGAAGCCATGCGATCCTCATTGGTGCGTCTTCTCTGACATCAGACACTCCCTGATATAAAGGTTTCCAATAACCGGGAGCCTTGTCATAAGCTTTTATAGCCACATCTATTCTATCTTCCTGATGGATGGCAATACAAAAATCTTTTATTCTTTTTTGGTTCGTAGAAACTGTGTGATCATCCGTATCATATGGTATAAAGCCATACGCCGGCAACTTTGTTTCTCCCGCAGAAACATCAAATTCAAAGCATACCTCATTACGGTCGCCATCTCTTACAAACATTTCCATATAATGCTTAATGAGTTCTTCTTTTGGCTTTAAGTGATCCCCAACAATATTTATCTGATCTGGTAACTCCTGAGCATAGTATCCGACAATAAAATCCAAATAGGGCTCGCCTGAAAGCGGAATCTCCAACTCATATATGGGGCATGAATCAACCAGATATGTATCTCTAACTATGGTTCTGATACCTTCAGATACATCCTCCATCCCTGTAAGAGTGCGTCCCCTGCCGTTTTCAGAAAACAGCTTCCACATAAGTCTGAAGCTTGCTTCTGCATAGTCAGCAGCCTTATTCATTTTTTCCCCCAATAAGTCCATTCAATTCCTCCAACAGATAGTATATAATTTAACAAAAAGCCCATTATGCAGTGAGGTACACTATGGTTTT
>JAEEGH010020413.1_pt1 | contig 13780 bp, 14 predicted proteins | sample 9134181 | NCBI WGS metagenome assembly JAEEGH01 (sample SAMN16246544, study PRJNA631951) | gut metagenome | biome: gut microbiome; feature: rumen; material: DP-attached | host: Bos | place: Iran: Karaj | collected 2018-10
GAAGATACCGTTGATATGCAGAGGAAGGCGGAGACGCTTGACCGCAAGGAAATAGACAGACTTGTCAAACGGGTGCTCAAGGAAAACCACAGCAGTGATGAGAATTTCGGTAAGGCGGTGCACACTGCATTCGATTATATGGCGCAGGCAGGCGATAACATTGACAGCGATGCGGTTACGCAATATCTGATGCAGGCAACCTCCAAGATGCTGCAGAAGTCGGAATATCTTGACGATGAGGCGTACAGAGAAACCAAGTGGGTAAGGGATAAGCTCAGAACGGACGGCTTATATGTTCCGGAAGAAGATATGAAATCCGTGGCGAGCGAATTCGGATATTCATCCCCGGCGCAGATGCGCAGACATCTTTTCGGTAAAATCAGAATAGTCAATGACGAGAGGACAACCGGTTATTGGAGTAAGGCGAGATTTAAGACGCAGCCCGAATTCGAGAAGAAAGGTTACGCAACGGTAGGCGGCGTCAAGTATACCGATTATATCGAATATCAGCAGGCAGTCGTCCGCTACAATATGGACAGCAAGAACAAGGCCGGAAGACCGATGAGCATTGATGATTTCTACGCGCAGATGGAATCAGACCCGGCGCTTAAACCGTATTTCCCGTTTGAGGATTTTGAGAGCGATCCGTACAGAGGGCTTGTTGAATTCCTTGACGTTACCAAACCGAGGTATTATGAGCCGTTTGGCGAGGATTTGAGTTGGTCGGAGAGCAGCGGACCCGCGTGGGCGAGGAAAAAGTCAAAGCTTCAGGGCGTATACAATATGTATCTCGAAGAAGCGGCTGCGGACAAGACGGCGGAATTACTCAGAGAGTATTACAACATCACCCGCGTCCAGACGGACAACCAGAAGATGTTGCAATATAAGTATGACATTGACCGTCAGTATCAAAAGTTTAAGCAAGACTTGAGGAACGATTACGCCAAGAAGCTCGAAAGAGCGAAGATGGATCTCAAATCGGCAAACCGCGAATATGTCAACGATTACAGAGACAGGCGCGAGAACACCGACAGGCGCAGGGTATTAAACAACAATATTGACCGCAACTGGAAATTCCTCAACACCAGACTGGAAGACAGAAGCAAGAGCAAGCATATCCCGGACGGGCTTGAGGGGCTTGCGTACGCGATGGTCAAGGCGCTGCCCGGCGGCGACAGCGGAGCCAAGCGGGTGAGATTCAACAGGGGTGACCTGATTAACCTGAGGGATGAATACAAAAAGACAATCGACAGGATGTTCCCGGAGGGCGATGACGACAGCGCAAACATAGGCAGCGGAGTCAGAGCGGACCTCGATGACCTGTACAGCCAGTTTGTGAAATTAATCGACAAGATTGCTCCTGTTCCAAGCAACGATGACGATGGTTATAAAACGGCGCCTGCGGCAATCAGAAGCGCGCTGTCTACGGAAGACCTCGGAATACTCAGCAATGTGACCGCGAATATCAGACACCTTGTTGACACTGCAAACAAGCTCTTCGGCGAAGAGAAGCAGGCAACGGTAGATGAAGTTGCCGAAAGAGTAATGCACGAGATGAAGCGCGGACAGCAGAGCAGATTCCAGAGAGGCAGCCGCAATAAACAGACGGAGCGGCTTAAAGGCCTCGATGAATTCAGAGGATCGCTGACGAAGCCGGAATATCTCTTCAAGAATTCAGGCAGCGAAGAATTATATGACTTGTATAAGGATGTGCGGCGGGGCGAGAATACCGAGGCGGAAATATTAAGGAACGCAAAGGAATTCTTACAGAAAGCGAAGGCGAAGCACAATTTTGACCCGACTTGGGCAACAAAGACGGTTTCCATAACGACAGATACAGGCGTTAAGCTGAATATGACGCAGGAAGACGCAATGTATATCTTCGCGCTGGCACGCAGAAAGCAGGGCATGAAGCACCTTGTGGGCGACATTGAGAAAAACCAAATCGGCGGCGGCGTGAGTATCAACGATGCGGAGACCGGCAAGCTCGTTGAGAGCAGACTCACGCCAAGCGATCTCGGCAAGATAGGCGCGAAGCTAAGCAACGATCAGGTGGCATACACTAAGGAAGTTATGGACTATCTAAGCAAGACCGTAGGCGAAGAGAGAAACAAGGTTTCTATGGCGCTAATGGGCTTCAAGAAGTATGTTGAGGATAATTATCTGCCGATAGAGGTTGCCAAAAATACGCTTCAGGAGGATGTCAACAGACAGAAGGGCAGCAAGACAATAGTCAATCAGAACGCTTCCAAGACACTTAACAAGGCGGCAAAGAACGCGATTCAGGTGTCGGGCTTTGATGACATAGTGCTCAAACACATTTACGATTCCGCGTTATATTGCGGTTACGCGGTGCCGACTGAAAATCTGAATAAAGTCTGGAACGCAAAAACGGCAGACGGAACGCTTATTCACGGCTTGATAGAATGGCGCAACGGTGTGAACGACACAAAGCAGATGCACCAGCTTATCAAAGACCTGAATGAAGGGCAGATGAGCAAGAGTCAGGTGAAAATTGCAAATTCATTTTTCACCAAAGCAAAGAAAGCCGCGACAATGGCAAACATATCAGTTATTGTGCAGCAGCCGACAGCTGTATTCAGGGCAATGAGATACATTGAGCCGAAATACTTTGCAACGGTAGCGACAAAAGCAGACCTTGACGAGATGTATGAGAACAACGGATGCGCCGTTAAAAAGAGCATAGGTTATTATGACGTTAACGTAGGCAAGACCGCAATTGACTGGATGGCCGAATACAAGCCCGGAGCGAATGTCAAATCACAGTGGACTTCACAGGAACGCAGACAGCAGTTTAACCTTAAAGACAAGGTTGAGACAATCGCTTCATACGGAGCGGAAAAGGCGGACGAGATAACTTGGGGAGCAATCTGGAACGCCGCGAAGAACAAAGTCAAAGCGGAACAGCACCTGAGCGGAGACGAGATGCGCAAAGCGGCGGCGGAAATATTCCAAGATACAATCCTTAAAACACAGGTATATGACTCCGTATTCAGCAAATCGGCATTGCTTCGCAGCGCAGACTGGGGGGATAAGCTGGTCGGAGCGTTTATGAGCGAGCCGTTAACAAACCTTAATATGCTGTCTGATGCGGTATATAACCGGAAAAAGACGGGCAACGGGCCTGTGATTCAATCATTCGCAGCTGTAACCGCAAGCTTGGTTGTGAACGCGGCGTGCAAGGCAATAGTGCAATCATTCAGGCAGAAAGACGATAAAGACGAAAAAGACTTTCTCGTTAAATATCTTTCTCACATTCCGGCAAATGTGCTTGACGATGTATTTGGAATGATACCGTATATCAACACTATAATTGACATATACAAGGGCTTTAAGGCAGAAAGAATGGATGTTCAGTTTGCAGGGACAATGGCACAAGCTTATAAGGCAATCAAAAAAGTAATTGAGAGCGAATCGGCGGGTTATGAGGAATATAAGAAGGCCATAATGCAGACGACCAACGCGATTGCGCAGATGACCGGAATTCCCGCATACAACGCGGTAAGGGATGTCTGGACGGCGAGTGAGAAACTGTATGACAGGATAGTCAACAACGAAGCGAATGTGCCTTTCTCCGTTGATGACCTTGCGCTTGCTACAGCTGAAGAAATCGGGCTTGATACAAGCATTGATTACGGCAAGTATGTTGACAAATATCTCAGCGGCAAAGAGTCATATAAAAAGACAATGGAGCGAATCGGAGACGATGACAACAAGCGCAAGCAGGTGACAACGGCAATCGGCAAGAAGTACAGAGCGGGCACAATCTCAAAGTCGGATGCCAAGCACGCGCTTATAATGCTTTCCGGCAAGACACCAAGTGAAGCAGACACTTATATTAAGACACAGGAAACCAGAATGAAAAAGGAGCGTGATAGCCAGTGATACAGACCAAATTCACCCTTGAATTAACGCGAAACGGTGTGCAGAAGGAAATTTATTGCAAGGCCGGGGAAACGGAGGCAAGGCGAATGATTATTGCTCTGACGGTTAACGGCGAGGTGTTCCCTCTGGAGGAGGGACACCAGTGCCGCATGTACCTGCAAGGCGACAGCGATTCATCGCCGGTATATTATCCGGCGGAAGGATTCCTTGATACGGAGTATAACCTTGTTTACTTTGACCTTCCGCAGTGCAGCGCGGGCGGCAAAACACTTGAATTGCGAATAACCAAGGGAGCGCAGATCATTTATTCGCCGTGCTGGAGACTGATAGTTGACGAATCAATCGGAGACGATGCCGCACAGCAGGCAGGAGGCGGCAGTGTGGTGTACGAGGAGAAACTTGCCACAGCGCCGGAAACAACAGGGCCTTTGCCGAGCGGAGCCAAGAGCATTTACCTTGACGGGAGCGGCAATACGAAAAAGACGCCGTTTGTCGGGAAGGTTGCAGTACTCAACATTGACAACGGCATTGACGCGACAGTTGCGCAGGCGGCATATAACTATATCGTGGGCGGATATGTTGTGTTTTTAGTTTACGGCGGGCTGAGTTATCCTGTGTGGTCGGCTGAATATACGTCAGCGAGCAGCTGGGATGTAATGTATTTAGACGATTACTCGAGTGGGACCGCAGTGATGCTTGTGACTCAGAGTGGAACACAGACTTACCGGGAATATGTCAAAATGTCACTGAGTGACTGGTCAACAGTTATGCAGTTAATTTTCGGCAAGCAGGATAAGCTGACATTCGACAATGTGCCGACAATGGACAGCAGTAATCCCGTGAAATCGGGTGGTGTGTATTCCGCACTTGCAGGGAAGCAGAACACGCTGACGGCAGGAGAAAACATAACCATTACGGGAGATACGATATCCGCAGCAGGATATACTTTGCCTGCATCTACTCCGACCACACTTGGCGGTGTAAAAATTGACGGCACATCTTTGACTACGGATGCAAGCGGTGTTCTTCATTCAAAGCTGATACAGATTGTAGATTCTTCGACAAGTAAGAGCAAATTCACTCCCGCAGAAATTTTGTCAATGTGGAACGAAGGATACGGATTCAAGCTAAACCAATACACCGTTGTTGCTATTGGTGTGGACAGCATACTCAGCCCGACAGAAGCAGAACTGATTCTTCTCACTCCTCTGCCCAAAACAAGAAAAGCAATAGTTAGTGCCGACAAGAGTTATGTTGTTGGCAGTGCAGCCGCAGATTTTTCCGAAGTCAACTTTACAACGGAACTCAACACCAAACTTGCGGGGATTGAATCGGGAGCGGAAGTCAACGATGTTACCGATGTGCAAGACAAGAGCGGAAATTCGCTTGTGACTAACAAGATTGCCAAAATTCAAACTGTGCCTACACCGACATCTGCCGACGAGAACAAAGCAATCGTAGTCGACAGCAACGGTGCTTATGTTCTCGGCACAGTAGGCGGTGGTGGCGGTACAGCATCCGACATCACTTACGACAACACATCAAGCGGACTTACGGCTACCGATGTACAGGATGCAATTGACGAACTTGCAAGCAACATTCCGCAGGGAGTGTTAGTCGGCTCAACCGATTCTACTGCACAGGATTATGTCGCACCGAGCGAAGTTATTGAAGCAATCAACGGGGGCAGAGAGGTAATAATCTCCGTACCGAATGTTACGATTGGCGAGGACACGCTTGATATTTCCTTTGTATCGTGGGATACCCTTGCTGCCGATTACGAAGGAGTCACAGTCAACGGAGTCAATTCGTCAGTTTATATTGAATCGGGCATTCACAAATATATTGTCAACCTAACAGGATTGTATGCTACAGGACTTGGCGATATGTGGAATGCCGTAAGCATTGTAGAGATTGCGACAAAAGCGGACTTATCTAATTATCAAGACAAGAATTACCTTGTAACCTATCTGTCATCCGCTTGTACAGACACACAGTATCCTTCGGCAAAAGTGGTTTACGATACAATCGGCAATGTCGAAAGCATCCTTGCCGAACTGATAGGGGGTACACCATAATGAGCATAGCGGACAAACTCACACAGTTAGGCAATATTCGCACAGATATTCGTGATGCACTCACAGGCAAGGGCATATCGGCAAGCAATCACGATTATGCGGATTTTGCACAGGACATAGCGAGCATAGGCGGTAATGAAAGTGCTGAAATTCAGTATGATAGTAATCCTTTAGCAATAAATTGCGGCATATCCTCAGCCCCAATAAAATACACCACAAGAGTAAGTGGAGGGATTCTCACACCTTATCTTACAACAAGTAATGGCAATTATCTCTCTCTCAATCTTCACAATTATGATACTTGGCGAAGATGTATTAAATTTAAGGTGACGGATTCTTTCCCCCACGAATATAGCAATCTTATTGCTCATAGCAATCTTATTGCTCAAGGAGCAAATAACCATTTTTATTTTCCTACTATATGGATAAGAAATAATTCTACTATAGGTAGCGATTTTTCTTCCAATGGCACGAATTTCACAAGTAATTTAAATGTAAATTACGCAGTTGAAAATGACAATTGGTATTATGCGGTTGAAGGTTGGAATGATGGATATCATCATCTGTCGTTATATGATGAAAGCGGGAACAAATTAGCGTCAGCTGCAAAACCGGATGATAAGGCATACTCCGCAACGGTAAACTACATTTCGCTGATGGCAGAAAACGAAAGTAGCAATACTGCTTTTTTGAATGGTGCTGTTGACATTGCCGAAAGTTTCTTTGAATGTGACGGTGTGTGCGTGTGGGGCGAAACAAATTCTAAAACAGCGAATATGGGTACATACACATTCACTTTTGCAGATTTCACTCAACTTGATTATCTTCGTAGTAATGGAAATCAGTATCTTGATTTAGGATATAGTGTAAGAAACAAAGATTTTTCTGTTACCGCTAAAATCCGTTCAACCGCAGGGTACAATCCAATTTTTTCCTATAATACAGGTGGCGGGGATGGACACTATTTCCAACAAGGCACTACAAATTTGTCATCTTGGATAAACGCTGCAATGCGAGCAACAGTAAGCAATATAGACTTAACTACATTTAAGGAATTTACCTTCAGCCGAACAGGAACAACATACACGAATACTTGTGATGGAAATAGTGCCTCATACTCATACTCAATAAGCCAAACAAGTAATAATGTGGAAGTTTTTAGAAGGTATTATAACTCATCGGATATTCAATGGGGTAGTTTTGATTTAAAGGAATTTATGCTTACAACTGATTCTCTTGTAAGACATTTAGTGCCTGTTCAGCATAACGAATTTTCAGATTTGATAGGATTTTTTGACAAGGCAAATGGCGTGTTATATGTTAGCAAAAAGAATCAGTTTATTTTGCCAACATAATAGAGGTGAACAGTATGACAGCGTGGCAGGACATAATTAACGAGATTATTCGTATTCTTAATATTTGGATTAATTCCGAATTGCCCGAAGATACGATAATGGCAATCTATCGGGTATGCCAATCGGGAGTAATTCAATTGCAATGGTTGATAGAGCGTTACATAGATGTGTTCGGGGGGTGACGGTATGGACATAGCACAGGCACTTGCTCTGCTTGGTGGAATGGGAACGATCTGCGGTATTCTTGTTGCGATATTCAATTACAAGAAAGCCAATAAGGTTGACAACAAGGACGAAGGTAAGCAAGAGGGCTTAATCTTTTCAGAGTTGGGATTCATCAAGTCGGGCATAGAGGATATCAAGAGAAAGCAGGATAAGCAGGACGAGCAACATCTTGAAGTTGTTCAACGGCTTTCTGCGGTAGAGCAATCCGCAAAGCAAGCACATCACAGAATTGACAAGTTAGAAGAAGGAGCTAAAAGCAATGATTAAGGAATTCATCAATGATTACGGATTAGCAATAATCAGCACCATCCTGACTGCGATATTCGGTTTCTTGGGAGCGAAAATCAAGCGGTATCTTGACGAAAAAGAAAATGCAAGGATAGTTCAGCATATAGTAAAGACTACTGTCCTTGCAATCGAGCAGATGTATAAGGGAATCAAAGGCGCAGATAAGTATAAGATGGCACTTGAGAACATTACGGAAATTCTTGAACAAAAGGGCATTGCCGTTACTGAATTAGAATTGCAGATGTTAATTGAGAGCGTAGTAAGTGAATTCAACGAACCTTGGAAAAAGGGGTGAGCCGATGAAGTGGAGTACATTCAAGCGTGACTACCTTATTCGTGGCAAAGCGTATGATGTGGACAATGTAGCCGGTGTGCAATGCGTTGACTTGCCAAAGTTATATGTCAACAAGTGTTTCGGTGTTCCGACAGGAAAAGGTCAGGCAGTTTGGGGAGATGCAGCGGATTGGTGGAAACTCCCATCTCCCCTTACTCCGTATTTCTACAGGATTCCCAACACTCCCGATTTTGTGCCTATGGAAGCGGATATAACGATATGGGGAGCGGGCTACTCTCCAAATCATGATTTCGGGCATATTGCAATTGCAACAGGAGACGGTAACAGAGATTATTTCGTGGTGTGGGAGCAGAATCGGCAAGGTAACCACAATCCTGTCAGCATAGGTAAGCAGACTTATAGGAAAGATTTCAAAGGTGTTCTTCGTCCGTTCCGTGTAGTTAAGAGAGCGGTTAACATCCGTTCCCAGCCCTCAAGCAGTTCCGATTATGTCGGAGAATTGTCTAAAGGCAATCGAGTCAGAGTAGACGGAATATCCGAAGATGGCAAGTGGTTGCATACTCAATACGGGTGGTGCAATAACAATAAGGGATATTTCTTCTACGAAATCGGGGAGAAATAATCCCGAAATCTGACTTGAATTTTGACTTGAATTTTTAGAATAATTATGCCTATTTATGAGCAAATATGAACGCAGTTTTAAAAAGAAATACACCTTGAAATCCGTTATATATCAACGGAAATCAAGGTGTATCAAGGTGGCAGGGGCAGAAGGACTTGAACCCTCGGCACGCGGTTTTGGAGACCAATTGACTTGTTATATATCAACGGTTTCAGCCACTCTGACTTGAATTTGACTTGAATTTTGTTTTCAGGTATTCATCCAGCTTGGTAATGTTGGCGGCTTTTGCGGTTTGGTCAAGGTGGGTGTAGATGCCTAATGTTGTCTCAATATCTGAGTGACCGAGCAATTCTTTGGCGGTGATTGCATCAACACCTGCGGAATGCAGAATAGTAGCATAAGTGTGCCGTAGCTGATGCCAAGTGAAAGTAAATCCCAAGTCTTGACAGATGTGCTTATTGCCGTATTGCCAATCCGTTTCCTTCATAGGCATTCCCTGTTCGTTTACAATTACATACGAATTCTTCTTATGCTTTACGCTCTGTAACTCTGTGAGAAGATTTTGCGGTATGGGGATTATCCTTATGCCGCTTTTCGTTTTAGGGGGCTTTACGGCTTTTTCCTTGAAAGAATAAGACTTGCTGACAGTTATTGTTCTGCCGTTGAGGTCAATGTCCGACCACAGCAGAGCGGTCAGCTCTCCCCTTCGCAGACCGCAGTACATCATAATACGGGCTGCAAGTCCGTATCGGTGAGTGCAAGTGTCGATTGCCTTGCGCTCATCCTCGGTCAGAGCGGTGCGTTCCTTCGGTGGTTTCGCCTTTGGAATACGGACATATCGGCAGGGATTATAATCGGTAATCCTGTTGCCGATTGCAAATTCAAATACACGATTGAGCGATTGCAGATACCGTGTTAATGTTCGCTGTGATTTGCCTTGCAATTTGCGGAGAGCGTTTTCAATGTCTATTGCGTTTATTGTAGATATGTCACGGCCGGCAAACTCGGTCTTGAAATGGTTGATACGGAATTCGGTAGTGGAGTCTGCGTTTGCTCCGTTAAGGTATGAGGCCGCGATATAGTCGAATAAATTCCTGACTTTCTCTCCTGCTCTGCGGTAATCTTCGGCTTTCTGCCGGGCTTCCTTGACAGATTTTCCGTAAAACACTTTTGTTTTCCGTTTTCCGTTTTCGTCTTTACCGAGATAGAGCTGATATTGACATCTTCCGTCACTGCGTTTTTTCATTGCTTATCCTTTCCGTCAATACGGGTGACACCGTTGACAAGGCGAATATCCCAATTCTACAAGGTCTTGCGCGTCTCCATAATAATCCCTTTTGTTATGCGGATAAATCTGCTCAACAGAAGAACAGGACGGCAAGTGAAATTTATGGGTATTCTTATTAACTATATAGTGTGTGCCGCTTGCTGTTTCCCCGGATTCAGAGTCCGCGGGAACAATCTTTGTGGCCGCGTGAGCGCAGGAACAAAGAGAAAAGAGCAAAACGGCGCAAAGCAGAATGCTTATATATCTTTTAAATGTAATCATAAATTTTAATATTTGAGATATTTACGGTATGCGCTGTGTAACCGGTTGAGAAATTCACGATATATATCATGCTTCTCCCGATTGTATTTACGCTCGTTATAACAATACTCAGACCTTTCACATAAAAAGTGACGGAAGTCAAGATCGTCAGTACTTTCGGCTGCCTCAGTGTATCTTTTTCTTTCGGCTTCATAATACTCAATGTTTTCTTCAAGAGCGTCAATATCGCAGCGGAGTGCCGCGATAACGGCCTCAACATCTTTCACCAGATATTTAAGCAGCAGCTTATACAGAAGAAAAAGCAACGAAGCCGACACAATAAAAACAACAATGTTTATCCACATAGTGTCAAAGGGGGCCGACGCGAAAATGGCAATAAAACTAAAAACAACAGCCACACGGTCTCTGATTGTATTAAGATAAAGCAATCTTTCAACATCGTGCTCATAGATGTTCATAATTACATCTCCTTAATAACCTTAGTGACTTTACCGATAACGCGGATGCGGGTGACTTCGGCTCCGTCAAAGCGGCGGACGGGATACATAGGATTGAAGGAATGAAGTTCAATCCAATCGGGGCCGTATACGACCTTCTTAACAACGCCGTCATCATCGTCAATGGTGACAACGGCGACAGTGCCGCTGTCAACAGAGGAAACCTTGCGGACAACGACCCAATCTCCATCCTCAATCTTTGGGTACATTGAATCGCCGCAGACTTTTATTGACATACTCTCCTGCGCCTCATACTTGGAGCGGAACGGGAGCATAGTATAGCCGACTATATGTTCATCAGCGTGAGCGCCGAATCCGGCGGCAACAGACTCAAATTGAGGAATTTTATAAAATTGAACATCGTCCATTACTATTATGCTGTCTTGATCTGACTGCCGGTTATCTTCCCAGCCCATAAGAACGGCGGGTGATGTGTGCAGGATTTCCGCGAGCTGAGATATACGGCCTTGTCGCAAGGACTTGATGTTTCCGCTTTCCCAGCGCTGAACGGTTGCCTCGGTGACATTCATCCTGTCGGCAATCTGTTTGAGCGTTAAGCCGAGTTCTATTCTTTTATTTTTCATAATATCAGATATCATTATAATCACTCCTGAGGGTATCATAACACACAGTTACATAAAACGCAAGAAATTTTTTGCAAATCACAAAAAAACTTACGCAAAAAGTATTGACAAATTTTACGGGCTATGATAAGATAACTTACGTAATACGAAAGTGGGAGGTGAAAACAGTGTCAGTTAACGTCAACAGATTTGTCGGGAAGATATACGAAAAAGGATATAATAAGACATCTTTTGCCAACAAGCTGAAGATATCAAGAGAAACGCTGCGGGCGTACATTAAGAATCCGCAGAATATGCCATACGCAATTATTGACGCGTCAATTAATCTCTTGGATCTCAATTCAGAGGAAGCAAAAGATATTTTTTTTGCGCAGTAACTTACGTATTACGAAAGTTTTAAAAAGAGGAAGGAAAAAATGGAAAAATTATTAGCAACATGGCAGGTTGCCGATCTTCTGGGTGTCAGCGAGACAACGGTAGTCAAACTCGGCAATGACGGGGAGATTCCGTTTATGGTGATTGGCAAACGGTCAAGGAAGTACAAGCCGAGCGACATTGAAGCGTTCCAAAACAGGAAGCTGCACGAGGCGAGGGCTGCAACGGGATTTATAACTGAAGGGAGAATATAAATGGAAAAGTTTTTTGACGGCGAGATGATATTCTGCTTATCGCTTCTTGCGGTGAGCTTGGTGGTTTTTATTATCGGGATGATTCGTCTTTATTTGGGCGACAAGATAGTCAGGCTTGTGAGAAAAATAAAAAAGAGGATAGCAATCATAGTTTGTTACTTCTGCTATCCTGCAATCTATAAGGAGTATGTATGGAAATCTCGTTCTCATCAATCATCGGGACGTTAATTATACTTGCTTGTTGCTTCGGAATCGGAATGTGGCTCGACCACATCCGTGACGATATAGATTAACTGCCGCGCTGCTATTCTTTGAGCGACAAATAAAGAAAGCAACCGCAAGCCCCGCGGACAATCAGCGGCAGAGAGAGCGGAAGGTGAAAGAAAATGCCCCCGGAACTGCTCCGGGGGCGAGGAAAAAAAGAGAAAAAGGAAAAAACCACTATAGTTAATATAATAAAAAAGAGAGAAAAAGTCAAGGAGAAAAACAAATGAAAAAACTGCTTACGCCGCAGGACGCGGCTGAAATACTCGGTGTGGATGTCAACACGGTGATTGATATTATAAACGGACACGAAATCGCATACGTTCAGATCGGAGAGAACATCAGAATAAGCGAAGATGAGCTTGACGCGTATATAGACAGACAGACTCACACATGGAAGCAGGCAGACGGTCAGACTTGTTTTGACGGCTTTGGCAAACAGCCAAAGAAGAAGGCGGTAAGGCACAAGTACGGCGAATACTGCAACGTGCTATTGAGTGACGAGGACTTTGAGAAATGGAAAAGCGAATGTCCATTATGGAAAGAATATATTGAGAAGGTCAGCAGTTATGTGGACAGCAGCGGAAAGTCATATAAGAATTATCTGTCAACGCTTCGCAACTGGTACCGCAGAGACTGCGAGAAAGGCAGAGCGGTCAAGAAGCCGGAGAGCGAAGCGAGCTATGATCTGGACGAATACGAGAGATGGACAATGATGAGAAGCAGAGACAGAATTATAAGAAAGAGAGAAAGATGATGAGCAGAGCAAAGGAAAGCGCGAAATATATCAATCAGTATTATCCGAATATACCGAAGTGCGTGGACTGTTATTATTACCGCAATCTTACAAACGGGTCATTATATATCAAAGATATGCAGGAAAAGACGGACACGGCGGCAACGTGGACACCCGCGTGCCACTACGGAATTGAAAACAACGAGTGTCGTGATTGTATGCCCGGGGAATACTGCGACAAGTTTACGGAGAGAAACAATCAGATAAGAAAAAGAAAACCGGTTAAGATCAGAGCAAGGAAGAAGTAATGAGCAAATGAAAGGTGCAGTCAATTTTGAAAAAAACGATGAATATTATACCCCGAAACATATAGTGGACTATTTCTTCCCGAGTGGCGTTGATTACGATCCTGCAACCTGCAAAGAGAAGGCAAAAGAATTTGGGATAGAAAATTACGATACCATAGAAACGGACGGATTAAAACGAGATTGGACACAGTTTGAAAGAATATGGATTAATCCCCCGTTTACTCTAAAGCACAAATTTTTCTATAAGGCAATAGAAACTTACAAAAAAGCCCACAATACAATTTATATGATTGTTCCTATAGAATTTCTCACAACAAGACGGTTTGCAAGCGGGGGGGGCAAATATAAATTTTTTATTCCTAACGGAAGGATCAAATACGAAAGAGGCGTTGGAAAAGTGTCTAAAAGCCCTGCCTTTGGTAGCGTAGTATTAAAGATGGCTGA
>JAEEGH010020415.1_pt1 | contig 13779 bp, 12 predicted proteins | sample 9134181 | NCBI WGS metagenome assembly JAEEGH01 (sample SAMN16246544, study PRJNA631951) | gut metagenome | biome: gut microbiome; feature: rumen; material: DP-attached | host: Bos | place: Iran: Karaj | collected 2018-10
ATGAACCAAAAACACGTTTCTTCAAGACCATCGAAACCGAAGGTGTTTCTGACCATAAAGCCGCCTTTACGAAGCAAGGCTTTCCACTCTTTTTCGTGCAGCTTGGGTTCAAGATGGGGTGCACCTTCAAAACGCCATGCTTGGCGATATAGACCAAAGTCATTCATCACAGGCGTTTTTTAATGGCATTAAAGGCATAGCTACTAAAACAAACCAAGACTTTAAATAGCGGTAATTTCTCGTTTTGGCGATACACCCGCCATAGGTCGGTAGAAGCCTTCAGTTTGTTGGAACTGGCCGAATGTTGCCGGATGCGGTAAGAAGTCAAAGGTTGTTCGATGGCGTATGCCAAGAAGCCTTTTTTCAGGATGTTGAGCCATGTGGCCGTGTCTTCGCTGGTGCGGAAATTGGGTACAATGACTTCACCGACAACGCTTTTGTCGAGCATGACGGTTGAACAGCCAATGATGGTGTTGCGAAGGTACGCTTCATAATCCAGGTCACATTTTGCTTTCACGGTTTTATGAAGGGGATTTCCCGAATCGTCGATACAATCGTAACTTGAATAGCTGAAACCGATGTTTCGCTCGGTCATGAATTGCAACTGCTTTTCGAGTTTCTCGGGATACCATACATCATCGGAATCCAAGAAGGCCAAATAACGCCCTTGGGCCATTTTCAGGCATTGGTTTCTGGTGTCGGCAATGCCAGAATGTGTGGGTTTGACGAAAAAACGGATCCTATCGTCTTGGTTTTGGTAGCTTTTGACGATGTCGACGGTGCGGTCAGTCGAAGCATCGTCAACAATGACCAATTCCCAATGTGGAAAAGTCTGTTTCCGAACCGATGCAATCGTATCGGAAATGTATTTTTCCATGTTGTAGCATGGCATGATAACGGAAACAAGCGGACTTTCCACGGGAAACAAGTTTATTTTAATCCTTCAATCCAAACCTTAATTTGTTGCTCATCATGGAGTTTGCACACCAAAAGCGAATGGTCGCGGAAGGCCACGAGATAGTCTTCCAAGCCTTCCACTACGGCCTCTGTGCCTTCCTCTATATTAATAATGGTGTTCTTGTTGTCGACGGAAACCACCTTGCCGCGCTTGGCGTTGCCGTTTTCGTCTTTTTTGGCATGGGTGAACAACGAACCCCAAGTACCAATATCGCTCCAACCGAAGTCAGCGGGGATGGTGTAAGTATTGGGCGATTTCTCCATCACGCCATAGTCGATGCTGATGTTGGGGCTTTCGATGAAGTGCGCATCGATAAAGGCTTGTTCATTGGCCGTGCCAAAATCGTTTTTGCCTTTCTCAAACACAGCAACCATATCGGGCAAATATTGATTGAACGCTTGCATGATGCCGTCCAAGGTCCAGAGGAAAATTCCGCTGTTCCAGAAGTAGTTGCCTTCGGCGACAAACTTCACCGCCGTTTCATAGTTGGGTTTTTCCTTGAACATTTCCACTTTCACTACCTCGGGAAGCGCGTTCTGCTTTGGCACTTGGATGTAGCCATAACCCGTTTCAGGTCGGCTTGGTTTGATGCCAATGGTCATTAGGGCTTGTTGGTTTTTCCCCAAGAAGTCAAAGCCTAAGCGAATAATGCGCTGAAACTCGGTTTCGTTGGTTACCAAATGGTCGGCAGGGGTGACGACAATATTGGCCTCCTTGCAGCGACTTTGGATGTGATAGGCGGCGTAGGCGATGCAGGGTGCCGTGTTTCTTCTTGCCGGCTCGCAAAGCACTTGGTCGGGCTTGAGCATGGGCAGGTGTTCCAAAACCAAATGCTTGTAGGCCTTGTTGGTCACCACGAGGAAATTTTCGTCGGGAATGACGGGGCTGAAACGCTCGTAAGTGCTACGGATGAAACTCTTTCCAGTGCCCAGAATATCAAGGAATTGTTTGGGATAGTTATCCTTGCTAAGGGGCCAAAAACGGCTTCCGATGCCGCCGGCCATGATGATGCAGAAATTGTTCATTGGTATGTATTTGTGAATAAAGATTTTCCTTTTTCGCTCAGATATGGCCATAGGTCTTCTTTCGAGATTTTGCACAGAGGCATCCCTGCGGAATAAGGCGCAATTTCGTAAGTTTGGTAACAGAACACGATGCTGTCGGTTTCAATCCAAGGTTCGTTTTCCGGTAACATGAAATGGTCTTCTTCGCCGAGTTCGAACATTTCCTCGACCATATCGAAATCCTCAATGTATTGTTTTTTAATGTGTTCGGTGACGATTTTGGCCAATTGTTCAGTGTTTTCAAACATGTCGTAACCCACAATGCTGCCATCGATTTTACTAAAGGTGGTGCCGTAATACCATGGCGTGGGATGAGCACCTCCCGTATAGATGTAACCTTCAGTGATGTAGGTGACATAGCGGTCGGTTTGTTCCGAAAGGGTGTAGTTGTTTTCCAATTCCGAGCGGGGTTCGCTGCCTTCTTCCGAGAAGAATTGGTTCATTTCTTCCTTCAGGAAAGTCTCGTAATCTTCTGTTTCAGGCGAAAGCATCCAATGGAGAATGTTTTTGCGTAAGGTTTCGTTGTTGGTGACGGGAAGGTCGATGTTGGTGGTATAATGGGAAAAACCTTGCTCGTAATCGTTTTCAAGGTAGACGCTGTCGCAGAGGGTATAAGGCTCAGTATCAACAAGATTCTGTTCTTTTGGTTTGCACCCTGTAGCCACTAACGACAAAAACGCAAGTGCGAAGAATAGCTTTTTCATGACGTGTTTATTTTAGGTTCAATGTTGCAAATGTAGTGTTTTTTCAGAAAACGGCAAAATTTGGCTTTTATTTCACCCAACGGTAGAGAATCTCAATAGGATGCACGGCATGTACGCCTGTTCCGTCAAGGATTTGCTGGCGACACGAAGTGCCAGGTGCCGAAACAATACATGGTGTGACATCGTCGGCATGGGCCAAAGTCTTTCTGATGGTTGGGAAAAGCACCATCTCACCGATAGCCAACGAGGTTTGGTAATGTTCCTTTTCGTAGCCGAACGAGCCAGCCATGCCGCAGCAGCCACTTGGGATGACGTGGACTTGGGCTCCTTGCAACAGTTTCAAAGCAGCGACTGTCTTTTCTGTGCCCACTAAGGCCTTTTGGTGACAATGGCCGTGAAGCCAAATTTCGACAGCATCAGGCTTGAAATTATCCGTGGTGATACGACCGGCGGCCATTTCGCGCATGATGAATTCATCGAAAAGCAGGGCGTTTTTTGCCAATGTTTTTGCCTCGTTACGTTGTTCGGCGGGCACCAAGTCGGGGTATTCATCGCGGAAGCTAAGGATGCACGACGGCTCGATACCGACCAAGGGTGTTTGTTCCGAAACTTTGTCTTTCAATAGGTTGACATTCTTTATGGCGAACTTCTTGGCCAATTTCAGGTTGCCTTTCGAGATGGCGGCGCGACCGCTTTCCACATGTTTCGGGATTTCCACTTCGTAGCCTAAACGCAAAAGCAGTTTGGCGAAAGTCAGGCCAAGTTCTGCTTCCTGGAAGTTGGTGAACTCGTCAGCAAAAAGCAGTACCTTGCCCTTGGTGGCTTGGTCTTTGTGTCTGCGACATTCGCGATTGACCGCGGTGCGCATGGTCACGCGGCTCAAGGTCGGGATGTCGCGCTCGGTCGAGAAATTGATGATGCGCTTGATGATGTTTGACGAGAATTGCCACGAGGCAAAGAGGTTGTAGAGTGGCCAAACGAGGTGTCCAAATTGTTCCACCGTAGCCATTCGCGACACGGCGAAGGAACGCAAAGGCATTCCACTGACGTCGTATTTCTGTTGCAAAATCTCTGAACGCAAGCGCGTCATATCGACATTCGACGGGCACTCGCTGCGACAGCCTTTGCAGGCCAAGCAAGAATCCAGCACTTCAGCTAATTCCTTGGATTTCAGTATGCTTTTGTCTTTATCCAAGGCTTGTGCGAAAGCCTCGCTCTCCCAACCTCTCGTCAGGATTTCGCGTAGCACATTGGCGCGGGCGCGGGTGGCCTTGGTTTCGTCGCCGCTCACCTTGAAAGCCGGACAGAGCGTGCCGCCCATCAGGTTCGACTTGCGGCAGTCGCCGGCACCGTTGCATTGCTCGATGCTGCACATCAGGGCGTGGAGCTGGTTTTTGGCTCCAGTAGCACCCTCCACCTTGCATTCGTCGAAGGCGGCCTTCCAATTATAATAGGTGTGGCTTTCGCCGAGTTCCTTCTCAATGGCATATTGTTGCCCAACCTCGAAGCGCAACATACTGTCCATCGGGAGCGTGTCCACAATCTTGTGCAAATTGAAGACTTGCAATGGATCCCAGCATTTCTTGAGGTCTTGCATCAAGGCATAAACCTCGTCGCCATACATCAGTTGGATGAACTCTCCGCGCAAGCGACCATCGCCATGCTCGCCACTCAAAGAACCTTTGTATTTCTTGACCAACAAGGCGGTTTGGTAGGCCACTTCGCGGAATTTGCGTTTGCCTTCCGCCTCCTTGATATTGAGGATGGGTCGCAGGTGCAGTTCGCCAGTGCTGATGTGGGCATGATAGACGCAACTCAGATTGAGGTTTTCGAGCATTTGGGCAAAATCGGCCATATAGTCAGGCAGTTTTTCAGGTGCCACAGCCGTATCTTCAATGACACCAATAGGCTTGGCATCGCCTTTCATACCAGTGAGCAGACCCAAACCTGCTTTGCGCAGACTCCATACCTTGCTGATTTCAGAGCCATAAACCCTTGAACAAGCGTAAACTAAATGTTCCTCGTTTTCCATTAGAGCTTTCTCCAATCGGTCGGCGAGGGCATCGATTTCAGTTCTTGTTTCACCGCGCAATTCGATGATGAGAATGGCGGCAGGGTCGCCTTGCACGAAGAAACGGTTTTTGCTTTGTTCGGCATTCTCTTTGCTGAGTTCCAGAATGTTGCGGTCCATTAGTTCAACGGCGACAGGGTTGAATTTTAGGGCTACAAGGTTACCCAAAAAACTCTTCTGCAAAGTGTCGCAATGGGCGCATACCACCATTTTTTCTTTGGGCGGCAAAGGGTCGAGGTCGACCTTGATTTCGGTGATGAAAGTCAAAGTGCCTTCACTTCCGGCCAGCACTTTGCAGAGATTGATGGTGCGTTCTTCAAGCGGTTTGGCTGTATTGTGCAGGTCTTCAATCACTTCGTCGATGGCATAACCGCAGGATCGACGACGTAAGTTCTTGTCGGGATAGTTTTCCTCAATTAGTTGAACGGTTTTTTCATCCAAAGCCCAGCGGATGAGTTGGGTGTAAATGTTTTGGATTAACAAATTGGATTCTGTTTCCCAGAAGCGGTTGCCGAAGCGTTCTTCCAATTCTCTGATAGTATAGGTTTTGAATACCTCAATACTGCCATCGCAAAGCACGCCTTGGGCTTCCAACACATGGTGGCGCGTACTGCCATAAACCAAGGAATGTGAACCACAGGAGTTGTTGCCGAACATGCCGCCGATGCAACAGCGGTTGCTGGTGGAAGTTTCAGGGCTGAAGAAGAGTCCGTATGGCTCCAAGGCAAGATTCAGCTCATCGAGGACAACACCAGGTTGTACCCTTGCCCAACGCTCTTCCTTGTTGATTTCCAGTATTTCCTTGAAATGCTTGCTGATGTCGACCACGATGCCATTGCCTACCACTTGTCCAGCGATGGAAGTGCCGCCAGCTCTTGGAATGAGGTGGGTCTTTCGCTCGCGGGCTGTTTCAACAAGATAGATGATGTCTTGCTCGTTTTCAGGAAAAGCCACGCCTTGCGGTACTTCACGATAAGCTGACGCATCGGTTGCGTAAGCAATGCGGTGGAGCGGGTCGGTAAAAATGGTGTACATCTCGGCTTATTTGTCCAACTGGCTGAAAACGCTGTTGTTGCTCTTAAACTCGGGCACAATGATCTTCATTTGGGCCACAATCTTCATGGGGTCGCAGGTTTCAAGTTCGTCGTGTAACTTGGCAATCATGCTGTCCACATCGGCAGTTTCATATTTGCGCACCACAGCGTGCATAATCTTCTCATTGTCAGTCTTGATAGTGTTCTCTTCGTTGGCCAACACCTCTTCGTAAAGTTTTTCGCCTGGGCGTAGTCCCGTTTCGATAATCTCAATTTCAGGATGATGGGATAATTGGCGCATTTTTTCGGCCAAATCCCAAATCTTGACCTTTTCGCCCATATCGAAGACGAAAATGTCGCCGCCATCGCCGATGGAACCGGCTTCGAGCACAAGGCTACAGGCTTCGGGAATGGTCATAAAGAAACGGGTAATGCGACGGTCGGTGACGGTGATAGGTCCGCCTTGGGCAATCTGCTTGCGGAACAACGGCACCACAGAGCCATTGGAACCCAACACATTACCAAACCGCGTGGTGATGAACTTGGTGTTGCCCTTACGGCTTTGGGTGTAAATCTCCGCAATGCGCTTGGTGGCACCCATCACATTGGTCGGGTTGACGGCCTTGTCGGTCGAAATCATGACAAACTTCTCTACGCCATATTCCACTGCCAAGTCGGCTATGAGCTTGGTACCGAACACGTTGACAAACACGGCTTCGTATGCGTTTTCTTCCATGAAAGGCACATGCTTATAGGCAGCGGCATGAAACACCACTTGCGGACGATATTGCTCGAAAACTTCCCTCATGCGAACAGGGTCCTTCACGTTGGTGATGACGAAAGCCATCTTGTCGCGCAAATCCTTGAAATCAGGCGTGTTGTTCATCTCGAATTGGAAGTCGTACATCGGCGACTCGGCTTGGTCGAGCATGATGAGTTTGGTCGGATTATAGTGCATCACTTGACGGCAAATCTCGCTTCCGATGGAACCCGCAGCACCCGTGACGAGCACCACTTTTCCGTTGATTTCGCGTGTCACGTTTTCCTTGCCGAGTTTGATGGGCGTGCGACCCAAAAGGTCTTCAATCTTGATGTCCTCAATCTGGTTCGACTTGATTTCGCCGTCTACCCATTTGGAGAATGACGGAATGGTCTTTACAACCAAATTTAACGCCATACCTTTTTCGATGATTTGCTTGCGGCGTTCCTCGTCAAGGCTGGGGATGGCCAAAACCATTATCTTGATGTTGTTTTTCTTGATGAAGGTTTTCGTCAGAGCCTCAGAAGGGGAATATACTTTTACCGTATTAATCTGAATGCCAACACGTTTTTTGTCGTCATCGGTAAAGGCAACTGCTTTGTAAACGGCAGCAGTATCCTGACTCAAAGTGCGCAAAAGCATTGTACCGGCATCACCAGCACCATAAATAAGCGTGTTTTCCTTTTGGATGGGGTTTTTGTAGACCTCGTTGTACAAACGCCTGATAGTGAAACGCATGAGAATCATTATCGTCATCGTAATAAGGTAATGGTAAACCATGGTGACGTAACGGGGAAAGTAAGTAGCGAGATTGTGGAACGATGTGTTTGAAAGGATAAATTTACTGAGGAGAAGAATCGCAACTGTACCAGTGCAGGCGGAGAAAATTTTGCGGATGTCGTTGAAGCCAGAATAACGCAACATGCCGTCGTAGGTTCTGCTGATGAGAAATGCGACCAAATAGACAACTGGTACAATCCAGATGCGTTCCCAGTCGAATCCAGATGACTTAATGTCATTAAAATAAAGCATGAGAATAGTTATGAAGTAGGCTACAATGACGATGACCATATCTACTATCAAAATCCAATATCGGGGCAGCGTATTGGTTTTATGCTTTCCAAAAATGAAATTGCAAAAGTTTATGACTAATTTTTTCATCTGAATAAAGATTTAACCCGCAAAACTACGACAATTTTCAACAAATCAAAAGATTTTTTTCATCAAATGCCATTTTTCTGTTGAAGGCAGGTTGGGGTCGGCACCTTGGCACTGCGCAACATGGGCTTCCCATTCGGCTTGACGGGGCAGCGTGGCGAGTCGGGCCATGTCTTTGTCCCAGTCGAAATCATCAACGGTGTCGCAAATCATAAACAATTGGTTTTCAAATTGATAAATTTGCATATCAAGGATGCCTACGGCTCTTTGTCCTTCGATGATTTCAGGCCAAACGTGGGCGTGGAGTTCACAATATTTTTCAATCAGTTCAGGGTCGTTGACGAGTTCAAGGGTTTGGCAATAACGTTTCATAGTGATTATATTTTTTCACGCTGAATACGCAGAATTATGGGAAACCTGCCGGACGATTGGTTTGCGTCGCTTTGCGCTTCTGCGATTTCTGCGGATTCTGCGTGAGATTATTTGTTGTGTTTTGTAATGAAATTTCCATAAAGTACGATGACGAGGAAGCAGATGAGTGGCAGAACAAAGCTCAAATTCACAGAGGCAATGCTTCCCAATCCGCTACCATCAATGATGCGGGCCTGCAAAGGAGGCAATACCGAGCCTCCCAGAATGGCCATGATGAGACCTGCCGCACCCAATTTGGCATCATCGCCAGTGTCGGTCAGGGCAATGCCGTAAATGGTCGGGAACATCAGGCTCATGCATGCCGAAACTGCCACCAGACAGTACATTCCGGCGTGACCGTCAAAGAAGATGACACCTAAGACCAACATTGCTCCAGCTATACCCAAATAAGTCAGCAACTTGGACGGACTGATGTATTTCAGCAAGAAAGTGCAGATGAAACGGCTCAAGCAGAAAATGGCCATCGCCACGATGTTGTAGCGTTGCGAAAGCACCTCGGCGGCCTGTTCGGTCATGCCTTCGTTCATGAAGACGCGCGTGCCATATTGGATGATGAAGGTCCAGCACATGATTTGCACACCGACATAAAAGAATTGTGCGACTACACCATAGCGATAAGGTTTGTTTTGCCAAAGGCGTTTCACTGTGGGACCAAACTTCTGGTCGTCGCTTTCTTCGGTCTTGGCTTGTGTTTTCACCAACAACAGAATGACGACAAAAAACACCACCAACACCGCCCCAATGATGACATACGGTCGGCTCAACACAGTCAGGTCAGCGTTTTTTACGGCATCAAGTTGTTCCTCATTAAGCAAGGCGCGTTCCTCGGTGCTCAATGGGTTCAGTTTGGCTTGGATGAACTTCATCGCCACAAACATGCCTGCCAACGAACCGATGGGATTAAAGGCCTGGGCGAGGTTGAGGCGGCGCGTGGCTGTGTCGTGGCTACCCATCGAAAGGATGTAGGGATTGGCTGTTGTTTCAAGGAATGAGAGTCCGCAAGTCAGCACGAAATAGGCGATGAGGAAGGGATAATAGCTGCCTGTTGCCTTGGCAGGGATGAACATCAAGGCTCCCACGGCATAAAGTCCGAGACCCATCAACAAGCCTGCCTTATAGGAATGTTTGCGGACGAAGAGCGCGGCAGGCAGAGCCATGCAGAAATAGCCGCCATAGAAGGCCAACTGCACCAGAGCGCCATCGGTGACGCTCATGCGGAAAATCTTGGAGAAAGCTTTCACCATGGGGTTGGTGATGTCGTTGGCGAAGCCCCAAAGGGCAAAACAACAGGTCACGAGGACAAAGGCCAAGAGATACTTTTTTTCTACTACTTTATTCATATTTGATTACAATGTTTAACTACGAATTGCACGAATACTACGAATTTCAAATGAGAATTGAGGATGCAAGCATCCGAATGGTCACGAATGGAATGAGTTGAAACATTCGTATGAATCCACAGCCTTGGCTGTAAAATTCTAACCTTGATATTCGTGAAATTTGTTTCATTCGTAGTTTTATTTTCTTCTGATTTTCAATGAAATGGATTCTGTGTGGTTTGTGCAAAATGTTTTGGCATCCTTTACCACACAGGCCAAATATCCACCGCCACCGGCACCTGGCATTTTCCAAGCAAAAACTTCGTCCAAAGCGGAATATTTGTCAATGTAATCCTGCACCGAGCCTTGAATCATAGCGGGGAACATGGCTGTTTGGGCATCAAAAGAGGCTTTGTAGGCCGCAGCAAAAGCTTCCAAATTTAGGTTCATAATGGCGTTCCAGCAGTCGTTGGCAGCTTGTGCCAAAGCCTTGACTTTCAGCTCGGTGATATACTTGCCTTCCACCACGGAGCAACCTGGTTTGCGGGGTTCCATGGGAATCATAACAAGGTGGTTTTCAAGCCACGACAAGATATTTTCGTCTTGACATGTCTCAATTCTCAGCGGCCAATACAGTTTGTCGTAATAATGTCTGACCAAGCCAGGCATACAAATGCCAATGCTGTCTTGCGCCCCACTGATAATGCCGTCGCTGCGCTCGGGGTCGTTCTCGAAACAGAAAACGAGTTTGGCAAGGGTTTCCGGATCCATGTCGGGCAACTGCATGGGCCATATTTTGCGAATCATGTTGCGTGTTGAGGTGGACAGGCCGCAACGCTCGCGCACCTCGAAAGTCGGTTCCAAAGAGATGGTGATGGCCCACCCAGGGGCGAAGCACGAAACGTAGGGTTGGTCAATCCAAGTGCCGGCCAAGTCCAAACGGGTGGGAATCTGGCAAAGGTCTTTCTTCAGGGCGGTCGATGAGCGGGCCTCCAAGCCTTCCGATGGCGTGCGTTGCAGCACCACATACTCGATGCCGCGCTCCTCGCAAAAACGGCGTTTTTCTTCCGAAGCGCCGTCTTCGTTGACCACAAAAACGTCGGGTTTCAGACGATCGACTGTGCCGATGAAGTCCATCACGCCTTCGCCGTCGTTGATGAAAGCATCCTTCACATAGCGGATGGCTTTCACCATGAAAAGGCGTTCCTTTTCGGGATAGAGCGTCTTGTGGTTTTTGTAATGCAGAATGGTGGCATCGGAACCGATGCCGACATAAAGGTCGCCGTATTGTGAGGCTTGCCGGAAAAACTCGATGTGGCCGCTGTGCAGCAGGTCGTAACAGCCCGAAACAAATACTTTTTTGGTCATTCAGTATGAATTTTGGCTGCAAAGATAGTGAATTGTTGGTTTTTTGCCCCCAAACCATCAAAGTTTCTGAACTTCGGCCAATGCTGCCACGAAATACCAGCGTCCGTTGGTCTCGCAAAGGCATTTGTAGCGGGTGCGCTGCTTCTCTCCTTTTTGGAAGACGAGGCCGTTTTTCAGCACGAATCGGGCACCTTGGGGAAGGCTTTCGACCGTAATCACTGTTTCAGGGTTCTTGTCGTATCGGTGCAGGACTCTTTGCAAGTTTAGGTCAGCGTTGCTGCTGGCTTTGATGTGGTGCAGATGCTTTTGCAAGGCGGAAAGAATGTCATGCGGAAAGGTGTTTTCGGTCATAAAAGGCAACAAAAGCGCAGTGAATTGGTTTTGCCATTCTGTGCCATGCGGTTGCACGAATCTTGAACCAAATTGTTGATACACATCATAATGCGCCACTTCATGAACGTAGGTGATAAGCATTTGGTAGGGATTCAAATCAAGGTTGAGGGTGATGGCACAGATGCCGTTTTTGCTGCGTGGTGGACGGAAATCACCGAGTTTGGAACTGCGTGGCCGCTTGAAGTGCAATTTGAAACGCCTTTGTTCGTACATGGCAACGACCCTTTCGACTGAAGTCTCGGGGAAATAGCGTTTCAGCAGTGCGAGTTCTTCAGGCTTCATCACGATTAAGCAATTCAAATTCAATGGTTTCTTGCGGCACATAGCTCCACTTGGTGCAGGTGTTGCAATTGCGCGGCGTGCGGCGGCGGCCTGGAACTTCCTTGGTCTTGCAGGATGAAACAAGCAAGGTTAAACCTAACAATAATAATATCAATAGTTTGCTTTTCATTTCGATAACCAATTAGCCGGATTTTGTCGGTTTTGTTCCTTCAATAGCTCAAAGTGCAGCTCGGTCTTGCCCTCGGTTTTGTTGGTGTGAACCGTGCCAATGTTTTGCTTGGTCTTCACCTTGTCGCCGCGCTTCACCACGACGTTTTCAAGGTTGGAATAGACCGTGAAATACTCGCCGTGGCGAAGGATGACCACCGTATTGGCACCTGTCAGTTTGGTGACGCTGGCCACTTCGCCTTCAAAAACGGCACGGGCTTGGGCGTTCTCCGTCGTGGCAATGTCGATGCCGTTGTTGGTCACGGTGACTTTATCGGAAACCACGGAAGCATGTTTACCGTAGGATGACGAGATGACACCGCGCTCCACGGGCCAAGGCAGCTTACCCTTGTTGCCGACAAAATTCGAGGAAAGCGTTTGCTCAGCTGGGGTCAGGGCCATGCCTTTTTCCTTCTTGGGTGCAGGTGTGGTGGTCTTGCCTTTGCTGGCGTTTTTCTTTGCTTCTTCCTTGCGTTTTCGTTCGGCTTCGGCGTTAGCTTTTCGGATTTCTTCGGCAATGATGTCATCGATGGCTTTTTGCAGTTTTTTGGCCTGCTGCTGCTTGTTTTTGATGTCCTGTTGGAGGCTGCCTTCCTTCTTCTTGAGTTTGGCCACTTGGCTGTTGAGTTCCTTCTTTTCCTTTTTCAGCGTTTCCTGTTGGATTTTTTCGTCTTTCAGCAAGGCAGCCTGTTCCTCGCGTGCCTGTTGGCTGGCTTCCACCTCGTCGCTAATGCGTCGTTCAGTCGAGGCAATCTGTTCCATCTTGGTCTTTCGGGCATCGTTGAACTGGCGGATATAGCGCAGTCGGCTGAAGGCTTGGTTGAAGTCTTTCGAGGCGAAAATGAAACCCAAACGGTCGTAATGGTTTCTGTTTTTGTTGGCGAAGACAATCATTTTCGCGTATTCCTTCTGGAGTTTGCCGAGGTCGGAATTGAGGTTGCGGATGTCGCGCTGACCCTTGTGGATTTCCTCGTCCAAGACGGCAATCTGCTCGTTGTAGGCCTTGATGAGGCTTTCGCGCTGCTTGATTTTTGTGTCTAAGATGGAGACTTCGTTGAGGGTCATTTCACGGTCTTTTTTTGTCTTTTTCAGCAGTTGGTTGGCGGTCGAAATTTCTTGCTGCAACGAGGTGATTTCGCTCTGCAACTGTTTTTTCGACTTGCCTTTCGTCTTTTGCGCATAGGTGGGTAAAACGAAAGCTAACAGCAATAAAACCAATATGATATGCAGTCTCTTCAAGTGTTATTTCTTTTGCAGACGAAAGCGCTCCATTTTGTCGGTAATCTTCAGCGGAAACGTCGTCATTTCGTTGAGTTTGACATTTTTGTACTTGATTTTGGCGGACCAGTCGCCCATCACAAAGGTTTTCAACTGTACCGTCTGATGCTCAACGGGCGGAAAGCTCTCGTTATTGTCCAAAAGCAAATTTTGTATCAAAGGAAGGCTGAGCGGCATACCGAGTTGGGTGGCAATGGTGTCCAAAGGCTCAGCCAAATAACTCTTTTCCAATCGATTGACAATCCAAACTGAATCCTCACTGACTTTGATGCGTAAGGCTTCAACGCCCATGGTGGCGGTCACATTGAGCCAAACGAGGCTGTCTTTGCGCATCCTCAGTTGCCCCGACAAGTCATTGAACGACATGCCGTTGCCTTCGGCTTGGATGTCCAAGTTGGCGGTGAGCCATTCAAAGTTTGTGGGTTGTTCAGGCGTGACGGTTTTCTTGTGTGAGCCGCAAGAAGTAGTCAGCAAGACCATGCTCAGAAATGCTATTTTTATTAGCTTTTTCATCTTTTTTCCGCTGCAAAAATAACAAAAGAAACCGATTTTTCAGTTATTTATAATCTCGCTTTGGTGAATTTTTGGGAAAACCTTAACTCGTTTCGTGGATTCTTACTACTTTTGTTCAACAATTTGAAACAATAATGAAAATGAAAAAGACCCTTCTCATCCTTTGTTGCTGCCTGATGGCGCTCGCTTCGTGCCAGAAGAAAAACGCCCCTCTGTTTCGCGGCGACTATAGCTTCAA
>JAEEGH010020417.1_pt1 | contig 13777 bp, 12 predicted proteins | sample 9134181 | NCBI WGS metagenome assembly JAEEGH01 (sample SAMN16246544, study PRJNA631951) | gut metagenome | biome: gut microbiome; feature: rumen; material: DP-attached | host: Bos | place: Iran: Karaj | collected 2018-10
TGTTGTTAGCATTACTTCCCGGGTACCATGTGCGCTTTCAACTTCTATTGCAGGAATCCAGTTCATACTCGCACCTCTTCTCTGTATAACCTTTTACTACATTCAATGATAATGGTTTGCCACATTTGAGTCATTCAACGCGTAGTTGAAAAGGCAGGAATTAGAAAACATAGTTCCGTGGACATCTGAAAAAGCTACACATGTGTATCTTTTTCAGTTATTCGGTATTAGTGATGATATCCCTCATACATTTCCATACGCTCAGCTCATTATAAGTCCTTCATAGCTCAGATATTTACATCATTAAAAACAACTATGTCATAAACAGACACACCTAATACATTCGCCAAATGAAACAGTGTATCCGTCGAAGGCATCCCCTTGCAATTTGGTTTTCCTTCAGCAATAGACTTCCACTTATAGACTCCCTGCACAGATTCAAAGCCAATCCCCTTCTGAACATCAGCCGGGGTTAACCCCTTCTCTTTCATTATCCTAAATATATTGGCACATGTGGCCTGATTGTTGATAACTTTAATTCTCATACCATTTTCTCCATTTCTAATGAATTTTATATGTCATCGCCATGTATGCTCAGAAATAACGTGCACACAATTAAGCCCTCTGAATCTAAATTGTCTTGAAATCCATTCCCTGAGCACAAAGGCAATGGCGGAATCAATATTCTGTTGAAAAATGGGAAAATACTTGAAAAAAGGCCAAAACACTACCAACCGCCTAGAATTTATACTTTGTGTTGTATTGCAAAAACTAATTGTAAATGGTAATGTTTGGATATGAAGTGAACACTGAGTAGGGTTCAAAAATACTTCATGCGTCAGATGCTACAATATCTGACACCACTCAAGAGAGACGTTTTTGCGGAACGTCTCTTTTTATTTTCCCATGAACAATACATTCATACACATCACTGTCCTTAAAAGCTCACCTTACACAAGATGAAATTCATCACTATAATCATCCAGGAAATAATTAGAAAGATAGACTTCATCCAATATCTCCTGAACATTGATATCAACAAGAATAACGGACAAATCCCCCCTAAAGGCTAATGCATGTTCAAATTTTTTAAAATATGCAAAACTTGATGGGTCATTTGTAACTGCGGAAAACTTCATCTCCTTTGTGTTAGGATATGTCAAAAAGCGGCTAAAAAGCATTGTTGCATTCATTCGAGTATACCGTTCTCCATCAGGAGTACATAAGAATTGTATCTTCCATGTTCTAATTCGTCCTTTATCAATTGATAAAAGCAAATCGTTTTTTCTAAACAAATTCGCTCTTTCATCTGAAATCTCATTGCTAAAGGTCATACCTGCCTTGGCTAAAGCGTAGAAAATCAAACCTTTAGCACGATCATTAAGCTGGTCTATTAGTATTCTACGAGATTCATATGATAATCTCTCAAATCTGTCTTCTGCATCGTTCCTATCAGTTTCTACAATGATCTGCACTGCCATTTCACGGGCTTTTTCACCAACCTTATATTCGTCCTGTTCAGTCTTGTAGCCTGCTGCATTCATGACATCTTCAAATGTAATACCATTCTGAGGATTAGCCTGCTTGGAAGTCAGTTTTTTGATCATCTTGGGGCTGGGAACATACTCACCATTCTCTATCATATAAATCGTAGAATAGCTCACTCCGGCATCATCAGCATACTTTCTAAGTGATCTATTCCCTCTTGCTAAATTGATCATGCTTCCTAATTCAGTTTTGCCACCAATCTTTTTTTTCATATTGATTCGTTGAATATCATTTGACAACCTGTTTTAATACGCTTGCTATAACGTTTTTTATCAAAATAAGCTGCACAGAAATTTCCCGCTTAAATTTAAGCATTTCACGTAACAATTATAGCATATAGCGGCATAATGTCAAACTCATATCACAAAACACATGTTTGTTTTATTTTATCAAACAAACCTTCTCATACTCGATTATCCTCCTTATGCTTACATATCATCAGAATTCATTTTCATAGCTCCGCGAATCAAAAAGTACAAGCACGAAAACCACATATTTTCATCATCTGAATCATCTAACATCCTTTCAAAAACAGCATAAATGACAGTTCTGAATCCCGGTGCAGCAATGAGCATGAACCAGGCCCCACCTACGCGTGTATACCCTGCCATCTCAGCAATTAACAAGTTTAACTTCTCAGTTTCATAGTCTTTGCATCTATCTAACATTTGGTCAAAATAATCTGCCGAATTATCATTTTCTCCTCCGAAAGCATCGTAGCTATGGAATTTTTCCTTAGTATACCCGTTTGCGTTTATATCTATTAACTCTTTCATGATTTTTACGCAGGTTCGTATAATTCCTCTCATTTCATCATCTGTGTATGCACACCGAAACTTAATATTCTGAGCAGAAACCTCATAGCAGCGGCCATCTTTGATTTCTTCTTCAGTAGCGTAGTCTTCCTGTAAACGACTGAGTATCGCATCTGTGCAGCTGTCATCTTTCAATAGATTAAATTCAGATATTTTTAACATTTTTGACACCTCCTTCTCCTGTTCTTATGATACAAACATTGATAAAGTCCCTCAATAAACGTGTAGTTTAACAAAGCGTGCAGAACTTTGCCTTGCCCTTGCCGCTTTTGCCTTGCATAACCTATTAAACCATGCGACTAATGCAATCATGATCAATAACCTTTACAATATGCTATTATGGCGACGCCATATTGAATCATTTAGATCCAGAGGTAGCATATGGAAACAAGGAAACTCAACATTCTCATGAGATATCCCATCGAATGGACTGTTTACATGGTTATGAATAACTTTGTTCAGAACTTCTATGACGCTGTGGGGCCAGAAAATTTCGCCGCAGGCTTCAAGATGGATTACTCAGGTGATACCCTCACTCTTGAGGCTGCATCAGGTTTTAGCAAGGAATGGCTCTATTACCTTGGAGCCTCCACCAAGAGAGATGACGACAGACATCATGCCGGACACTTTGGGGAGGGCTTTAAGATGGCTGCCCTCGTTGCCTACAGAGATATGAAATTAGGAATCACCATGGAATCTCAAGATTGGCATCTTGTCGTGACCCAGGCAGATCAAATGATCAACGGGGTATCCGAGAAGGTGCTTGCTTACGATCTTTTTTCCCGTCCCTATAGCGATACTTCCAAACTGACATTATCAGGAGTTAATGAAGAACAGTATGATAAAGCCCGTAGTACAATTAAATCTTTTTACTATGAGGAGAATCCTCGTTTTGGAGACCTTATTGTAAAAAACGATGAAATTGCAGTTTTCAAGAGTAAAAGCAAGCATACTGGCGGTGTTTTTGTAAATCTGGAATTTCGACGCAGCCTGCCATTCCCGCTATATTTCTGTGTACATAGGATGGATATAGATAAAGACGACAGGGATCGCACAACTCTATCCACCTATATGATGCGACGTGCAGTGGACCGTGTTTTGGATCAGCTTGACAGCTCTGAAGCTGCCATGGAAATATTGGAAGCATTTTCTCCCGTATGGCTTACCCTGAAAGATGCTAAGCACAGATGCAGATGGAACTCTCAAATAAGCAAATTGATAGATTTGATCAATGAAGACGAGAAGGTTCAAAACAGGTTTTATGAAAAATATAAAGATACACTTATCGCAGTAATTCCCCCTGTGCATCCAAGTAGTAAAAATCAGCGCAAAACAGCTTTTTCATGGTATCAGCAATCGCCTTTCCGTGACATGCGGCGTGTCTCTTACTATTTTACCGACCTTGGAATCAAGGATCTGTATACTCTGTGTGAGGAAAATGGCGGTTTGGAACTCACAGCTCCTCCCGATAGCCAGCAGTTGGTAAGGATTAAGCTTTTAGAAGAGGTTGCTCAGAAGTTCTTTTCCCAGATCTACTGCTATGGCAAGCTGCCAACCTGTAACGTTCTTGTGAATAAAAGTACGGCAGCACTAGGTGAGGCATATACACACAAGACAGACAGGAATATTAGGAATTCACTGGGAGTAAAGGTAACCAGCGATATCAGTGAGATTTATCTGGCAAAAGAAACACTAGACAACAGCTCTTTTTACAGAGCTCTGCCTATTTACATCCATGAGCTGCTCCATCAGTTCGGAGGGGACTCCAGTACGGCGTTTCACTCCATGCTTGTTGAGATGAACAGAATAATATTGGAAAACAGAAGGGAAATAAATGAATATGCCAAACAATGGTAAAAGCAGTGTTGATATTCCTTTGGAGCTCGTGGCTGACTACCCAATAAAATGGGATTTCAAGAAGGTTTTGAGGGATTTTATCCAAAATTTCTATGATGCTCTGGGTCCCGACAAATTCGGCACAGAATTTGGTTATGACTATGACAGAAATGAACATTTTTACACGCTAGTCATGACAGTTGAAGGTCAGCCTTTTTCCCATGAACTACTGTCCTATATCGGAAGCAGCACCAAGTCTGATGATGGCAATACCATCGGCAAGTATGGCGAAGGCTTTAAAATGGCATGTCTTAGTGCGTACAAGATGGGCATAAGCGTTGTTATGCATTCCGAAGATTGGGAGCTAATCCCCGCAACATACAACGAAACAATCGATGGTCGCGATATCGAGATGTTTGGATATATGCTGAATCATGTGGAGGCTGATGGGATCACCTCCCTGACAATGGAGAATATCCCTCCTAAATATTATAGCGAACTGGGGCAAGGGCTACTTGACTTTTTTTACCCCGAAAACCTGCTGTTTGGTGAATTGATTGGTAAAGGGGATAACTACACCATCTACTCCCGCAGTTCCATGACCATTCCCTGCTATCAGTACGCGCCAGAGCTTAAGGGCATCCTGTACATCAACAATCTAGCCAGAGGGCGTCTGCCCTTTCCGCTTATTGTCAACTTCAAAACCAAGTATTACGGCGACTCAAGAAGCAGGCCCACTTTGGACGAAATAGATACCTATTCCCATCTATATAAATGTATGGAAGAATGGACTCCGGACCAGTCGGCAACAGTGCTCAGAATGCTGCAAAACAACTGGTCAGATGTTGCTTCAATGGCATATAGCGGTAATACGAATTACTACTATGTTTGCCAGCTTGTGAGAAATGTGGCGATGGATAAGGCCTTGGCCGAGACCTTTTCTGAGGACATGAAGAACTACTGTTATTTTGAGAAAAAGACTGGGAATACCGTCCGTAACACTTACATCACTGAAGCGCAGCGTTGGTGGAAAAGCAATCCCAACGGCAAGCGTACAATAAATCCAATTTTCAGACTCCTTGGGGCTGAGAATATGGTTGAAACTTATATGCAGTCCAATTCAGGCAGTTTCCGAAAGCCCACGAAACAGGAGCAGGATAAATACAGCATTTTGTCTGCATGCATAACTTCCATTATTCCGTTTCTATCTGATAAGGATATCCCCACGGTGGAAATTGATTCAAAGGGAGAATGCGAATATTCGCCTTTACAGTTTGCCTCCAGAGTTTATATAAAAAAATCCCATGGCAGACGCTACAAGATAGATAAGCTTATTCTACAAGAGAAGGATTTTGACGAAGCAGCCTTCTTTTCGACCCTCCTGAAGCTTTCCGAAGATATACTTCAGATTTATGGCAGTAGCAGGAGTGCCAGATACAACGCTGTTTTTACCCATCTTGGAGAGTACTTGCTTAGTGGAAGCGACATAATTGATATGGCGCAGCTAGCCTGGAAAGAGAGGTCCGAATATGCTTGAATATGATGACAAAACTGAAGAAAGAAGCAATAGTGCATTTGGTCAGGGATTTGCTATAGGATTCGCTGAAGGTAGAATAATTAGTACGTTCCGTATACTGAAGATTCTTACAAAAAATTTTACAGACAATCAGATCCGTGGTCTGGAGCCTGCCGAAGGAGATAAGACTACGTTACTTGAAATTTGGAGTACGTCTTATAGAAGCAATCTTCTAGATTTCTATCGGAAATATGAGAATTTTAGTGAGGAGAGACTTATCAAGCGGTACATAGCGGAGAGCGAGTATTTGCCTTGGAGATCATTTTGATCAAAAAAGAGACTTTTACATTCCGTCACTGTTTTTCACTAGTACACCAAATAATAAATACCTGTAACAAATCTCGGTGGATTTGTACCGGTTATTTATTATTTGGTGTACTAGTCACATCTGTGACAGTACATATGCCCGTGCTTTTCGTGGTGTATCAAAACAAGAACCGTCCCCCTGACTTCCCTAATAATATGCGTGTCAAAGACATGTTGCAAAATAAAGGGCGGCCTTTCGGCCGCCCCTGATTCCATATCATGATTATCCTACTACTGAAAAGTTCACAATCTCACCTGACAACATCTCATCCGATATCTCATCGTAAAATTTCTGAGCCTCGTCGCCTTCTAAGTTGTCCTCACCGGAGCTGTATGAGTAAGTAGCATTTCCATCTGAATCAAAGTTTTCATAAGCATTCTCCGAAACCAGGACTGTTCCATCTTTTACAGAGTGCCTGCTCATGTGGTGATTGCCACCGGTAAAGAGCTTTCCGTCCTTAACTGCAAGTGGATATGCTGTTCCGCTGCTGGATACAGATCCAATCTCATAGGGCACTGCATCCTTGTAGACAAATATCCTTGCGTCGATTGCAGCATTGTTTCCATCGAGATTGTCATATGTTCCGCTGCTTACAAGCAGTACATCTGTACCATCAATTGTGGCATTGGCGTATCCCATGCCCTTCTCAAGCTTCTTGTCGACAATCTCCGTAAAAGTGTTGCAGCCTGAAATATCCATTGGAGTTATTTCAGCTTCAGATGCATCTGCGCTCTGATTCTCGCCATAGTTCTCAAATGTCAGTGAATCGATGATTGCAGCCATATTATCTGAAACTTCCATATCAAGAGCTTCATCGCCGCTGTTGTGACCTATAAGGTCAAATATCAGAGCTCCGTCCATATAGTCTCTGCCAACAGCAGTTTCATAAAGGCCTGATCCGTCTTCTGCAGGAGGAAGCATTGCCCAGTAACCTGTCACATCATCTGCTCCAGGAAATGGCCCCTCATTGTAAGTTACCTTATCACTTCCCCATGACTCTCCAAGAGCCTTGATAGCTGCCTCACCCTTGTTCTCAACGGTGTAGGTTACCGTGATCACGTTGGTTCCGGCCTGCTCACCCTGGTATACAATGAATACATTTCCATTCTCACTGTTTACGGTAAACCTGGTGGCATCATATTTAACACTCCAGCCGTTTGCATCGTGATAAACACTGTCTTCCGGTCCATTCACATAGTTCTCGGCGCTGAAGTTGTCGGGATCAGCATCTGCAACCGGCTCAAACACAAGCTCAAGACCGTCATCAAAATGACCTGTCACAATGCCATTTTCAAAGGATGTAACCGTAAGAACTTCCTCTTCTTCACCGGCACCTCCAAAGGTAAACTTTACAACATCACCCTCCTGAGTTGAAGCAAACGGAAGTCCGATTCCGTTAGTTCCGTCTTCCGTATGGCCATTACTGCCATCATTGAAAACATAGAAGTAATTCTTGTCAGGATTCTCCGCTTCCTTGGCATAATTCACATATACGCCCTTTGTAAAATATGCAGTCTGTTCCGCATTCTCTGTAGAAGCCTCTGCAGCCGTCTCCTCAGTCCCTGTTTCCTTGCCTGCATCCTCTGCTGCAGGAGCCTCAACAGCTGTCTCCTGTGTCTGCTGCTCTTCCGGAGCCTGAACTTCACTGCTGCCACATCCTGCTACAGCTGCAGTCACCATAGCAGAAGCCATTATAACCGGCATCACTTTCTTCAATAAAAAAAATTTCATAACCTTTTCTCCTCGCAAAATAATTATTCATTTTCTGTAAGCACTTTCAGAATGATACTACTTTCCCTGTTAAAAGACAAATTAAAAAAATATAAATCAATCATGAGTCAATCTGTAACGTCCCCATTGACTCCCATTGACTCACGGCTGCGCTGCCTCCCGCCATGGCAGGGCTTGACCGTTGCGATAACAAAATATCGATATATCGAACAAAAATTACATCTGTATTTTAGATTTTAAAGATATGCACGTAAGGCATTTTTTACTTACCCCTCAAATAGAAAAATAGCGATTTTAGCGGAAATTCTCTAATTAGTCATGCTATTGACATCGGGCGGTAACTGCCAAAATGATTTGTATTCCTTTTTCCTTAGGTGATTTTTTTCACATGTAAGTGGTTCTGCGGTGCTTTTTCCGCAGAATTGATCCGAGGTGGGAACCCATGGGCGGTCTTTTGCGGGCCTCGGATCAAAACGATCCTCTTGAACACAGTATCCGCTCAAACATGAATTTTCATCTACTAATGAGCATCAAATTATGAAGAAAAATTAAGAAAATCTTCTGTTATTCTTAATTAACCTCTCGTTGGTACCCGATTTATTAGTTTAAGGAAAAATCTGTCTCTCAAAAAAACTTCCCGGAAGTATTATCCGGGAAGCCCTGTTCATCAAAAGTCACTATCAACTTCATATTCTTTGTCACCCACCACCACAGAGGTTATCTCCGGCAGTGAGCTGAAAAGTTTTTCCTCCACATAGTTGAACTTATCAGGCTCCTCACCCCTTTTAAGGGCTTCCACCAATGCCCGTACCCTGGGACCGTGGAGGGGATTGCACTCGGCGATGCAGGAGATTTTGCCTTCTCTTGCATACTGAAGAGCATCCTTATTTACTCCGTCGAAAGAGACAATCATGATCTCTCCTTTTTCTATTGCAGATCCCACTCTTTTGCCTGCTGCCTCTATGGCGTCTATGGCGCCGAAGGCCATGTTGTCATTCTCACAATAGACCACGTTGATGTCGTCAAAGCGCTTAAGAAGAGCTGCCATAACTTCCCGGCCTTTGGTCTCGGTGAAGTCTCCGCTTATCTCAGCTTCCAGATTCCAGCCGTTGTCACGGGCTGCATTGGCAAGGCCCCTGCTCCTGCCTATCTGGGCAGTGGAGCCGATACTGCCCTGGATGTTTACTATGTTCAGGTCCTCCGGAGCAATGCCCTTTTTCTCGGTGTAGGCCTTTATCCAGGCAGCCATCTTGCGGCCCTCAAGCTCAAAGTCTGAACCAACCCAGCAGGAGTACAGGTTCTTGTCAGAGGCGTTGACCCTTCTGTCCACCAGGATCACCGGGATCCCGGCTTCTCTGGCCTCTCCCAGCACTGTTTCCCATCCATCCTCTGTGGCCGGGGCTAAAACTATATAATCCACTTCCTGCTGTATAAAAGTCCTGATGGCAGTTATCTGATTGGCCTGCTTCTGCTGCCCGTTCTTGTAAACAAGAGAATAGCCGTTTTCCTCTGTGAATGCCTCAAGCATCGAGTCAGTGTTCGCGCTCCTCCAGTCGGACTCTGCTCCAAGCTGCGAAAAACCGACAGTGATAAGATCGGCAGATTTATCAAGTTCCTCCTGATTGGCATATTCCACATCATCAGCCGGATCCGTTCTGCCGCATCCCCAAAACGTTATTATCCCCATGGCCAACAATCCGCAAACTGTTGCTATAATTCTTTTCTTAATCACTATTCTTCTCATTTTACAAAACAACCTGTCTCTTCCCCAACATTATTGGCTATGATTCACTTCTGCCCACTTAACAGAATATATCAATATCTTTGAAACATGCAAGTGTGAGTCAAGTGGCGGTATTTTTTGGGCCTGGGGACGGTGGTTTTGGACCTGGGGGCGGTGTTTTTGGGCCCAAAAACACCGCCCCCAGGCCCAAAAACACCGCCCCCAAGGCCAAAAATACCGTCCCGTTGCCTTCCTCATGACTTGCCCCTCAAACAAAAAGGAGACAATGACTCCCCATTGTCTCCAAAAAAATCTTCCTCTGATACCAATAACACTTACGCCTTAAGCGCTTTCTTTTTCTGAGACATGACAACACTCTGGATCAGAAGGAAAATACACAGCATTGCTGCGATTGTAATTCCTGTCCACCATGCGTCATCAAGACCTGCTGATGCAACAATGTTCTGGATCGTGCTCAGTGAAAGAACTCCGAACAGTGTTCCGATAAGATTTCCGACACCTCCTGTCAGCATTGTTCCTCCGATGATGGATGAGGCAATTGCGTTCATCTCCATACCCATGGCATGGCTGGCAGATCCCGATCCAACGTGAAGGAAATATACATAGCCGCCGATTCCTGCAAGGATACTGCAGATAAGGTGTGAAAGAAATCTTGTCCTGGTGACGTTGATACCCATCATGAGGGCACTCTGTCTGTTTCCGCCCACTGCGTAGAAGTTTCTTCCAAGCCTTGTCCACCTGAGGACCACGAACAGCAATATCAGAAGCACAAGTGCTACCACAACACCTATCTCGATATATGCCGGAACATAAATCCCTTTTTTGTTGTAGGATCCCATGAAAGGCACGTTGATCCTGGTGAGCTTTAAGGCATTGAACTCTTCGTCGGCCACATTAAAGGGCGCCGTATTGACAATGGTTGTCATTCCTCTGGCAAAAAACATACCGGCCAGTGAAACAATGAATGGCTGGATGTCCAGATATGCGATAAGAAAGCCCTGTACCAGACCAAAAGCTGCTCCGATTCCGATGGCCAGAAGGATGGATCCCACTATGCTTCCATCGTGGTAGTCCAGATATACAGCGCAGCTCATGGATACAAGCGCAACCACGCCGCCCACTGAAATATCGATTCCGCCGGATATCATAACTATGCTCATTCCGCAGGCTGTTATGATGAGGGCTGCATTGGCGTTGAGGATGTTAAAGAACATCTGGGGCTTTAAAAAGCCTCCGCCCTGGAAGATGATAGCTCCAAGGTACATAAGGAAAAAGATGATAATCGTGATGGCCAGAAGAAGACTTGTATCATTCATCCTGCCAAAAATTCCCGTGCTCTTGCTATCTTTCATTTATGCCGCCTCCTTTCTTGCCACAGAGGCTTTTTTCAAAAGCCCGGTCATGTACTCTCTCACCTTAGGTGCAGAGAATACAACAAGTAGGATTACTACCACTGCCTTGTAGGCTGCGAGGGCATCTGACTGTACATTGAACTTGTACAGGGTAGTTGTAAGGAACTGGATAACATAGGCGCCGAGGATCGATGCCCACATGTTGAACTTACCGCCGGACAGCGCGTTTCCACCAAGGGCAACGGCAAGGATTGCGTCCATCTCAATGTCTTTTGCTATAACCGAGTAGTTGATGGTGGAGAGACGGCTCACCTTGATCAGGGCTGCAACTGCCACACACAGTCCCAGGATAACAAAGGCCAGGAACTTGATAAATGTAGGGTTGATACCGTTGAGTCTTGAGGAAGACTCATTGATACCTACTGCCTGTGTGTAGAGTCCAAGGTTTGTGAATTTCAGCACCAATGCGATTATCACAATGCAAATGGCAACAATGAACACCGTGGTGGGAATCGGAATCCCGGGGATGAATCCGCCGAAATATGAAAACTTCGGGTCGGGAACGATGGGAAGCTCATTGTTGTTGATCCATGCTGCGATGGATCTTCCTGCTGTAAACAGGATAAGCGTTGCGATCATGGGCTGGATCTTGAAAACGGAAACCAACATGCCGTTAAAGGCTCCGCAAAGCATTCCCACGATGCAGGCAACAAGAAATGCCACGATTATGGGTGCCTGTATGGTCTCAGGTCTTGAGTTTCCACCGCAGAGGACTCTCAGCATGGCTGAGCCGGCAATGGCGATGGTGGCGCCCACGGAAATGTCCTGTCCGCCTGATGCCGCGGTAACAAGAGTCATACCGATTGCGAGGATTCCCAGCTCTGAGCCGTAATCCAGAATGGTTATGAGATATCCCGCAAGAACTGTGTTACCAGCGTTGTTGGTCTGAACTGTTATCCTGAAAAATCCCGGATCGTTTATCAGGTTTATCACCGCAAGAAGAATCAGAGCAAGCAGCGGAATAAACAACTGACTTTTCCTTAATTTATTAAACATACTTATTCTCCTCCTGCGATAGTGCTCATGATCTTGTTCTGTGTAAGGTCTTCTCCGGAGAGTTCACCTACTACTTTTCTATCGCGCATAACTACCAGTCTTGAGCAGGTCCTAAGCATCTCGTCGGTCTCAGATGAGATGAAGGTCACGCTCATGCCCTCGGATGCCAGGTCAAGGACCAGCTTTTGGATATCAACCTTGGTTCCCACGTCGATACCTCTTGTGGGCTCATCCAGGATCAGATATTCGGGATGCATCAGGAGCCATCTTGCCAGGATAACCTTCTGCTGGTTGCCTCCGGAAAGAGATTTTATCGGTGTGTCAGCAGATGCTGTCTTGATGTTCAGCTTCCTGATGTACTCATCTGCAAAGGCATTGGCCTTAGCCCTTGAAAACGGCTTGAAGAAACCGGTCATTACCTGAAGCGCCATGATGATGTTATCCCTCACTGAGAGGTCCCCTATGATACCATCGATCTTGCGGTCCTCGGGAAGATAAGCTATTCCGTTCTTCATGGCATCGATGGGCTTGTTTATCTTAACCTCTTTGCCATGGATCTTAACCTTGCCGCCGATTACCCTGTCTGCGCCGAAGATGGCTCTTACGCACTCGCTCCGCCCTGAGCCAAGAAGTCCGGTAAAGCCGTTGACCTCGCCCTTCTTAATATAGAAGTCAAAGGGCTTGATACCGGCGTCGGACTGAAGACCCTCTGCCTCAAACACAGTCTCTCTTGCGTCTTCGCCATTATACCCTTCGTGTTCTCCCTTTATGTCTGAAAGATCATCCATCTCTTTTCCCAGCATTTTGGCCACCAGCTGGACTCTGGGAAGATCCTTGATTTCATATTCACCCACGAGCTGTCCGTCCCGAAGGACTGTGATCTTGTCGCACACCTCATATACCTGATCCAAAAAGTGTGTTACAAAGATTATCCCTACTCCCATTTTCTTTAAGTCTCTCATGAGGCCAAAGAGCTTTTCCACCTCCTGCTCATCCAGCGAAGATGTTGGCTCGTCCAGAATGAGGACTCTGCACTCCATGTCCACTGCTCTGGCGATGGCTACCATCTGCTGGACCGCGATGGAGCAGCTGTTCAGCTGCTGGGTTGCCCTGGCCGGGATGTCCAGCTTTTTTAAGAGCTTGTCGGCCTCTGTGTTCATTGACTTCCAGTTGTTAAAAAAGCCTTCTCCTCTTCCAATGAACATATTCTCTGCTACAGTCAGATTGGGGCAAAGAGTTATTTCCTGATAAACAGTGCTTATACCAAGCTTCTGGGCATCCTGAGGTGAGTGGATCTGTACATCTCCCTTGCCCTCCAGCTCTATGGTCCCGGCATCTTTGCCGTAGACACCTGTCAGAACCTTTATAAGTGTAGATTTTCCTGCGCCGTTTTCCCCCATCAGGGCATGGATCTCACCTTTGTTCAGGGTGAAGTCAACCTTCTGGAGGGCCCGGACGCCGGGAAAAGTTTTTTCAATGCCACGCATTTTTAATAATGAATTTTCACCCATCATGCGCTCCTTCCTTTTATAAACGGGACGCTCCCGCACTTCCCTTTAAAAAAGGCGCGGGGTTTAGCACACCGCGCCTAGTGAACTTCACATGTAACCACGAATGATCTACGTGTTCGTGATATACGGATTGCTTCGCAAAAAGCGCTCCCGCAATCCTACAGTCATTCGGAATTCGCGAGGCCCTCCCCACGTCTTCCTCATGACTCGAATCTCCCACGTGTTCGTGATATACGGATTGCTTCGCAAAAAGCGCTCCCGCAATCCTACAGTCATTCGGCATCCGCGGGGCCCCTACCCC
>JAEEGH010020419.1_pt1 | contig 13774 bp, 8 predicted proteins | sample 9134181 | NCBI WGS metagenome assembly JAEEGH01 (sample SAMN16246544, study PRJNA631951) | gut metagenome | biome: gut microbiome; feature: rumen; material: DP-attached | host: Bos | place: Iran: Karaj | collected 2018-10
GAATACGCCGACCTCACCTCCCGGGAGTCGACCAGGAACGAGACCGTCCGGGACGTGATCATCGGCAGTTCCGACCGGTTTGCGGTGGGAGACAGCTTCTCCGCCGATTCCCCCGTGCTGGTGGAATATCACACTCTGCGCAGGGCGGCCGTTCCTCTCTCCCCCGCAGAGATCAGTGCCGGCGAGCCGGAAGCGCTGGTCCGGGCCTTTGCGGACGCGGGCTTCGTCAACGTCCGCACGGACGTGGTGGAGGATCTGGAGGCAGGGGCCTCCTCGACGGTGACCGCCCTCGTGGCCGGCAGCCCGGACTACAGCAAGGGGGATCAGATCCCCTTTGACGCGGAGATCCTCATCCTTACCCATATCCCCCGCCCCTCCCACGATCTGCCCGTTCTGACGGCGGAACAGATCTATGCCGCCTGCTCCCCCTCCGTTTTTTACATTGAGATCTATGACGAGTACGGCTGGTGCATCAAGACCGGCAGCGGCTTCTTCCTCACGGAGGACGGGGTCGCCGTTACCAATTACCACGTGATCTCCGGCGCCGCTTCCGCCGTCATCACCGTCTCCGATACGGGGGACATGTACGAAGTGCTGGGCGTGTACGACTACAGCGTGGACGAGGACTGGGCCGTTCTCCAGATAAAGGGGACGGGCTTCCGGCCTCTGGAGGTGGGAAGCCCGGAGTATAACGTAGGCGGAGCCACGGTATACGCCATCGGCAGCCCCCTGGGCCTGCAGAACACCATCTCCGCAGGCATCATCTCCAACCCCCACCGCTGGGACGGCGGGGTGGACTACATCCAGATGAGCGCTGCCATCTCCCCGGGCAGCAGCGGCGGCGCCCTGCTGGACAAGTACGGCCAGGTCATTGCCATCACCTCCGCCACCTATACCGAGGGGCAGAACCTGAATCTGGCCATTCCCCTGACCTATCTGGAAAATGCGGCGGTGGAGGAATACGCTCCCCTGGGCGGCAGTCAGGCCGGCCCCAGCGGCGTGCTCACCCTGTCGGACGCCCAGGTCCGGGTGGCCATCGGCGAAACGTGGGACCTGAGTCTCACCGCCATTGAGCAGAACTGTACCGGCGTCTCCGTGCGGTATTCCATCGGCAACGAGGACGTGATCTCCTGCTCCTGGCTGGGCTGGCACGGGGACGACAATACCCTCCGCATCACCGGTCTTTCCGCCGGCAGCACGGAAGTCACCGTCTACTTCCTCATTTCGGAATCGGAGACCATCCTGGACTCCAAGACCGTTCAGGTCACGGTGGCTCCCGCCGGAGAGTCGGGGGTCGTCGCCGAGGACGTGGAATTCACGGTGGACGTGGAATATCTGAATCTTTCCCTCTTCGCCGGCGGCGAGATCCACGTGCACGCGGTCTACGAAGCGGACGACGAGCACACCTACGTCAGCTGGTATGCGGAGGATCCCAACCTGCTGAACGGCGAATGGAGCGAATGGGACGAAAACAACGACACCACGCTGTACATCAGCCCCGTGAGCGCAGGCAGCACCGAGCTCACGCTGGCCTATTGCCATGACGACGGCACTCTGCTGGCCATGCAGACCATACAGGTGAATATTTTCTATGCTGCGCTGGAGGTTTCCGAAGACGAGATCGGTCTGGCGGTGGACGAGGACTATGAGATCACCGTGACCATCCGGTCGGATAACCCGGGTCTCCACACCCTGCGCTATGAGATCTACGGGGAAGACGTCGTCTCCTGCACCTGGGGCGCCTGGAACGAAGACGGCATCTCCTGCCCCCTCATCATCACCGGGCTCCAGTCCGGCGAAGCGGACGTGGAGATCAGGCTCCTGGACAAGGAGACCAAGCAGTTCCTGTTCAGCGTGAGCATTCCCGTATTCGTAGAATAAGACCGGAGGTAACGCCTCATGAAGATCGTGATCGCAGGATGCGGCATGGTGGGCAGGGAGCTCACCCAGCGGCTCTCTCTGGAGGGCCACGACGTAACGGCCATTGATTCTGATCCCCGGCGCATCGAGGAGGTGGGCAACCTCTACGACGTGATGGGCGTGGTGGGCAGCTGCGCCGCCCTGGGGGTACAGAGGGACGCCCAGGCGGACAAGGCGGATCTGCTGATCGCCACCACCGCCTCCGATGAGCAGAACCTGATGGCCTGCCTCATTGCCCGGAAGCTGGGCGCAAAGCATACCATCGCCCGGGTCCGGGATCCCGACTATACCCGGCGGCAGGACAAGAACGGTTCCCTGCTGGACTTTCTTTCGGATGAGCTGGGTCTGAGCATGTACCTGAACCCGGAGTTCGCCGCGGCTTCGGAGATCTCCCGCCTGCTGCGCTTCCCCACCGCCCACCGGGTGGACGTGTTTGCCGGAGGCAGGGCGGAGATCGTGGAGGTCACGGCGGAGGCCGGCTCCGCTCTCCCCGGTCTCCTGCTCAAGGATCTGAGCCGGGAATTCGGCCGGGTGCTGGTCTGTGCCGTTCAGCGGGGGGACGAGATCTATATCCCCGGCGGCGATTTCCGCATCCAGGCGGAGGATCGGATCAGCATCACCGGAGAACCTTCGGAGATCGCCCGTTTCCTGCGCCGCCTGGGCATCCAGAAGAAGAAGGCGGACCGGGTGCTCATCGTGGGGGGCGGACGGATCGCCTACTACCTGGCGGTGAGCCTGGAGGGAGCCGGGACCCGGGTCACCATCGTGGAGAAGGACGAGGACCGGTGCAACACCCTGTGCGAGCTGCTGCCCGGCGCGGGGATCATCCACGGGGACGGGACCGATCACGAGCTGCTGGGGGAACTGGGGGCGGAGAGCATGGACGCCATCGTCGCCCTTACGGATTCCGACCAGGTGAATATCATCCTGGGCCTCTACGCCGCTTCCCTGGGCGCGGGCAAGACCGTGGTGAAGGTGAACAGCGGCAACCTCATCGATCTGAGCGAAAAGTCCGGCCTGGGGAGCGTCATCTCCCCCAAGCACATCACCGCCAATATGATCCTCAGCTATGTGCGGGGCATGAACGCCGCCAGCGAGGACAGCAACGTGGAAGCCATCCACAGGCTTTGCGGCGGCAAGGTGGAGGCCCTGGAGTTTTCCGTGGGCCGGGAGGTGGAAGGCCTCTGCGGCGTTCCCCTGAAGGACCTGAACACCAAGCGCAGCCTGCTGGTAGCCTGTATCATCCGGGGAGGCAAAGCCCTGATCCCCGGCGGCCTGGACAGTCTCCACCGGGGGGACCATGTGATCGTGGTCACCACGGAGCAGGGGCTGGACGATATTGGAGATATTCTGGAGTAAAACGATGGAAACAAGCTTTGGATTCCACCCCGGCGGGGAGGACCTCACCCGGGAGGCGGCCCGGGCGGCCGGCTGGAAGGCCGGGGACCGGATCCTGGACGTGGGCTGCGGCGACGGCGCTTCCATGCGCCTGCTGCGGGATGAACTGGGGGTCAAGCCCGTGGGCTGCGACCGGGACAAGGCCATTCTGGCCCGGGCGAAGGAGCTGGACGGCTCCCTGCAGCTCCGGCAGACGGACGGCCTCTGCCTGGACTTTCCCTCCCTGTATTTCGACGGGGCGCTGCTGGAATGTTCCTTCTCCCTCATGAACCGGCACGACGAGCTGCTCCATGAGCTGTACTGCGTCCTGAAGCCGGGGGCCAGCATCGCCATCACAGACCTGTACTGCATCAATCCCGACTCGGACCGGGCGGGGGAGGTCTATTACGAGGCGAAGCGCATCCTGAACACCCCCCGCAAGGAAGACGACTGCAAAACGGCGGACAGCCTTCCCTCCCCCTATCTGCTGGACGGGATGTTCGTCATCGACAATCTGCTCCATGCCATTCGGGAGACAGGCTTCGAGATCACCCTTTTCCGGGACCGGACAAAGCAGCTGCAGGATTATTACGCCCAGCTCCTGTTCGACTACGGCAGCCTGGACGCCTATTGGGAGGCCGTGCTTCCCAAGGGATGCCGGCCCTTCTGCCGGGCGGTGCCCGGGAAGAACTGCGGCTATTTCCTGCTCACCGCCCAAAAGGAAACGAAATGATCGGGGCGGTGGTCCTGGCGGCGGGTCTGTCCAGCCGCATGGGGGCGTTCAAGCCCCTGCTGGAGGTGGCGGGAGTCCCCGCCCTTGCCCGGGCCATCCGCTGCCTGGCGGGCTCCGCGGAGGAGACGGCGGTGGTCACCGGCTTCCGGGCCGGGGATCTGACGGATCTGATCGCCCGGGAGGGGGCGAAGGCCCTGTATAACCCGGACTATGAACAGGGGATGTTCTCCTCCGTGACTTCCGGGGTCCGGTACTTTGCCGACCGGGGAGCGGAAGGGCTCCTTCTTCTGCCCGGGGACTGCGCCGCCGTACCCCGGCAGGCGGTGCGGGAGCTTCTGGTGAACGCCGGAGACGAGTTCGCCGTGCCGGGATACGGAGACAAGCGGGGACATCCCATGTGGGTCCCCGCCCGCTTTTTTGAGGAGATCCTGGCCCATGACGGGACCGACGGGCTGAAGCCCATCCTGGCCCGCCGGGGGCGGAAGATCCTGCCCATGCCCTTCCCCGGCACCGTGGCGGATATGGACCGGCCGGAGGACCGGGAGGCCCTGGAAGCCCTTCTGGACCGTCCCCCCCTGCCGGAGCTGGCGCGGGGAAGGCGGCTTTTCCTCCTGCGCCACGGGGCGACGGTCCTCCATGCGGGCAAGATCATCATGGGCCGCTGCGATGCGAAGCTCTCCCCGGAGGGGGAGAACCAGATGGAGGCGGCGGGTCGGGCGCTGGCGGAACTGAAGCCGGAGACCGGGCGGATCTATACCAGCCCTTTGAGCCGCGCCAGGGACAGCGCCGCCATCGTCTCCCGGCATCTGGGACTGGAGACGGAGATCCGGGAGGACCTGCAGGAGCTCTCCCTGGGCGCCTGGGACGGTCTCCTCATCGACGAGGTCCGCCGCCGCTGGCCGGAGGCCTATGAACGCAGGGGGCAGGAGCTCATGGCCTACCGCTTCGATCAGGACTGCGAAAGCTTCTATGATCTGGAATACCGGGCCGGGGAAGCTCTTCGGCGGATCCTGGCGGAGGATGACAGCCGGGATCTGATCCTGGTGACCCACGCCGGAGTGCTGAAATGCCTCTACGGCCTGCTGAACGGCCGGGATATCGACTGGGCCTTCTCCCGCTTCAATCCCATGAAGGGGGAAATGACCCTCATTCGGGGATAAAAGCAATAAAGCTGCAAAGGGCGGGTCTGCATCGGCAGACCCGCCCTTGATTCGTATGCTGTTTTCTTTACCCGATCCCGATGCACAGGAGGCGTCCGCCGAAGTTGTCCGCCACGTAGAGGCCTTCCTCCGCCACCAGGAGCCCCAAGGGAGAGATGGGGCTGTACAGGGGCGTATCCCCCTCGAAGCGGAGGAGGGTGGTCACCTGACCGTTTGCGATGCAGCGCACCGCGCCGTTCACCGTGTCCGCCACATACACCCGGCCCAGCCCGTCCACCGCGACGGCCATGGGAGAGGAGAAGCAGGCGGAAGCCGCCGCGCCGTCCAGGAAGCCTTCCTCCCCGGAACCGGCCAGCACCTCCACGGCCCCACCGGTGATCTTCAGGATCCGGTTGGCTCCGCTTTCCGCCACATAGAGGCTGCCCTCATGCCAGCAAAGGCCGGCGGGCTCATCCAGCCCCGCCGCCACGGTGGTGGCGACGCCGTAGGGGGTGATGACCCGGATGGCGCCCGCGCCGGTATCCGACGCATAGAGGTTGCCCTCCTCGTCCACCGCCAGGCCGGTGGGCCGTTCATAGGTCACGCCGTAATCCCCGGTGGGAAGATCGCTCTCCCCGGGGGAGGCGTTGACGGTCTGGACGCTGATCTCATCCAGGTAGCGCAGGGCGTTGTTCCGTACGTCGCTGATGACCCAGCCCTCCTCCAGGAAGGGGACGATGGCCCAGGGCTGACGGAAGCAGCTCTTTTCCGGCTCCGCGTCCACGTAGCTGCCCATGGGTTCGTCGTACAGGTCCCCGGCGGTTTCCGCTCCGGCGATGCGGACGGCCTGGCCGTCCTTCACCCGCCAGATGCACTTATGGTAGGTATCCGTCACCAGCAGGCTGCCGTCCTTGTCCAGGGCGAGACCGGCGGGCTTGGCGTTGGGGATGCTCAGACGGGAGACCAGGACCCGCTCGCTCAGGTTCATGAGGATGGAGGCCAGCTCCGCCCGGGTGGCGCCTTTTTTGGGGGCGAAGCTTCCGTCCCCCATGCCGTTCACGATCCCCGCGCTCCTGGCCCAGCGCACCGCCTCCAGGGCGTAAGCGCCGATCTGCGCCTCATCTGTGAAGGGTTCGCCGCCCAGAGCGGCGGGACTGCCCAGGCTGCGCCACAGGAACACCGCCAGGTCCTGACGGCTGATGGCCTCATCCGGGGCGAAGCGCCCGTCCTCCTTGCCGGTGGTGATCCCCTCCAGAGCGGCCCAGGTCACGGAATCCGCGTACCAGCTGTCCGCCGCCACGTCCGGGAAGGTCTTCTCCGAAGCCCGGACCGGGCTGCCGGAGAGGCGGTACAGCACCGTCACCACCATGGCCCGGGTGGTGCCGCCGTTGGGGGCGAAGCTGTCCTCCGACACCCCGTTCATCAGGCCCTGGGCGGCGCAGTATTCCACCGCCCGGGCAAACCAGGCATTGCCCGGCACATCCGTGTAGGCCGTCTGTTCCCCCTCCGCCAGGACCGGCAGGGTCAGGACCAGGGACAGGATCATCAGCAGGGCCAAAGTCTTTTTGATGGTTTTCATATCATTCCCTCCGTTCCGTTCTGCTCAGGGGGCTTAGGCTCCGTGGATTGCAAGAGTTATCTCGACGATCTGATTCTCAGGCATGGTGAAGGTATAGGTTGCTTCCATTTGATTTTCGCTCACTGTCGCCTCATACTCAAGGTCCTCGGGGGTGACACTATCGAGTTGGTTCCAAACCAGGACGCCTTCGCCTTCAGGGACAACAGCATGTACGTTCACCGTCGTTCCAGCGCTCACAAACAGGGCCTCAGATTCAGTTACGGTTACTTCCGTACCGTTCGCGCTGATGGTGATGGTAGCCTGATCAGACGGATCCACGCTGACGTAATTCATACTCACGCTCACGGGGTATTCAGGCATGATAAAGCTGTAACTGCCGTTATCGCCGCTCACGTCGACCGCTGTTATGGTGTTGTCCACGGTGTAGGTCACGCTGGGCTTGCTGCCCGCGGCGATCGCGCTTCCTTCATCGGGCGAGATGACCAGGGTCACCTCTTCCCCGGCCTTGGACCTGAAGTAAATTTCAGACCCCGGTTCGCTGCCGTTCACAGAGATCATCGCGTTGGAGAGCATCATCTCGTCGATTTCAATCTCGTAGACCGGGCTGAGTGTCGCCCTGAACTCCGCATCCCCCGCGGGCATGGTGAAGGTAAAGGTGCTGACGCTGCGATCATCCGTTTCTTCATAGCTCGTCATTTCCTGCGTTTCGGATCCGCCGTCCCAGGTCATGGTCACGGAATCCAGTGCGCTGTACTGGTTTGCCCAGGAGACCTGGACTGTCACGGTGTCGCCGGTGGGCACCTGTTCAATACTGGTCGTTGGCTCGCCATTCTCCAACAGCATCACGATCGTGTCGTACCCATCAGGCTCATTCGTCGGAGAGACGGCATCAGCTCTGAATGGCTGGCCTTCCAGCATCGCTCCCACCGTCACCATAGCCGCGGGCATTTCGAAGGTATAGGTCCCGTTTTCGCCTTGCAGGCGGCGATTCTCTTCCGTTCCGTCGACCGTATAGGTGATGTAGGCTTCCACGATGTCGTAGCCGGGCTCGGGCGTCAGGGTCACGGTCACGGGCTCGTCCTCCGCTGCTTTCTGTACGTCAGCCTCTAAAGTGCCCGTTGGGTTCCCATTCTTCTCGGGCTGATCCAGTTCGATGGCGTAGAGCGGCACGCTGTCAAACTGCGCGGTATAGGTCTCTTCGCCGGTCACTGCGGCGATCTCCGGATCCCAGGTGCCGTTGAAGGTGTACCGGTAATCGTCGTCCTCCTTGGTGGGCTCGTCGCCGCCATACTCCGGCGTCTCGCCGTAAGCGACCGTGTCCTCAAAGACGGTATTTCCGTCCCCGTCCAGCCAGGTGATGGTGTATTCACGAGGGCTCTCCTCATATTCCGCCGTATAGGTCACGTCCGCCGTCACCTCCGGCAGTTCCTCCGGCGCATAGGTGTCCGTGCCGTCGCTCCACCCCAGGAACCGGTATACGGTATCCTCGGTGGGTTCCTTTTCCGGGATCTGATGGCTCGGCGTGTCGCCGTAGCCCCAGGTCGAATCCTCGCTCTCCCCGTCGATCACCCAGGTCACCGTGTAATCCTGCCGGAGCTCCCCGAACTCCGCCGTATACGTCGTATCCCCGGTGACGGCCGGCAGCTCCTCCTGCGGGCCGTAGACTCTGGAGCCGTCATACCATCCCGTAAAGACGAGGGAATCCAGGGATGGGATCTCATGGGTCGGCGTATCGCCGATCGCATACTCCACGCGCTCTTCTTCACCGTTGATGATCCAGGTGATGATGCCGATCTCCACCTGAGGATCGATCTTTTCGAAGACAGCCGTGTAAACGGCGTCTTCCCATGCCTCCTCTACCGTCGGATCCCAGCCGACAAAACGGTATCCTTCCTTCGCCGGCTGCTCCTCGCCCGGATAGTTGGGCCGTTCGCCCGGAGATACCTCAGATGTCTCCAGAACGACCCCCTCTTCAAGCTGCCAGGTTATCGTATAGACCGTGGGGATCTCTTCAAAGACCGCCGTATAGGTGGCGTCTCCCGTAACCGTTTGGATCTCGGGATCCCAGCCTATGAATTCATACCCGTCCTTGATGGGGGCGGCACGGGTGGGGAGCACCCCTTTGACGTAACGGCTCGTGTAGCTGACCCCGTCGACGATCCAGGTGATGGTATACTGCTCGTCCTGCGGTTTCGGCTCGGGCTCGAAGTAGGTGGGATCGATCGGCGCGTAGACCGCCGTATAGACCGCGTCGGTTTTGGCCGGCGCCAGTTCCGGATCCCAGCCGACAAAGATATAGCCTTCCTTCGCCGGCGCGGCATGACTCGGCATCTCATTGGCTTTACAGGTGGTGGTGTCCATATGCCCATCGATGTTCCAGGTGATCGTATAGCCGTCGGAATCACCGCCGCCCTGTTCGCCTTCCCACAGAGGATCCTTGGAGATGACCTCCTCCTCTTTCAGCTCTTCGATCTCCTCCAGCTTCCGCCTGGTCTCAGCCTGCTTTTTCAGCAGATCCTGCAGCGCTTCCGTCAGAGTCTTCTGGAGATCTTTGGGCACTCTGTCCCGGGCTGCGGGATCCTGGGCGATCTCCACCTGGACAAAGGGCGGGATATCGTCGGCCTTCATGCCCAGGAGCCAGGCGTCCGCCCCTTCCCCGGCCTGATCTGCGTCAAAGATCTGGAAGACCCCGATCTGACCCTGCCGGACCATCAGAGCGCGGGTGGCGCCGGTGATGGGATTGATCGCCACGCCCTGGGCGTGGCCCTCCAGGACTCCCAGGTGGGTCTCATCGTCGCTGATCTTCTGGATATAGACGATGGTGCCCCGGACGCCGGTGACCATGGTGGAGGTGCGGATATTCAGCTTTTCGTCCTCTTTCAGCGGAGCGGTTACGTCGCAGTACATCTCGCCGCTTTTCAGCAGCAGCTCCAGGCTCTTGCCGCTGCGCCGGACTTCCAGGCTGCTGCACTCGTCCAGCTTCACCGCCTTCTCGGCATCCAGGGTGATCCAGGCATAGCTGGCCTCCTCCGTGGAGACTATATAGCCGTTGTACAGGCGCATATCCTCCCTGGTGCTGTAGGTCTTGCCGCTGGTGCTGGAGACGTTCACCGTTCCCTCCGTCTGGAGCAGACGGATCTCGGTGCCGGTATTGTCCGCCGCCAGCGCCGGGACCGCCAGGCCCAGGCACAGGCTGAGACACAGCAGCCAGACGAAGCACCTTCTCAGGGTTCCGCGGAAGGTCATGTTTCAGCTCCCCTTTCCGATTTTTGCGTGCTTTATTTCCATGATACATTAGAATAACAAACTTCGACGGGGATTGCAACGGAAATCCCGTTTTTCCCCGCCCACAACGAAACTTTTTTCTTCTTCCGCCGTCTGAAGAAGCAGGATCAAAAATCATCTTTCATCCGCAAGGAGGGTCTGACCATGTTGCGTTTGATCGCTTGTCTTCTGCTTCTGGCCCTGTCTCTGTCCCTCTGCGCCTGCGGCGAAGCCCCGGTCTCGGTGCGGCCCGATCAGGGGGAAACGGAGCAGGCCGCCGACACCCCCGCCCCAGCGGGCAAGCCGGATCCTTCGGAAAATACGGGTCTTCCCGCGGATAACGCCGCTTACGCGGCTCTGGCCCGGGCGGTATATCCTGAGATGGCCCCCTATCCCGATCCGGAAAGCTCGGAGGAAGCGTGGACCGCCTGGCAAACGGGCGTCCGGGCCCAGCGGGATCAGCCTGCGGGCTACACGGACGGACTGGAGGCGTATCTTCGGGCCAGTCTGACGGAGTTTCTTTCCGGCGCAGGAAAGGATAACCGGGTCTGCGCTCCGCTGAACATCTATATGGCTCTGGCCATGCTGGCGGAGGTGACGGACGGGGAGAGCCGGGCCCAGATCCTCTCCCTCCTGGGGGAGAAGGATACCGGAGCGCTCCGGAGCCGGGTCAAGGCCCTGTGGAACGCCTTTTACCGGGATGACGGAGCCGTGTCCAGCCTGCTGGCCGCCTCCCTCTGGCTCAGCGACCGGATCGGCTACGTGCAGGAGACCATGGACGTCCTGGCACGGGACTACTATGCCTCCAGCTTCCGGGGGACCATGGGCTCCCCGGAGTACGACCAGGCCCTGCGGAACTGGCTGAACGAGCAGACCGGAGACCTGCTGAAGGACCAGACATCCGGGCTCAGCATGGACGCCCGCACCGTCTTGGCCCTGGCGACCACCATCTATTTCAAGGCCGCCTGGAGCGATAAGTTCTCCGAGGCGCAGACCGCGCCCCAGGCCTTCCATTCCCCCGCGGGAGAGCAGGAGACGGACTTCCTCCACTCCTCCTTCATCGGCAGTTACTATTGGGGCGACGGTTTCTCCGCCGTGTCCCTCTCTCTGGAAAACGGCGGGGCCATGTGGTTCATCCTGCCGGACGAGGGCGTTTCCCCGGAGGAGCTGTTGGGCCGGGAGGAGGCCATGGGCTTTATCCTCAGCCGGGAGAAATACGACTGGGAACAGCAGAAACGGCTCACCGTCCATTTCGCCGCCCCCCGCTTCGACGTCTCCTCCGACCTGGACCTGGTGGACGGACTGAAGGACCTGGGGGTGCGGAACGTGTTCGATTCCGCCGTTTCCGATTTCACTCCCCTGACCACGGACGTGGAGGATCCCATCTACGTGTCCCAGGCGAAGCACGCCGCCCGGGTGATGATCGACGAGGAGGGCTGCACCGGCGCCGCCTACACGGTATTCATGATGGCCTGCGGAGCCGCCATGCCTCCGGAGGAGAGCGTGGACTTCACGGCGGACCGCCCCTTCCTCTTCCTGGTCACCAACTTCGATGGTCTCCCCCTGTTCACGGGGATCGTGAATACCGTGGAATGATCCTGACACGAAAATTCCCGGGGCGCAGCAGCGCCCCGGGTCTTGAGGATGTCGACAAAGTATTGTCGACACCCTTCAAATCGAACCCACTTCGTTGGGCTCCGATTTGATAAGGATTACATCGCCGCTGCGCGCCTCGGGCGTGCACTTCGACACTTGCGGCGATAGCAGTGTTTTCGGCCAGAAATGAATTCCGCCCGAAAATGATTCTGTCTCTGTTCGCGGCTTGCGAGCCGCGAACTCTGCGAGGCTGTCAGAAGCTTTGTCTGCCGTTTGAAAACCCGGGGCGCAGCAGCGCCCCGGGTTTGTTTTCTCTGTTATTCGGTCTTTTCCTCCGCGGCCGCCTCTTCCGCTTCTTCCGCGGCCGCTTCCTCCCCGGTCTCCTCCGTTTCCTCCCCGGCGGTCTCCGCCCAGTGGTAGGGCCAGGGTACGTCCTCGTAGGCCAGCTTCCAGAAATGGTACTGTCCCTTCTTGGCCATTTCCAGCTCCGTGTCGAAGATGTAGGGCACCCCGTCGAATTCGATCTCCACCCAGCCGTGGGGCCGGGGATTCCAGTTCACGCCGCCGCTGACGGCCGCCGCATCGTAGCCCAGCTGACGGGCCAGGAGGCAGAAGACCGCGGCGTAAGAGTAGCAGTTGCCCCTGCGGGTGCGGAGCATGGTGAGAGCCTCCTCCGCTTCCCATCCCGTGAAGCCCCATTCATAGGACGCCGTGCGCCGGAGATAGGAGAAGCTCTTCACGGTATAGTCGAAAGCTGCCCGGAGCAGTTCCTCCCGGGTGAGGGCCGGATCGTACAAACCGGCGAGGATCTCCTTGATGAGGCTGTCCGTCTCCGCGTCCCCGCAGGTATAGCGGCCGTCGGGTCCGAAATACAGGTTCCCCACCCGGGTGTCCCGGAGGATGATCCCGTCCTCCCCGGCCCAGTAGACCTCGCCTCCCGAAAGGACGAGGCCGGGAGGATAGTGCAGACGGCTGTCCTCCGCCGAGGTCCAGATCTCCCGTCCCTCACGGTATCCCGCGGTGTGGTTGATCACCGCCTCCATCAGGGTGTAATAGGCCCAGTGGTCGGGACTCAGATCCGTGAAGACGGGGATGACCGCCTGCTCCGTCAGCAGAGCCTCGTCCGCCCGGCGGCCCATCACCCGGTTCAGCACCGCCGCAGCCTGGGCTCGGGTCAGAGGATCCATGGGGCGGAACGTTCCGTCCTCAAAGCCGTTGATCCAGCCCATGGCCGTAGCCTTCGCCACCGCCTCATACCAGGGGCTTGAGTGGGGCACGTCGGGATAGGTGCAGGTCCCCTCCTCCAGTTCCGGATAGAAGCGGGTGAGCATCAGGATGAACTGGCCCCGGCTCATGGCCGTATCCGGCTGGAGATTTCCGTCCCGCCGAAGATCCAGGATGCCCCCGGCGGCCAGGAGAGACATGGCGTCGTAGTACCACTTCCCCTTGTCTACCCCGGGGATCTCCGCCCGGTCCGCGGGCCGGTACCGGAGAAGTCCGTAATAGAGCTGGCAGCCCTCCGCCACGGTCAGGTAGACGTCGGGCCGGACGGTCCCGTCCCCGTATCCCCGGATATAGGGGGCATGGGGTTCCGCCCCGGTGAGAAGGGTCAGAACCGGCGGGACGTCCGTTCCCTTTTCCGCTTCCTCTTCCCCCTCCGCGGCGAAAACGGCTGTACCGCACAGCAGCGCCAGACACAGGAGCAGGGAGATCAGGCGTTTACTCCACATAGCTTACGGTCTCCTCTCCGTCTTCCCGGTAGGTATAGACGGTGAATCCGTCATAGTACAGGTTCCCGTCCTCCCCGTCTCCCAGGCAGCTGGGGGCATAGTCCGAGCTTTGGGGCCGGCCGATGGCCTTGAACAGCTCTTCCACCGGTTCGTCGATATACCGCTCCGCGATGGCCTTGAGCTCCTCCGGGCTCATGGTGGGCTCCGGAGTGGGTTCCGGCGTAGGCGCGGGGGTGGGCTCCGGCGTAGGCGCGGGAGTCGGTTCCGGCGTGGGCGCGGGGGTCGGTTCCGGCGTGGACGCCGATGTCGGCTCCGGGGTGGGTGCGGCTGTCGGCTGCGCCGTTGCCTCCGGCGTGGGCTCCGGCGTGGGCGCAGGCGTAAGCGTCGCCTCCGGCGCAGGTGCGGCGGTGGGGACCGCAGTGGCGGCGGGGGCGGG
>JAEEGH010020420.1_pt1 | contig 13773 bp, 7 predicted proteins | sample 9134181 | NCBI WGS metagenome assembly JAEEGH01 (sample SAMN16246544, study PRJNA631951) | gut metagenome | biome: gut microbiome; feature: rumen; material: DP-attached | host: Bos | place: Iran: Karaj | collected 2018-10
TGTAGCGACCGTTGCGAACTTCAAACGAAACATGCCCATCCTCGTTGGTTTCGTTCCAAGCGTTTTCCGCAGGGCCGCTAGAAAGGTAATCATTAGGCAAAATGCGAACGCGAGCCATCGATGCAGGCGTTCCATCCGCCATTTGGACATACAAAGCGATTGTCGATTCAGCTTCTGTGCCACCCGCAACTTTATTATCACCGCACGAGGCCAGCAGAACAAACAAGCTCATCAAAGTCAAAACGCGGACATAAGCAACCATCAACAAATTATTCTTCATGATTGCACTCCTTTGCCTCAGCAACATCATTTGAAACGCAAGCATTCTGGCATTCCGCATTTTCGCAGGAAACATCCATAGCGGAGTTCATGCCACCATCATCAGCAATGCTCCCATTTGCAGGAGCTGCTTGAATTTCTGCACCGCGAATTCTGCGTTTGCGGCCTCGGCGTTGCGGTGGCGGATACGGGTCCGAAAGCGGGAAAAGCTGCATTCCCAGCTGGAACACACGATTCGGTTTTTTGCATTGCCCGACTTTCGCGAGGATTTCACGGCGGAACCTGCGAACCATTTCAACAAGTTCGCTGTACGTTTCTTCGTCACAGCCAAATGCAAGCGTTGAAAGATTGCGTTCGCTGCGGTCAAAGCGGTCCATTGCCGTCTGGGCCACATCCAAATTCTGCTGGATGTAAGCGTTTACCGCCGTGCTGTACGACTCTGTTCCGCTCGACACAAGTCCTTGAGTTTGTTCATAAAATCCAGTAGCTTCATTTTTCTTTATCATCGAGAGGCGTTCCAAAAGCGCAATCGACGATTTCACTTGACTTGCAGAAATTGGCGGACGCACCATAAGGCCTAATGCAGCAGCATCGCCCACGTACGGATAAAACGTCACCAGTTCGCGAACTACCGCATGATACCAATGATCAAAATATTCGAACTGATCCTTCGCCAGATTCTCAACTTTGCATTCCTTGGTCGCTACAAGCTTTTCCAAGAATTGACGGCTCTCGGTATGCGTCTTCGCCTGGTTAAACGAAACCATGTTGGCAAAGTAAGACTTTTCACGTTCGTCACTGCAAAAAATGGACGCAAAAATCTCGACCATCCTTTCGGTCAAGTTACGCTTGCCCTGCAAAATCTTATTGAACATCGAAGAATCGAATCCCGCCTTATCCGCAATATAACGATGGCTAAAACGCCAATCGCGTGCATGGCGATCTTCGTAAGCGTCTTTCAAAAATTCGCGATAATTCAGATATTCAAAGATGTTAATCATGATGAGGCGTGAGGTTTGAGGTCGCTCGTAAACTCGCTTTGAGGTGTAAGGTTAGTGCAGTGGTTAGTGGTTAGTGGTTAGTGGTTAGTGATTAGTGATTGGTGGTTAGTGGTTAGTGGTTAGGATTGCAAATAGAACGTTCTTTTTACATTCCTGTTTACTAACCACTGTTTACTTAACCACTTTTTCTTTCGTCTCTCGTCTATAGGCCGCAGGCCGTTCTCTCGTCTAAATACAATATACATTTTTGTCCACAGTTCCGCAAATTTAAAGTCCACATTATGTTGTAAAAGAAGCCTAACCTCACAAATGCAAGTACTAGAAATAATAGATTCTATCGGCACTTCGTGCCTCCAGAATGACAGTCAAGGGAAACCAATCCTCAACGACAACCCTATTCTTAATAGCGGAAATAGTAACCTTTGGGGAGGTTTCGCAAGTCCGTTTTATTATTCACATTTTGCACTTTCTGCCCGAGAGCGTTGACGGTAAAGCCACTCTTTCGAGGAGACAATGCAGGCTTTTTAGCTGCAAGCGAAGTCCTTTGATTATTTTTTTCACGAACAGCCTTGCAACCCGTACGATAGACATCCTTCATGTCAAACGCAATCATATCCACGTTCGGGCCACCATCTGCCGTAGCCGACTGCAAAATCACCTTGAAGTCCAAAGCATCAACCCATACGTTATCGACATAGACAGTATCCCACTTGTCCCAACTTCCGGTTGACGGGAACACGACATCGTAAGTACCGTTATCCACGGTAATTTTCATGTCGCGGCTAGTCGTTCCGCTAAACGCATAGCGGATCATCATGCGGGCATGCTCTGCGGACTGGTCCGACGTCACCATGTACGTCGCCTTGCTATAAGCGGAATTGTCAAGGTTGAAGAAACCGCCGCCAGTATAGCCTTCATGGTTACTTTCTGTCCAGCCATCGCCCATTTCAGGGTTCGACATATCAATCACGGACGGCCACGCATCAGTGCCAGCATCGAGCGAACAAAGTTTTTCCGCAAGTTCCGTAACAGCGACACTGCTCGAACTTTCCGGTCCTCCCGAAGACGAACTGTTTGCCGTGCCGCTTTCTTCGGAGCCGTGTGCAATTGGCGTGCATGCAGCACCGCCCTTGAACATCGCCGTATAAGTGATGTCACGAGCCTTTGTCTTGAACCCGTAATAAATCATCTTGTTCGAAAGTTCCTTACAATCGTCATCGACCCACTTTTCAAACGTCTGGCCGTTCGGCGTCACACGAAGCGTCATCGGAGAACCCGCCGGGAAATACTGCGTCTGCGTAATGAGTCCGTTGTAACTTGACAGATTCGTCTTGACCTTGATGGTATAACGTTTCTTGATTGCAGACACAAGTGTCGTAAGCCCGGCCTTCGCCTCTGCAGACAAATTCGTATTGCTCTTGAGATTTTCTTCCAGTTCTTCGCAAATCATTTGCGCATGGCCCATCGAGCCCATTTCCTGGAAGTGCGTCGTACCGTCGTTCACGCCATCGGGATAATTCGGGTATTCGCCTTTTTCCAGTTTCTTGTACAAATAACGCGTTACGTAATCCGGCATGCTCTTGTACGTCGTATTGTACGTGTTGTACGATTTCATGTTCAAATCGACAAACGGAATCTTGTTGTTCTTTGCAACAGTCTGCATCATGCCACGGGCATCGTAGTTATTGGCACCCGTCGAGAACACGTTGCGGCTTCCGTTCAAATTCATCGGCGAAATGAGAATGACGTTCACACCCTTCTTTTTGCCAGCATCTACATATTTTTGAATATATCCCGGAAAGTCCTTGGGATCCACATAGCGTGCGGCCTTGCTGTAGTCACGATCGTTATGGCCAAACTGCACAAAGAGGAAATCCCCCTTTTGTGCCGACTGCAACGCGCCATCCAAGCGCCCTTCTTCGATAAACGTCCTGGAGCTGCGACCGCCAAGAGCCGCGTTGTTCACCTTGACACGGGCTCCATCGAAGAAATAGCCGATAACCTGGCCCCAGCCTGTTTGCGGATAAACGTTATCCTTGTACGTCTGCACTGTCGAATCGCCCACGACATGAATCGTGAAACTTGTAGAATCGCTCACGGCGACACCCGTGAACAGGGCTGCAGCGATAAAGAATCTAAATACACTCTTCATAGACATCTCCTAGAGTTAATAGTTCTAAGTTACTAGGAATGCAGGAACCAAGAATCTTGACACAAGCAACACTAGTAACTAGTAACCAAGAACTCGAAACTCTTTTTTATCTCACCTTTGCCCAGTTCACGTTAAACTTCATACTTCCCTGTTTTACAACGATGCGGTAGAGCCCAGTATTTTTCACAAGCGCAGAAAGCGGAATTTCGCTAGTCGCATCAAAAGAACTTTGTACAACCATGCGACCGCTCATATCAAACACGCGGACATCAGCACGTTCGGCACTTGCAAGTTGCAGAACGTCACCACGGAGTTTCAGGCCCCTAGCAGTCACGGCGCCATTCAATTTCGTCGTCGTACAATCAATGCCTACACGGCAAACGCCCTCTACGCTGAACCCAAAAGCATCCAGGTTCGGAGCGCCATCGCTCGTCACCGACATGAACTTGAGTACAGCATCACCCTGCGGAGCATCCAGCACCACATAAGCAGTATCCCACTTGTCCCAGCCTCCTGTCGGAGGGGCGCTCAGATAGTAGTCATGGTCAAGATAAGCGTTGAACATGCGGTCCGAAGTTCCGCCATTCGAATAACGCACAGCGAGCGTCACATTGCCCGCGCCGGGGAACTTCACCTTATAGCTAGCATAGGATTCGTTTGTATTGTCCAAATTGAAATAACCGTTGCCAGTAAAGCCCGTCCATTCATTTTGAGTCCAACCGATTCCCGCATCGTCCGGCTTGCTTGCATCAAAAAATTTCTTGATGTCCTTGTCAATTTGAGTCGTTGTTTCCTGACTACCTTCCATCGGAGTAAACGGGACAAAAGTCACGTCATCGAGGCTCTTCGGAGTCGTCGTCGGGAACGCGGTCAAGGCCTTTCCGTCACCAGTATATTTTACAGCAGAGCCGCCTTCATACACTGCAGTGAATTGCGTCGAAGCGCTCCCCATCTTGAATGTATGGATGTACGGGGATTTTACGTTAGAACGGCTCGGAGCGCCGACCTTGTTGCCATTACCGTCATACCAGCCCAAAAACTTCTTGCCAGACTTCGGGATGGTCTTGAGCATCACAGTCATTCCCTGCGGATAGTATGCATTGAGGGAAGTCGCTTCAGCGGCACCTTCCGGGCTGACCTTGACATCCACCTGATACATAGGAGCCATGTAGTCGCCAAGCTTTTTGACAATCGGATCCTTGTGGGCACGCATCTGTTCGGTGATGATACGGCCAAAAGCATTCGCGCCGTTCATCTGCAAATGCACCTGGTCCGTCTGGTCGCTGCCCAGATTGCTGTATTCCGCCCTCGTGGCATAGTTAAAGATAAACTGTGCGGCATAGCGTTCACCAACAGAAATCATGTAGTTTGCGACCATTTCGCTCATGTCGATAAACGGAACATTAAGTTCAGTCGCAAGCTTCTGGTTCAGAGCCGGGTAGCCACGGTAGCTGTTATGAATTTGCGTCGGGGAATCGTAGTACAGACGACGTATCGGGCTCATGATGATGGGATTTGCCCCCTTCGCGCGAACATCGCTCACCATCTTTTTCATGTTGGAGGCGAAAAAATCCTCTGTACTGTAGTTCACATCGTTAATACCGAACTGGATAACAACGTAATCTCCAGACTGAAGTTTTTCTGCAATGCAGTTGCCCGCACTACAGCCCTTCTTGAAGAACATGTCGTAGTAGCCAACAGCCGTGCCACCATTTTTGTCCTTACCACCACCGCCCAGCGACATGCCTCCTTGACCGCGGTTCACAACCGCCGCCTTGTTCACGTCGAACCAGAAATGGAAATCCTGTCCTTGCCCCTGCTTGGGGTAATAACCTTCAGCCCAGTCCTGCATGGTAGAGTCACCACACATGTAGATGGTAACCTTCGCAAGCGTAAGCGGAGCGAAAATCATCGATGCGACGACAACAGACTGCCATATATTATTGAATTTATTCATAACATCCCATATTCCGTTTTTAATTATTCATTTTATTAAACAATCCTTTCTGCATCAACTTTCCGTCAAGTTTGACCTTTACAACGTACATTCCTTTCGAAAGTACGCCACGATCAAGCACAACCTCGTTTTCGCCCGCAGTTACGTGGCTAGAGATTGCAGCCCGCATCGTGCCGGAAACATCGTAGAAAAGAATTTCGACAAAACCCGAAACCGGAGAGAACAGCGCTCCCGTTGCCGGACGATAGTAGAAGCCAGAACCAAACTGCACAACAGGCAAGCTTTCCGAATTTTTATAGGCTTCCACACCGGCAATATCAAAGAGGAAGGCATCCACATTCGCACCGCCGGACTTTACCGTTGACTTGAGCGTAATGGTATTCTTGCCTTTCTTCAACTTGATTTTTACGCTGGAAGTATTCCAAACAGACCAGTTACTAGTCTTGCTCATTTTGACAATCCCGATTTCCTTGTCGTTTACAACAAGTTTCATATCACGGGAAACGCTATCACCATTCGAATAACGTATAGACAATGTTGTCGAGTCTTCTTTAGGAGATTTAACGAGCCATGTAGCATAACTCGATGTCGAATTCTTGAAGTCAAAGAAACCTTTCCCAATGAACCCATCATTCTCCGTTTCAGTTTCACCCTCGCCCTCGAAGGGGAACGCAGCATCCACTATAGAAGAACCTACCGTGACCACCTCAGGGTTGTCTTTCTTCGTTGTATCGACCTTGGATGTATCCTTCTTTGTCGTGTCAACTTTGGCAGTATCTTTCTTGATTGTATCGACTTTCGCAGTATCGACCTTGGATGTATCTTTCTTGGTCGTGTCGACTTTCGCGGTATCTACTTTGGTTGTATCTTTTTTGGTCGTATCAACCTTCACTGTATCTTTCTTCGTCGTGTCAACTTTCGCGGTATCTACCTTAGCAGTGTCTTTCTTCGTTGTATCGATCTTGACGGTGTCCTTCACAATAAATTCGCCCGTGAGCGATACGTTTTTCGCCTTGCTGCCCACGGTCGTAAGCGTAAACGCAAACGTCCCGGCCTTAGTCGGCTTGCCCGAAACTTTGACCGTCTGCGATGCAGAATCCACTTTGGCTGTCACGCCAGCCGGCAAGTCCTCGGCCTTTACACCGGTACAGAACGAGAATTTATACGTAATATCCGCAATCGGTTTACCCAAAGTAACGGTCTGCTTTTCGCTTGCCGTTCCCGTCTTTTCCAATACTGCATCGGGGTAAACAGCATATTCATTTTCACCCGCCGCAAAAACATTAGGCTTCGTGAGTTTCTTGGCCATGTCCGGCAGGTAGTAGCTCGGATGAGGCGGCAAGTTATACGCCGTATTCTGCCATGCAATCGCCTGACGGTACTGAGCGTCATGCATCAGCGTGTAAAGGCGGTGCGGAGTCGTCACCGGAGTAGAGAAAATGTATATCTTAGAAGAATCGCTATCCGAACGGAAAATCATTTCTTCACGCCAGTCGCCAAAGAGGTCCGCCACCAGGTTCGGGTAATTTTTCGCACTCTGGTTTCCAATCAACCCAAGCGATGTCTCGCCATCAAAATAGGTTTCGATTTTCCTATTCTGCTGATTAAACTTGCTCACAATCGGGCCGCTCAGGAGTTCGTCCTGAAGGTCGCCGTCGAAATAAATCCTGAAGCTCGTCGGAATCACGCGCCCCAGATAGGGATATTCCGGATCGAGGGAATCGGAGAGCTTAATCGGCGTTCCCTTGGCCGAATGCATTTCACTCGGCACGTAAGACCACAACTCGTAACCGCGGCTAGTGGAATCGATATCGGCTGCCATGGCACGGCCATTTTCCTTCTGCATGGGAGACAAATCACCAAATAGGAATTTTCCCTTGTCATCGCGAAGCTCAGCGACATACCGGGTACTATCAAAATGCGAGTGAATCGCCCAAACTTCCAGGCCCGCGTGATCCGGGTCAAAATTGCCGACATAGGCGGCATAGCCATAACCAAGCCCAGTCGAGTAACGGAGGGTTCCGTCGTGATTCAGGGCAGCAGACCCATACACAATCTCATCGAGGCCGTCGCCATCCAGGTCACCGACAACGATATTGAGGTTGCCCTGGCCAAAGAGCCCCTCGCCCGGTGTTTCAGACTTGTGGAACCAGCGTTGCTTCAAGTTCTTACCGTCAAAGTCATAAGCCACCACATAGGCCGCCGTATAGTAACCGCGGGCAATAATCAAGCTCGGATGAACGCCATCGAGATAAGCCGTCGCCGACAGGAACCGGTCGCAGCGGTTACCGTAGGTATCGCCCCAGTTAAGGCCCAGGGAATCATAGGAGCCAAAATTTCTGATATCGCGCGACGGGAGATAGTCAATCGTCGTGATTTCAGAGCCATCGCTACCCCTGAACACCGTCAAGTATTCCGGACCTGTAATAATCATCCCCGACGCATTGCGGTAATCCTTGGAAGAATCCCCGATGACCTTGCCCTTGCCATCAATGGTTCCGTCTCCGGTCTTCATGACAATTTCGGCCTTGCCGTCACCGTCGTAGTCATACACCTGGAACGGCGTGTAGTGCGCACCCGCACGGATGTTCCTGCCGAGGCTTATGCGCCAAAGCTTTTTACCGTCGAGCTTATAGGCGTCGAGGAAAACCGTTCCCGTATAGGAGCCTACCATCGACTGCGAATTGTCCTTGAAATTGTCCGGGAACCACTTCACGATCAGTTCATATTCACCGTCGCCATCCAAGTCGCCGACACTCATGTCGTCCGGATAGTAACCGCAAACCGTATTTACGGAATCAGGCATCACCTGGCTTGCAGGGCGGTCCAGCTTGAGGACCTTGTACGGGAAGGAGCGTCCGTTATTCACCACCGTCGAATCCATGACGAGCGTGGCACTCTTCTTCGCGCCTTCCTTTCCGCCCACTACGGCAGCTACAGTGTATTTGGAAGAAACCTTCCCGGCCGAGTCCAGATAATTGGTTCCGGCAGTTTTCCCGATACTTGCGATTTTCACGCCATCGCGATAGAGGTTGAATTCCGTATCGGAGCCTTCCGTACCGAGCAGGCGCCACGAGACGAGCACGCCGGCCTTCCCGACGTTCGAAACGACAAGGCCACGGTCAATGGCCTCCATCTGGCGGGGATGCGAGAAGGATTGGAGCGGCAACGCAAGCAAAAGCGTCAAGACAACCGCAAAAGAGCCAAAACGGGAATGTTTAGCCATAATTTCTCCAGGCTTGATGTTGAACCAGAACTGAAAAAAGTATTCCAGGGACATCCCGTATTCCAATCAATAAAAATAATCTATTTTGAAATTTTGACAACTCGGCTGACGACCAAAGCGCCATTCACCTTGACTTTCACGACATACATACCCTTCGGAAGCACATCGCGATCAATCGCAACCGTGTTAGCACCGGCATTCACATTGCCAGATACGCCCATGCGCATCATACCGGACATGTCGTAGAAGTAAACTTCGGCAAAGCCCGCGTATGGAGAGTAAAGAACTCCAGTCGAAGGATTAAAGCTAGCACCATTCCTTGACGTAAAGGCGGGGAACGTTGTCGTCTGCGCTCCGTCGTAAAGAACGACTCCGTCGATGCCGAACGTGAACATATCGACATTCGGGCCGCCATCACTTGTCATAGAGGACAACTTAATTGTATTCACTCCCGCGTTCAGTTTCACATCAATCCTCGCGTTCTCATAGGTAGTCCAACCCGTAGCCGGGAAGCTAATCGACCCTGCCGATTTGCCATTGACCTGCACCGACATGCTGCGGTCGCCCGTTCCGCCATTGGCGTAGCGGATCGTAAGCGTTGTCTTGGCTTCTTTCTGCGAGAAGACTTCCCAAACGCCATAGCTTGCAAGCGTGTTGTCGAAATTGTAATAACCATTTTCCAGGAATCCGGCATTAGTCGTTTCCGTCCATCCGGCACCATCCTTCGGCTTCGAGGCATCCATCGTCGATTTTCCGTCATTCACGACAGGAGTCGCATCCTTGGGCACAACCACAGTTTCACCGACAACGTAAATATCGGGCGCAGCGAGTTTCTTAACAGCATCAGGCAGATAATAACCGATGTGCGGAGGCTGGTTATAAGCGGTATTCTGCCAGGCAATCGCCACGCGGTAAGTCGCATCGTGCATCAGCGTATAGACGCGATGTTCGCTTGCAACCGGAGTCGAAATGATGTACATCGTCGTCGGGTCTTTTTCAGAACGCACCACAAGTTCTTCGCGCCAGTCGCCAAAGAGGTCCGCCACGAGACTCGGCGTATTCTTGGTGCCGTTGCAGCCGGCAGCACCGAGAGCAGCCCCACCATCAAAATAGACGTTCGCTTTTTTGGCCTTGGAATCAAACTTTGTTACATACGTGCCATCCAAGAGTTCGTCATAAACATCGCCGTCAAAGTAAATGCGGAAATTCTGGGAAACTGCAGGCGAACCGATTTTTTTGCCTGACGCGGTTTTCATGCCACCGCCTTTCGCCGACCAGACTTCGTAACCGCGGTATTCGGAATCGATATCGGCAGCCATGCCACGACCATTATCCACGCCTTCCGCCGAAGGTTGCGGAGTTCCCCAAATGACCTTACCATCGGCGCCGCGCATTTCTTCGGTGTACTGGGCGTTCGTATGTTCATGCACGTCCCAGAATTCCATACCCGGATGGTCCGGGTCGAGATCGCCCAAATGGCCAGCGTCGCCATGCCCGAGCTGCGTGCTGAAGCGAACCGTTCCATCATGGTTCAACGTTGCACCACCGAACACGATTTCGTCGTAGCCGTCGCCATCAATATCGCCCACGGCAATGTTATGGTTACCCTGTTCGTAAAGGCCCTTGCCCGGATCTTCGGACTTGTGGTACCAACGCTGTTTCAAAGTTTTTCCGTCAAAGTCGTATGCAACAACGTAAGAGGCGCTGTAGTATCCGCGAATAAAGACGGCACTCGGATGCACGCCGTCGAGATAGGCGGTCGCCGCAATGTAGCGTTCGCAGCGGTTGCCGTAGTTGTCACCCCAGTAACCCTTGCCGTTCTTGCCTTTTTCATGCTTGTTGATGTCCCTGCTCGGCACATAGTCAATTGTCGTGATGGCGGCACCATCAACACCGCGGAAAACAGTCAGGTATTCCGGACCCTTGAGGATAATGCCGTTACCATCGCGGTAATCCTTCGACTTATCGCCAATCGCCTTGCCCGTACCGTCAATCGTACCGTCGGCGGTCTTCACAATCATTTCGGCCTTGCCGTCGCCATCGTAGTCAAATACCTGGAACTGCGTGTAGTGGGCACCCGCGCGGATGTTCTTGCCGAGGTCGATACGCCACAGGCGCGTGCCGTCGAGTTTGTACGCATCGATAAACACCGTACCCGTATAACCCGTCTGCGAGTTATCGTGGGCATTGCTCGGGTCCCATTTCAAAATGAGTTCATATTCGCCATCGCCATCGAGGTCGGCAGCGCTCATGTCGTTTGGGGTGTAAGTGCACTTTTCGCCGTTGGGCATCGTTTGCGCAGCAGGCACTTCCAGTTTAAGAGTCTTGTACGGGAAGGAATTTCCGCTATTCGAAACGGTCTTGTCCAAAACGAGCGAAACAGGAGATTTCGTCTGTTCCTTTCCATCAACCACAGCAGCGACTTCATACTTGGACGTCGTTTTTCCGCTCTTGTCCAAGTAGTTCGTGCCAGCGTTTTTCGTAATAGAGGCAATCTTTGAGCCATCGCGGTAAAGATTAAACTCCGTAGCCGGGTCATCCGTACCGAGCAGGCGCCAGCTTACCAGCACTCCGCTGCCCACATTGGATACGACAAGACCGCGCGTCAAGTTTTCCATTTGACGGGGGGCAGCAAAAGAAGGAACGGCCAAGCCAACAGCGAGCACCGAACTTGCGAAAAAAGTCCTAAAATTTCGGTTATATCCCATATACAACGCTCCTAACGATGTTAAAAACCAAACCGATGTTCCAACTTAATATAATCTATTTTTTATAAAAAGTCCACATTGCACAATATATTTTTTACTTTCAGCTATATATATTATGTAAAAAGTCCACAATTGACATTATATAAAAGTCCACATTTCTCTTTCAATCGTGCAATTGCAATTATATTTACAGTTAAAAATTGCGTGATAAAAATCACAAAGTCTATTCCTTTACTATATTTATTGCGAGTATGCCGCAGTGGTGGGAAAAATTTTCGTGGGAATGGTTGTTCGATAACATCGCAGCACGTTCTCCGACATTTGTAAAAATCATGGTTGTCACCGGAAAATCATTCCTGTACTATCACGGAATGACCCGTGCAGCATCTTTGACCTACACGACGCTCGTGGCAGTCGTCCCGCTCCTCATCATGCTCACTTCCATCACGCTCGCCGTCGGGTTCGGTAACTTCATTTCGGACTACCTCCCCATCGTGATTGACATGCTCAATCTGGACTGGCCGACCGAGCAAATCATGGACATCGTCGAAAATGCCGAGCACATCCCCATCAAAAAGCTCGGATTTATCGGTGCAGGCGGTCTTTTTGTCACGTTTATCCTCGCATTCGGAAGCCTCGAAACGAACTTCAACGTCGTCTGGGAAAACAAGACTTCCAGAACTTTGATCCGTCAGATTAAGATTTACACGCCGTTCCTCCTCATTGGGGCAGCCGTAGTCGGCATGTTCGCAGGCTTTGTAAACCACGTGCAGAACGTGCTCAAGGTCATCATCGTTGACGGTTTCCACTTTTCGCCAGAAGTCATCAAGGCGCTGATTACCGTGTTCTGGTACTCGGCATTCCACATCGCGGCGCTTCTCGTGATTTTCATTATGCTTTATGCGCTCCCGGCGCGCCCGGCAGGCCACAAGCCCTACACCCGCCGTAAGCTGTTCCTCGCATCGATGCTCTCGACTTTGCTTTCTTGGCTTGCCATCAACATCTACGTGAAGATTCTGATGCTCATCCAGACGGCAATGGTCACGCGCATGTCCATTTTCTATGGATCACTCGCTTTTATTCCACTATTCCTCTTCTTGCTCTTTGGCGTCTGGTCCATCATTTTGTGCGGCAACAGTCTCGTGTGGACGATTTGCCACTGGCCCGCAGTCAGCACAAAGAACTGGAGATGGGAAGGAAACACGGACGGACTATGAAAACAAAACTTTTGACATCTATCCTCATGGCGCTCACGCTCGCCGTAAGTTCCCACGCCGAACTCCAGGGTTCCCAAGATTACGAACCGGGCCAGGCAGAAAAATCCGAATGGAGCGCCCTTTTTGGCGTTAGCGGCGGTAATTCGCTGATTGCCCGCGACGGAACGATTTTCATGAACATCCGCATCGGTATCGCACTGAACCCCTACATCAGCTTTGGTGCATACCATTCTTCCATCATGAGCAATGTGAAGAACCCGAAGGTTCACCATTCCCAGATGATTGACTACCATGCTTTCGGCGTTTTTGCAGAACCGACCGTTTACCGCAACGGATTCTTCTCGATTTCGCTCCCGGTGAGCATCGGCGGTGGCGAAGTAGACTTCATGGACAAGGGTGACGAAGACGGTTTCAAGGCCGAAGACGGATTCTTTACCGCAGACTTTTCGGCCCAGTTCAACTTCCGCATGACAAAGCTCTTTGAAATTTCTATCGGTGGCGGTTACAGGCTGTTCGCAGGCATCGAAGAAAACAACTTGAAGAACAAGGATTTCCGCACCCCGTTTGGCGAACTGAGATTCACGTTTAAGGAATAGGCTTAATTCCTTCAATAGCCATTAGAAAAGCCCGGCAGCATGTGAACTGCACGGGCTTTTTTTTTTGCAAATTTCGGACAGCCCAAAGCTGTCCATTTTCTACGGAACTTCTGCAGAGTCCCTTGTTGTTAGTCCTTTAGGCAACGAACAGAATACGCGAAGCCTTTAGCATAATTGTCCAAATGGGCAATCATGCCATGGGACAATTCCATGTTATAAGCACCTTCGCAACCCCATTCGCCTTCTGTAGAGCTCCAAAAATACGCGTAGTAGCCCTCGCCATCGGCTACGTAGTCACCACCCCCCTTGTAACCAGCTGGCAACGCCGAAAACGAGAAATCATCCGAGCCATTACTGCTATAGTAATTATAATCAAACCAACCAGATGTGGACTTGAGTTTTATGCCAGCGGTTGACGAGCCTCCAACCTCAGAGAACAGGGTGTTCCACTCGTCTTTGCTAGGCAAGTGCCAACCTGCTGGACAGACTCCTTGAATATCGCCCGATGGCAAAGAACAACAATAGCCAACTCCACAGGCATCGTCTGTTTTGTCTACAGCAGCGACCCACGTGTAAAGACGGCCATATTTAGTACAATAGCTTAAGGAATCTTTACCGAAATTATAATAACAATAGC
>JAEEGH010020422.1_pt1 | contig 13772 bp, 14 predicted proteins | sample 9134181 | NCBI WGS metagenome assembly JAEEGH01 (sample SAMN16246544, study PRJNA631951) | gut metagenome | biome: gut microbiome; feature: rumen; material: DP-attached | host: Bos | place: Iran: Karaj | collected 2018-10
CGTATTTTTATGTGGCAAAGATTGTAAGGGCTCTTATTGACGGTGAGAGGGATATGAGCTTTTACCTTACTCAATGCATTATAATTTCACTATGTTGGCTAGTAAACAAGGCCTTTCATAGCATATCCACAACCCTGTCCCACAGGGCAACATTTGGAGTTCTTGCGGAAATCAGGAGAAGGCTTAGCAAAAAACTTAGTCTTATGCCATTGGGGGATGTTTTGGAGGATTCATCAGGTTCTTACAAGAACATAATTGTTGAGCGAGTAGATTCCATAGAAACAACACTTGCACATATCATTCCTGAGATGATTTCCAATGCGGTTGTGCCTATCGGCATTCTGGTGATCATGTTCACAATCAACTGGAAGCTTACGCTGCTTTCACTTATCAGTGTTCCACTGGGATTGTTTTTTTACAGCCTGATGATGGTCGGCTCAGAGGAGAGCTTTAACAATACCATTGTAAAGACCAAGGCTCTTAATGATACTGCCGTTGAATACATCAATGGTATTGAGGTTATAAAAGCATTTGGTAAGACCAAGACTTCATATGAGAAGTTTATAGTTGCTGCGAAAGAAGGCGCAGATTGCTTCATTGAGTGGATGAGAAGATGCAATCTGTGGCAGAATCTTGCACTTACTCTTTTGCCTGCACAGCTTCTAACACTCTTACCTTTCGCAGGACTATTTTACATGCAGGGAAAAATCGACGGTACGGATGCCATGCTTCTTATCATTCTTACGCTGGGACTGGTATCACCGTTTATGGTAGTTGCAGGACACATGGATAATCTAAAGAAAACAGGATCCATTATTGCTGAAGCTACGTCAATTCTTGGGAAAAGAGAATTGATCCGTCCGGAGACAATGAATAAAAAGCCGCTGGATAATACTATAGAGTTTAACGATGTTCACTTTGGATACAACGAGAACGAGGTGCTCCATGGCGTTAACCTGACAATAAAAGAAGGAACTGTCAATGCACTTGTTGGGCCTTCAGGATCCGGCAAATCCACGATTGCCAAGCTTATAGCTTCTTTCTGGGATCCGGACAGAGGATCTGTTACTTATGGTGGCGTGAGCATAAAGGATATCCCTCTTGCAGACTACAACAAGAATATTGCTTATGTCTCTCAGGATAACTATCTTTTTGATGAAACTGTCATGGAAAACATAAGAATGGGAAATCCAAATGCCAGCGATGAAGAGGTTATCAGAGCCGCAAAAGCTTGCGGATGTCATGATTTTATCATGAATCTTGAAAAGGGATATGATACAAAAACCGGTGGTGCAGGCGGACATCTTTCAGGGGGAGAAAGACAGAGAATCAGCATTGCAAGGGCGATGCTTAAGAATGCACCTGTTGTCATACTTGATGAAGCTACAGCTTATACTGATCCGGAGAATGAGGCTCTTGTTCAGAGAAGTGTTGCAAAGCTTATCGCAGGAAGAACACTTATCGTTATTGCCCACAGACTTTCCACCATTGCCTCCGCAGATCAGATTTTTGTGATAGATGACGGAAATGTAGTGGCTAAAGGAACTCAGGAGGAGCTTCTAAAAGAATCACCACTATACAGGGAAATGTGGGAAGCTCACATATCTTCCAAAGATTCGGAGGTGGCATAATGTTTCGTACTTTAAAAATGTATTTCGATTTTGCTAATAAAGTAAACAGGAAGAAGCTCCTTACTGCAATGCTTTTAGGAGTGCTCAAGGCTATGTTCGCCATGATCAAGATTCCGGCCATAGCAACAATCATTCAGGGTATCTTGGAAGAGAATATGAGCTATACCACCATTTGGACTGCATTCGGCATAATGTGCGTCTCTATTGCGGGGCAGGTGATTGTAGGACTAAAGACAACTATGCTTCAGACTGAGGCAGGATATAATACTTGCTCGGGAAAAAGAATTGAGATAGCAGAGCACCTTAGGTACCTTCCCATGGGATTTTTCAACGCAAACAGCCTTGGAAGGATAACCAATATCACTACCAATACCATGGAGCAGCTGGCAGATGTGGCTACACTGGTGGTAATGATAACAACTCAGGGACTGGTGACAACTGCTGTGATTTTCGTGTTCCTTGCAGTTTTTGATATACGTATATCACTTATTCTTTTAGCCGGTATATTGGTTTTCTCTTTTTTCAATACAATGATGCAGAGTGCAACACGCCCGGCTGCGCCAAGGGTTGCAAAGGCCGGAGAAACGCTTGTAAGCGCGGTTATCGAGTACATACAGGGTATTGCTGAAGTAAAGAATTACAATCTGACTGAGAAGACTGCCAGAAAACTTGAAGATGCTATAAAAGAAAAACAGGCAGCGGATACTAAAATGGAATTTACGGTTATACCATACATGTTCCTTCAGGGACTTGCGACCAAGCTTACCGGAGTACTCATGTGCATCGTTTCCGTGTATTTTTACCTCACAGGTTCAATGCCGCTTTTATATGCGATAATCATGACGATTTCATCGTTTATGATCTACGAGAGCCTTGATATGATGGGAGGCTTCTCTGCACTTATGAGAAATGTAAATATCATTGTGGACAAAGCAAATGAAGTTCTTGATATTCCGCCTATGGATATTGATGGAGCTGACGTCACACCTATAGGTATGGACATTGAACTTAAACACGTTTCTTTTGCCTATGAAGACAAAAAGATCATAGATGATGTTTCACTTAGGATCCCGGCCGGAACGACTACTGCAATCGTGGGACCTTCCGGCGGTGGAAAAACAACTCTCACGAATCTTATGGCAAGATTCTGGGATGTTAAGACAGGCGAAGTACTTCTTGGGGGAAAGAATGTTAAAGAATATAGTTTTGATTCTCTCATGAAGAATTTTAGTTTCGTGTTCCAAAGAGTCTATTTGTTTGAAGATACAATTGCTAACAATATTCGCTTCGGAAATCCTGAAGCTCCTATGGAGAAGGTTATAGAGGCAGCTAAAAAGGCTCGATGCCATGACTTTATTATGAGTCTTCCAAATGGATACGATACGATCATAGGTGAAGGCGGAGCATCTCTTTCGGGCGGTGAGAAGCAGAGAATATCTATCGCCAGAGCTATCATGAAGGATGCACCGATCATTATCCTGGATGAAGCAACTGCCAATGTCGATCCAGAGAATGAGGCAGAGCTTACCAAAGCAATTGAAGAGCTTACCAGGAACAAGACAATTATCATGATCGCACACAGACTTAAGACCGTAAGACATGCGGACCAGATATTGGTTGTTGCAGATGGTAAGATAGTACAAAAGGGCACCCATGAAGAACTGTTGAACAAGCCTGGAATATATAAGAATTTTGTTAGTGAAAGACAAGAAGCGGTATCCTGGAAAATTGCATGAAATTAGTTTTGTTAGTATACAATACAGATATTGACAATGCATTTCATGTAAAAAAATAAGAAGATGTACATAACAGATTAAGGATCTGTTCAATCAAAGAATCAATCATAGCGTTGTAATTCTCTTTGATAAAAACCTTCCTAGTAGCAAGGCTGATGGCTATGAGCTTCATGTAATTGCAGGCAAGCTTCCAGTCAGGATCCTTTGCTGGCGATTCAAGTAGTGATATCAGCATATGCATGGTCTTGCTGTCGTAGTGGCAAGATTTAAGGCCATATATCCCAAGGAAGACGAAGATAGTGAAATGGCTGATTACGATTGTAGGTAATCCAATAATTGCAGCGATGCTGGCTGGGATTATGACGATTTTTATAAAATGAATGAGAGTATCATTTGTTCTTATGAGGGTGTTCGCAGAAGAACATCCTCATTATTTTGAGAAATCTTATCATTTTAAGATTGGCAATATTGTTGACTGTAATGCTGCAGGCAAATATAATGTTAGCTGCGGCTAACTGATTAACGGCGTTAACATTACGAGGATTATGGATACAAAATCACTAATTATATCTGCTGCAAAAGAAGAGTTCATGGAAGTGGGATTTTAGGAAGCCTCCATGAGAAAAATTGCATCAAAGGTGGGGATAACAGCAACGGCCTTGTATCGACCCTATGTCAATATGGAAGAAATATTTGATGCCATGTGGCAGGATAAAGAGCAGGCAAGGTCTATCGTGGACATGATTTACAAAGACTTTGATGCCCACAAACTCCTTTTCTGCAGGAGCAAGGGAACTAAATACGAAAATTATCTTCACGGGATAGTTACCATGGTTCAGGTAGCTACACTTTCATTCATGAAGGAACTTCACGGTAGCGGAGTGCATATTAATCAAGTGGATGAAAAAGAGATGCATCTACTTTTAAGTGCCCAGTATTCAGCAAGAAAACAGGCAGTAAGTTGGAAAATTGCTTGATGATAGAGAGAATATTTGTTGGAGGATATGAAAAATGGAAACGAAGAAATTAACAGCAAAAGATTTTATTACAATTGGAATTTTTACCGCGATCTGGTTTGTGGTTGAGTTTGCATGTGGAATGCTTGGATATATTCATCCATACATAGTTGCATCATATGTAGTATTATTACCACTTGCAGGAGCAATTCCAATGATGCTCTTTTATAGCAAGGTGGAGAAGTTTGGAATGATTACGATCATGTCAGTTCTTATTGCAATCATTATGTTTGTAACGGGAATGGGATTTTTGGGAGCACCATTTGTAATACTTGCTGGACTTGCAGCAGATCTTATAGCAAGAGCTGGTGGATACAAGAACTTTAAGATGATTGTTATCAGCTATGGAATCTTCTGTCTATGGATTTGCTCAAACTATTTTCCAGTAATTGTAACTACAGAGTCTTATAGGCAGGATCTTATTGATGGTGGGTTTTCATCGGAGTATGCAGACAGCTTATTTAGAGCTATCAACTATAAGACAATTGCTATTTTGCTTTTGGTTTGTGTGATATTTGGATTCATAGGTGCATTTCTTGGAAAAGCAGTTGTAAGAAAGCATTTTGAGAAAGCGGGAATTGTTTAATGGAAATAAAACTTGATCCAAGAACAAAGCTTTACATGATTCTGATTGTTTCGGCGATTGTAATGATGAGTGCTACAACGCCTCTTCTTTGGACTGTCAGAATTATGATGACGTTGATTCCAATCATGCTTTTGTTAGCAGAGAAACGCTATGCCAGCGCATTGCGTTTCTTTGTGTTATACGCATTTTCCCTGATTCTGACATTTTATTTTCTCTCGGCAGAATCTACTGGAGTATTTAAAGCGCTGCTTACGGGATATTGCGGTATTGTGGCGCAGTTCCTTCCGGCACTTATAACTGCATGGTATGTGGTCAGAACAACGAAAATTGATGAATTCATGTCAGTCATGCAGAAGATGCATGTACCTGATGGTATAACAGTTTCTCTGGCAGTTGTGATGCGATTTTTCCCGACAATCAAGGAGGAATACTCATCAATCAGGGATGCCATGAAGATGAGGGGAATTTCATTGGCCGGTGGTAATGCATTTAAAATGGTTGAATACAGAATGATTCCGCTGTTATTCTCCTGTGTAAATATTGGGGATGAATTATCTGCGGCAGCTATTACAAGAGGCCTTGGAGGAGAGGTGAAAAGAACCAGTGTTGTAGAACTTAGGATGAATCTTTTTGATTATCTTCTTATCCTATGCTTTACAGCAGAAACCGTCGTATTTGTGTTCTTTAAATATGTGAAATGATGAATGATATAGTAGAAATTAAGAATGTAAGTTTTCATTACAAGGGTTCTGATGAAGGACTGTTAAAAGATGTCTCGCTCACTGTTAAGAAGGGGGAAACCCTTCTGCTTTGTGGTGCTTCCGGATCGGGTAAAACAACGCTGATAAGGCTTATTAATGGCTTGATACCGCAATACTATCCAGGAGAGATGTCAGGAAGTGTGCGCGTGGCAGAAAGAGATATGAAAAAGACCCAGTTGTATGAGCTTGCAGGAATAGTCGGAACAGTTTTTCAGAACCCAAGAAGCCAGTTCTTTTCTGTGGATACTGATGGCGAGATTGTATTTGGGCCTGAAAATATAGGACTTGATCCTTCTGAAATAAAAAGCCGTGCTGATTTTGTAGCAAAGGAAATGAATTTAGAAAAGCTTCTTGGTAGAAGTCTGTTTGAACTTTCAGGTGGGGAAAAGCAAAAGATAGCGTGCGCCTCGGTTTCGGCACTGCTTCCGGAAATAATCCTATTGGATGAACCATCATCAAATCTTGATTGGAGCGCTATCTCAGAACTGAGGTCGGCTATACAGAACTGGAAAAACCAGGGAAAGACTATCGTAATATCTGAGCATCGCCTTTGGTACTTGAAAGAAGTTATAGATCGGGTTGTCTATTTGGATAAAGGAGACATTGCAGGAGAATGGAATGGAGAAGATTTCTTTCTATTTTCTGATGATAAGATTAAAGAGTTAAAGTTAAGACCCGTGCGTGTTGAAGAGAAATTTATTGCAAGGTGTGAGTATGCATCAAAATCAGAAAAGGTTATAAAAGTATCTGATTCCGATGATAGTGACATAGAGTTAAAGGATTTTTATTTTACATACGTAAGACGTCCATACCTTTTTAGAAAGAAAAAGCTGACCCAGGCAGATGAAGGGATTTTAAGCTTAAACATCCCTGAACTTGATATACCTAAGGGTTCAGTGATTGGTGTTGTTGGGAAAAATGGCACAGGCAAGTCCACATTTTTAAGATGTGTCTGTGGGCTTGAAAATGAGTGTCGCGGCGAAATCATTTCTGATGGGGGTTCATTTAAGGGGAAAAAACGTATAGGTCTTAGCTATATGGTAATGCAGGATGTAAATCATCAGTTATTTACAGACAGTGTGGAGGCAGAAGTTCTTCTTTCTATGAAGGCCGAAGATAAAACGAAATGTGCTGAAATACTAGATGGTCTGGGCCTGTTGGAATATAAGGACAAGCATCCGATGGCATTGTCTGGTGGGCAGAAACAGCGTGTTGCGATAGCATCGGCTATAGCAGCAGATGCTAAGCTTCTTTTGCTTGACGAGCCGACATCAGGCCTTGACTATTCTCATATGGTAAAGGTTTCGGAGCTTTTAAAATCTCTTGCAGAGAATGGAAGAACAGTTCTTGTTTCAACACATGATCCAGAATTGATAGAACTTTGCTGTGATTATGTGCTGCATATTAATGGTGGAAGGGCTGTTAGGCTGGAAAAAACGAAAAAAATAAAGCAATTTACTCATAAGGATTCAAATATAGAAGATTGTAAGAACAGGATATGCTCTTGAGGAATCAATGGCATATGGATATATGCATAAAAAATGCATAGTATTCTGTTTGAAAAAATGTGCATAGTCGATCAGCAGATAACATTGCCAATAATGATTGGGCCTGTATCCAATGATATGGGCCTTTAGTTTTGCAAATGGTTAGCATAAACTAACAACAAGTGGTATCATGGAATTGAATTAGAGTGTTTATGTGGAGGAAAGCAGGAAACATGGTTTGGTATGTGTTTGTAATTGAAGCAATAGTATTTGCAGTACTGTTTACAACAATTCTTTTTGTGTCTTTTCACGGGGATAGAATGTACAGCCCGGCCTGTATCCATAATTATCCTCCGGATATACAGGAGGAATACTTTAAGACCCATGAAAGAGTGGACGTATCATACAAATCTAAAAAGGTAGTATTAGCAAAATCTTTTGGCATAATCATGTTTACAGTAATTCTTACCATATGTGCGAAACTGGCCGGGGCAGTTACATTCTGGCAGGGATTCGCGATTGCCTTTGGTCTTATGGTATGGATTGGAGCGTATGACACTCTTTTTCTTGATTGGATATTATTTGCGAACATGAAAATGTTCAGGCTCGAGGGCACGGAGTACATGGACAAGGCTTATCATCAGAAGTGGTTCCATTTAAAAGGGGCTATATTCCCAGGGCTGGTGTTTGCACTGATTCCGGCATCGCTTGTAGGACTGTTCATAAGTTTGATGGGGTGAATAAGAAAGGAAACTGAGAATGATAGATAATGCTGAGCAGATAATGAAAAAGAAGGGGTGTGACTTTTACTTGGGGATAAAGAAGTGACGGAGAGCGGGATGTATGAGCAATACTCTTAAAAAATCTATTGTGTTTAAGCATTTTTATTCTGAATTGGCTGAGAAATACGGAAAAGCTAAGGCTAAAGACATATGGGATTATGCTGAAAGAGAATTTATCAGATTGAAGAATGCTGAACCAACCGCGGATAATGCGAGTGTGTCATATGTCTTTCCGGCAGTAGCACTGTATCGTTCAGTTAAGCATTACTATCCCGGAGAAGCTTTGGCTGTTACAAGAGGCTTTGGAACAAAGATGGGACGCAGATTACAAGGTATCTTTAGCAAGATTACTGCTTTTCCGGGCATTCCTTCACTCATGTGGAAGAGGATGGATAGAATTGCTGCAAAACTGAGCGATGGATATGAAATAAAGAACCTTAAAGTTACCAAAGAACAGTGCTTCATGGATGTGGTAAGCTGTCCTCTTTATGATAAGGCACGGGAACTTGGGACTCCGGAAGCTGTTCAGATGATCTGCTGCATGGATAAAGAATATATGAACGGCTTCAGGGGAGTTGATTATAAACGGACTAAATCAGTGGCTGAAGGTGATGACTGTTGTGACTACAGGCTCACAAAGTCGTTGTAAAGGCTATAGACATGAGAAAAAGAGAATACTATGATTTGGAGTTAGCGTGGGCTAACAATTTAAAAAGGAGGAGTGGACAATGGAACTTACTTTTGGTGATGTACAGGAAACAGCTCTTATTCCACTTGCGATAAAGGCAAGCGAGACAGCAAGATCTAATGCCAGGATAATTGATCTTAAGGCAAAAGAGATCATTGATGCGCTTGGAGTTGACGTTAGTAAATACGATCCCTTTTTATCACATGAGGGTGTAGTGGCTAGAACAATACTATACAGAAATGAGTTGAAGCGGCTTATCAGTAAATATCCGGATGCACTCTGCATAAATCTTGGATGTGGTTTTGATGATAAGTTCTCTCAGGTAGACAATGGCAAGATCACGTGGTTTGATGTGGATCTTCCGGATCAGATAGAGAAGAGACGTAAAGTGTACTCTGACAGGGACAGGTGCACAATGCTCGATGGGAGTGCGCTTGACGGAGAATGGACAAGGAAACTTCCTAAGCGAGACATGACCATCGTGGTTATGGAAGGAGTCCTTGAATACTTTTCCAAAGACCAGGTAAAGACATGCATCAACATGCTTTGTGACAGCTTCGAACATGGATATCTTCTTGCGGAGCTTCATTCTCCGTTCCTTGAAAAGAATGGTAGCCATCACGATGCTGTGAAACATACTAATGCTTCTTTCGGCTGGGGAACAAAGTCAGGCCGTGAATATCTGGATCTTGAACCAAGGATGAGCCTTGTGTCTGAGACGAATTATAACGAAGAAATGAAGAAATACTCAATACGCGGAAAACTTTTTGCTATCGTTGGAAAGAACATCAACAACAGGCTTGCTGTATTTAAATGGTAAAGCATTAAGGGCGGAATGTATGGATAAGTTTAATGACATCGGAATTGATGACAAGTTAGACTGGAACAGGATAGAGAAGCTTATGCGGATAGGCATATTTGCCGCATGCATGGTGCTTGTGGGAGATGTGCTTATAGGTTATGGGATGCATGATTCCTCTAAAACAGGTATGGAATGGTTCTTGTCAGCATATTTGCAATTATCGGATACCAGAATGTTTTGGTCAGCATTTCTGGGATTCATAGGTATTCCGCTTGAGGCACTTTGCTATTTTGGAGTGTACAGGCTGATTGTTCCTAAATCACAGAAATATGCTCATCTTTATAGAACAGGAATACTTGGGGTATTGGCTTTCGCGGGATGTGGAGTGCATGTCCCGTGTTTGTCCACATGCTTCTTTTACAAGTATATGAACGATGCTGCCCCGGAGATTGCAGTAGATGCAGCAGTGAAATTTGGTAAATACTTTCTTTTGCCGGGAATGATAGTGTTCTTTCTATTCTGGATCATCCAACATGTGGCACATATTGCAGCATTCACAAAAGGGCTGACTCCATATCCTAAATGGTGCTGGATATTCTGTCCTGCGGTAGGAATGGCCGCAGTCATGCTGTTTAAGTTCCTTCCTGAATCAGAAGTTCGCAATGCTATTACTGCTGCTTGGATCAGTATAGGGAATTTGTGGATGTTCGTTGGACTTTTGGTTATGGCGAAGAAAGTTAAGGTTGGTGACAGATGATTATTCTGATACAGATGGTTTTATTCTGCCTGCTTTTTACTGCGATGGTCATGTACGCGGTAAGAGGGGGCGCTATTGATGGATTGTATTTCTATCCGAAAGCAGTACAGGAAAGGGCTATAGATATAGGTCTTATAACAAAAGAAACTATGCAGAAAAAGCGCAAGGTCTTCATGACAGAGTTTTACATAGTAATGCTGACAGCGCTTGTACTCATTATCGGATTATGGAACAGAGTCTCTGATTTCAAAACGGCATATTTACAGGCTCTGCTATTTCTTGAAGTAATGAATATCTATGATGGTATTGTCATAGACAAGATCTGGGTTGGACATAGCAGGTTTTGGATTTTGCCTGGTTGTGAAGATATTCCATATGTTCAGACATGGGGACAGGTTTTGAAAAAGAGAAGCTTTCTGGCAATGATATGGATAGTTGGAGCAGCTATAGTAGCAGGGATTGTGGTGTTTTTGTTTTGAAGGGGAAATGAGATGTATATCAACGAGTATGGAAATCCGAATAATCCAAAGCTCATATTGCTGGCGCCAATGATGATATCCGGAGCAAATCTGCATGATCTGATGAGCCCGTACCTTAAGGGAGATTACTTTATCATTGCTCCTGATCAGGGAGGTCATGGTAAAGCTGGAGCATATATCAGTTCGGATGATGAGTACAGACAGCTTAAAGCGTATCTGACTGAAAAAGGCTATAAAGATATAAAACTGGTATACGGAGCTTCACTTGGTGTAGCAGTTGCATGGCGGCTATTCTGGGATTCCGATTTTATTATAGAGCATGCCTGGTTTGATGGTGTTGCCCTTAATAAGAGTTCAAAGATTGCAGAAGTGCTTGTGGGGCATCTGTTCAGAAAAAGAAAAAAGATGCTTGATAAGACACATGTTGAGGCATCTAAATCCCTTGTGGACTGGTACGGCTATGATTTTGCAAAGATGATGACTAAGAATTTTGAAAGGATAACTCTGAGCGATATAGATGCCATATGCCACGCTTGTTGTAACTACGATATGAAGCCACTGTCGAAAGAACAGCAGGCTAAGCTTCATTTAGAGTATGGCGAGAAGGATTTTGACCTGAAACTATCCAAAAAGTCTTTTGCCAAATATATGCCAGATGTGAAGGTTATTATCAGAAAAGGCTATCCGCATTGTGGATACATGGCTGCACATACCAAAGAGTATGTGGAAGAGATAGAGGAGTTTATAAAATTGGCGAGGTAATGTATGAAAACGAAAAGATCGCTAATATATAAGGAGAGTATAAGAAATGCAATTTGATGAAATTGGTAATATGTCAGGAAAGACGCTGGTGCTACTTCCGGGGACATGCTGCGACTATCAGACAAACTTCGGAACTGTTCTTGATAGTCTATCTGAGAAGTACCATCTTATCTGCGTAAACTATGATGGTTTTGATGGTAGCGATGTCATATTCCCTGATATGATCACAGTGACTAAAAAGATTGAAAAGTATATAATTGATAAACATAGCGGCAGAATAGACGGAGCGATCGGTTCATCTCTTGGTTCGAGCTTTGTAGGACAACTGGTCATGCGTAAAAATGTTCATATAGACCATGCAATTTTTGGAAGTCCTGATCTTGATCAAAGCGGGCCTGTTGCGGCCAAGCTTCAGTCCCTTCTTGTAGTTCCGCTTCTTACAAGCTTTACCAAGGGTGAGAAAAAAAGAAATAAGACCAAGGAGAAGCTAAAGACTTTTTTCCAGATGAGCGATGAGACTGCAGAGAAGTTTATGAACTGCTTCTCCAAGTTTAATCCGGAGTCAATCAAGAATGAGTACTACACAGATCTTCTTACTCATCTTGAAGATGATATAAGTGTGGAACATACTAAAGCTCACTTTATTTATGCAAATAAAATGGGAGAGAAGTATTTAAAACGATACAAAAAGTATTTCCATGATCCTGATATCAGAGAGTTTGATATGCAGCATGAGCAGTGGCTTTTCGGAGAAAAAGAATACTCAGAGCCAGTGCTAAAAGTAATAGATGAATTTATGAACATGACAGTTTAAGGGAGATGACAATGAGATTATTTACAGTTTATGAAAACGGCAAGGAATGTGTTGCAGTAGAGAATGAAGCTAAAGAGCTTGTGGCGCTTGATTCAATGGGAATCAGTGTTACAGACATGAATGACCTGATTCGTAGATACGACGAACTGAAAGAAGATATAGGGAATAAGTTAAATACAGGAAGTATACTTCAGGCTTGCAAGATACTTTCACCTATTCCTGTTCCAATGCAGGATGTTATATGCCTGGGAGTTAATTATAGAGAACACATAGCTGAAACAGTAGACGTTTTAGATTTTACCAAGAAACAGGATGCAGTATACTTTTCTAAACGTGTGAACAGATGTAATGACCCTGACGGAACTATACCAGCATATGATTTTGTAGACAGTCTTGATTATGAGGTTGAACTTGGAGTTATTCTGAAAAAAGATGCATTTCAGATATCAGTAGATGAGGCAGCAGACTACATCCTTGGATATACGATCATTAATGATGTCAGTGCAAGAAATATCCAGGTCAGGCATCAGCAGTGGTACAGAGGAAAGAGTCTTGATGGATATACCCCAATGGGGCCATGCATTGTTACAGCTGACGAGATCCTGGATGCCCATAACTTGAATATAGAATGCTTTGTTAATGGCGAAAAAAGGCAGAGTAGTAACACAAGCTTTATGATTACGACAGTTGAAGAAGCTATCTCAGAACTATCTCAGGGTATGACATTAAAAGCAGGAACAATAATTGCAACAGGAACTCCGGGAGGAGTCGGAATGGGCTTTAATCCTCCAAAGTTTTTACAGCATGGGGATTTTGTAGAATGCAAGATTGAGGGGATTGGAGAATTAAAAAATATCATAGGCTAAATTGAAGCTAGGCTTACTAAGCTACATAAAATTATTGAGGCAAGGCGAATGCTGGCATTCGTCATGCCTCTTTTTATGTGAAATTATGTTGACAAAAAATAGGTAATATATTACATTGATTTATATAGGTAATATATTACGTAATATAAAAGGAGCTCATATGAATTACGATGAAGTGATGAATATAGAAAAAGTAACGTTTGGAGATATGCCGCCGCAGCCTTTTTTACTGGGACTTCTCAGTGCATTTGATAACAGGTATCAGGCTGCAGCTGATGCATATTTCAAGGAGATTACCTGGAAACAGTTCTTCGCCATAATCTGTATCAACCTGTGCAAGGAGCCTCCGACACTTAATGAGCTTTCAGATGTAATGGGCAGTTCACATCAGAATGTGAAGCAGATTTTACTAAAGCTTGAGAAAAAGGGTTTTGTCTCAGCTGTTCCTGATCAAAAAGATAAGCGAAAGCAGCGAATCTTTGTCACAGACAAATGCAGAGCTTTTTTGGAACAGAATGACAATAACGGTCAGCAGAGCCAGTACGTCATTGGAAGAATCTTTGATGGAATTGATGAAAAGAGCCTTCAAACTACAATACAAACTA
>JAEEGH010020427.1_pt1 | contig 13771 bp, 15 predicted proteins | sample 9134181 | NCBI WGS metagenome assembly JAEEGH01 (sample SAMN16246544, study PRJNA631951) | gut metagenome | biome: gut microbiome; feature: rumen; material: DP-attached | host: Bos | place: Iran: Karaj | collected 2018-10
ACAGCCAGGCCAACACCACCGAGTTGTTCGGCGGCACCGAAGCGAGGCTGACGCTGGCCGGCCTGCTGCGGAGCGACCGCATCGAGCCCCGAAGCACCATCCATCACAGCAATGTGGACGGTGTGGATCTGATACCCGCCGACGACAGCCTTATGGATCTGGACCTCAGCTCCGTGAAGAACAAAGAAGCGGACATGACGTCCCTGGATCGGCTGCTGAACCTTTTATGTTACGAGTACGACTACTGCCTGATCGACTGTCCGCCGGCCTTCAACGCGGCCAGCGCGGCGGCCCTCCTGGCCGCAGATGACGTGATCATCCCCATCAAGCTGGACGCCTTTTCCCTCCGGGGCATGGCGAACCTGATGCGACAGGTCCAGAACATGCAGACGATCAATCCCAATCTTTGGATCGCAGGTCTGCTGCCTACCATGGTGTATCGGTCCGAGAAGATCAGCGACGCGCTGGACATCCTGCACATGACGAGCGATTTTCGGATCTATCCGAAGATACGAAAGACGGGCAAGGTGGACGATATGACCTTCGCCCAGCGGCCTCTGATCGAGAGCTCGCCGCACTCGGCGGCCTGCGTGGACTATCGGCGCTTCGTCAGGGCGTACATCGAGGAGGGGGGTGCTTTCCGTGGCTGAATTTGACCTCTCCAAGCTCATGAAGGATGTGTCCAAGATGGACACAGGAAGACAGCAGATTCGGTACATCCCCCTGGACCTGATCGACCCGGACCCTGATAACTTCTACAGCCTGGAAGGCCTCGAGGAGCTGGCCGGCAGCATCGAGATGCTGGGCCTGCAGCAGCCGATCCTGGTGCGGCCCGTGCAGGGCGGGAGATATGTGGTGATCTCCGGCCACCGGCGCCGGGAAGCGCTGCGGCTGATCGCCGAAGGCGGCAGCAAACAGTTCGCCGACGGCGTGCCCTGCATCGTGGACGCCGGGGAAGCGTCCAAGGCCCTGCAGGAGCTGAAACTCATTATGGCCAACGCGGACACGCGCAAGATGTCCAGCGCCGACCAGAACAAGCAGGCCGAGCGCATCGAGGATCTGCTGCGCCAGTTGGTGGATGAGGGATATGTATTCCCGGGACGCCTCCGGGACTGGGTGAGCAAGCTCTCCGGCATGAGCCGCACTAAGCTGGCCCGGCTGAAGGTGATTCGGGAGAAGCTGGCTCCGGAGCTGCTGAAGAAATACAGCAAAGGAGCCATGAATGAGACCGTGGCCTATGAGCTGGCCCAGCGCCCGGTGGAGATGCAGCGCCGGATCTGCGACGCGTTCCAGGCCAGCCGTAAGAACGGGGACATCGGATATATGATGTCTCATTATGTCAAGGAGTGCGCGGCCCTGGCCAAGTCGCTGGACGCGAGGAAGTGCCCGATGGATCCCGGAGCCCGTTGCCACCATCAGGACGGCATTCTGGAGAAGGCGTTCGACGGATCTTACAGCTACAAGCCGTGCCGGAACGGTCACTGCTGCGCCGATTGCAGAGATTACCTCCACTGCAGGAATCGGTGCCCTCTCCTTGACGAAAAGGCCAAGAAAGAACGGGCCCGGCAGCGGGAGGCGTCCAAGGACCAGCGGGCTGCGGAAAAGGCGAAGAACGACGCCGCGGTCTATGCCATCGAGCACGTGTGGGCGCGATTCGGCCAGGCGCTGCAGCGGGAGGGCATCACCGATGAGCAGCTCCGGAAGGAACTCAAGACCGGGCAGAGCGCCTGGAACGAGTACGAGACTTATGTGAGCAAAAACAAGGTCGAGGCGTTGCTGGGCTCCAGATGCACCGATACCAAGCCCAACGACCCCATGCCCTTCTCCTACGGCTTCAAGGCCGACGACTACCGCAGGCTTTGCACCGTCGCCGACGCGCTCCACGTGAGCCTGGACTATCTGTTCCTCCGGGACGACGTGCCGGATCGGCGGGAGCTGCCCGTGTCCGAAACGGACACAACGCCCCAATGGCGCACCGGGGATCCTCCGGCCGACGGGCGGTATCTCTGCCGGGTGAAGGGGAGCTCCGCCGACAAGGTTTACGAGCAACGCTACATATGGCGGGGCGGCATGTGGTGTCAAACCTATGGCAAGCCGATCCCCAGCGTACTCACGGTTCTGAACTGGTGGCCGCTCCCGGCGGAGGAGTTATAGAATCGATGATCAACAAAGCGATGAAGGAGATGCAAGATCGTGACCGTATACATTGGAAACGCCGTAGGCGATGAACACGGAAAGGCAAGCGGCGGAGAGCCCGGAAACCAGACCGGAAAAGAGCTCCGCATCCAGGCGTGGTACAAAAACAAGAAGGGCTGGCGGGTCTTCCGGGCGAAGGAGCCCGCCATGCGCGAACTGCTCGCCTACGACATGCGAGCGGCCTGCGAGAACCATGCAATCGGCTACGACCAGAAACAGCGGAACACCCTGTATAAAGTAGCGTCCGCCGTTGGCTTCGATTGCGAGCGGGTCGCGACGCCGTGCGAGTGCGACTGCTCGAGCCTCGTAAGAGTGTGCCTTGCCTACGCTGGCGTCCGCGTGCAGGACTTCAACACGGCCTCTGAGCCATCACGCCTGCTGGCCACTGGGCTCTTCGACGAGATGAAGGGGACCAAATACACAGACGGCTACCACTACCTCAAGGCTGGCGACATTCTCTGTACGGCCGTCAAGGGGCACACCGCCATCGTATTGAACGACGGCGACAAGGCCGAGCCTGACCCCGCACCGCCCGTCACCGAGCAGCTGGTGGAGGTCGTGGGAAAGTCTGTGAATGTGCGCGACGCGGACAGCACGAAGGGCCGGATCCTGTTCACCGCCCACCGGAGCGACCGGTTCCCTTTCGTAGCCGTGGCTCCATCCGGATGGTATGAGATCGAGACCAAGAAGGGCCAGGGGTTCATCACCAGCCTGCCGAAGTATACGCGACTCATCGAGGCGGACGCATGATCTGCAGAACGGTCACCACGCCGAAGAAGAAACAGCGGGCCTATTGGCGGGCGGAGATCAGGACCGCCAAGAGGGCGATGGACCTTTACCCCGTAGGCAGCGACGAGCGAGAGATCTATCGGGCCAAGTACAACGAGGCCATGAAGCAGTACAACAGTCTTTTTGAGGAGGTATACAAACGATGCTGATCAAAATTGGGAGCGCACTCATCGATCCGGAGGAGATCGCGGCGGTCTCACCGTATAGTGATGAGACTTTGTCGGCTTTAGAGAAGGCCACACATGTTTGCATTGTGTTCAAGCAGGGTGAAAGTTTATGGATCGACGCCACCATGGACGAAGCGGAGGCCGCGCTGATCGACGCCGGGGTGGTGACCGATCTGACGGACGACCCGCCGCAGGACGAGGACGCCGCCCCCGCGCTGAGCGCCTTCGAGATCGAGGTGCTGTGCAAGCTGTATGAAAACGAGTACAGATACATGGCCCGGGACAAGGACGGCAAGCTTTACGCCTACCGCCGCAAGCCGGAGTACGGAGGATTTTATTGGAGCGATCCCGGGCCGGGCGGCGCAGGCGCTTTGCAGGTACGCGACAGGTTCGAATTCATCGGCGAAGACGACAGCGAGCCCACCGAGATCTCCGAACTGTTGTACGATCCTTCCTGACCCATTTGTGATACTGCCTTAAATATGACGGGTGCCTGGATGGCCGCGGTCTGGCGACGAAAGGAGTTAGGCCGTGGCCAAGACACTCAAACGCATCGACGCCGGCGGCATCCAGTGGGTGGTGCTTTGCGACCGTCTCACCGGACGCGAGGCCCCCGTGCAGCGGCAAGCGAAGCGGCAGGTCAGCAGCGAGGCGCAGCGAATTCTCAATCAAAAGAATTCATGGCAGAAGCTTGAACAGCTGCTGTCTACGAACTTCCCGACGCCCGGAAGCTCGCTATGGGTGTGCCTGCCTTTCGACGACGCACACATGCCTAAGAATCGGAAGGAAGCGCAGCGCCGCTTTAAGAATTTTCTGAAAAAGCTTAGGGATGCCCGGAAAGCGTTGGGGCTCACTGATCCGGTTGTGTTCTGGTCGTTTGAAGTGCTCACTTCCGCTTCCGGACGTTGGCATGTTCACATGGTTATAGACAACACGGGGATCGACTATGACATGATCCGCGACTGCTGGATCTATGGCAGGGACGTGGATATCCAAAAGATGGGCAAGCCGGTGACGGGCGGCGAGTCGGCGGTTTGGTATGATCCGAATACTGGCGAACAGGGGAACTACTGGAAGGCGGTCGCCAAGTATATGACCAAGGAACCAAGGGAGTGTCAAGAGTATGATGCGAAGCCTGGCCTGCATGGGTGGAGCTGCACCCGAAACGTCAAGAGGCCGGAGGTGGAGACCTTTATCGTCCCGGACGATTTTCAGCTGGAAGCGCCGGAGGGTAGCATCGTGATGCTGGATGTGCGAAAGAAGACGGAATGGGCCAGCTATCACGTCATCAAGTACCGTTTCAGCGGCATGGGATTTGCCGCAGCGCCCAGGGCAAAGCGGCGGAAGAAAAGGCGACGCTGAACCTTTTATTAAATTTTCTGACTTGAAACCTATATTATTTTAAGGACAGGAAGGTGAATTTTATTGACAGACGGGCCGTTTTTTGATAAACTGTTACCAACGGAGGGCGGATGGCTCACCTGCCCATTTTGCCGGAGGAACAGGCGGCTCAAGCGGATCTTCCCCAACGAGGAAGCGGCGCGAGTCGGACTGTACTGCCGGGACTGTAAGCGGTATGTTTACGTCAGGATCTCCAAGGGCCAGTGCTTTTTGATAGCCGGTGCCAGCAAAGACGCATGAAGCGTCGAAGCTGGCGCCGGTTTTTTGTTTTGCCGGAGGTGATCTCATGGCGCGGCTGCCGTTAAGACCTTGCAGGCATGCGGGCTGCCCGGTGCTGACCCGAGAGGGTTGGTGCGAGAAACACCGGCCGAAGCATGAGCGGCGCATAAGCGCGGATTGGCACGCCTGGTACAACCTGCCGATCTGGACGGATGTGCTCCGGCCCGCGCAACTTTTGCGGGAGCCCTTTTGTCGGGAATGCGCGACCGCCGGGCGGCGGACCCCGGCGACGGTGGTGGACCACGTGAAACCGCACCGAGGCGACTGGGCTCTGTTCGTGGACGAGACCAACCTGCAGAGCCTGTGCAAGCACCACCACGACCGCAAGACCGCGAGGGAGCAGGCGCAGGATCGGCGCGCTGCGCGGACCGTTTGAGGCGATAATCCTCCCGCCCAAGCGCGCAGCGCGCTCCCCGGCGCGGGCATGCGCGGCAGCAGCCGCAGGCACGAGCGCTCGAGCGCGCAGGTGACCCTTGGTTGCCCCCCTCCCCCCGGGGTCGGAAAGTTTCGACCGGCCCCCTCGGAGGCCCCGCACCCCATCATTTGCGAGAAATTTTCCCCGATGAGCCTGGAGGTACTCGTTATGCCGACGCCGGTGAAGAGCCTGGACAACATGAACAAGCATCTGACCAAGGAGGAGATCGAATCCCGCAGCGCTCAGGAAGTTGCCGCCATGCCGTCCAGGACGCCGAAGAAACCGAAGCTCATCATCCAGGACAAGGCCGCCGGAAAGCATTGGTCCAGGATCCTCCATGCTATGGCTGGTTTGGAGATCATCGACATCCTCGACACGGACATGCTTGCGATCTACTGCGCAAAGCTGGCCCGTCGTGACGACCTGCAAGCCAGGTACCTGCAGCATCGTGAATTATTCGCCGGTAATCCGGAGGTGGCAACTCTTAAGGTCATGATCGGACTCTCCGGGGAGCTACAATCCATTGAGCGGGATCTACTGGCTTACGCTTCCAAGCTGGGCCTGACGCCGGAGAGCCGGGTGCGACTTGCCAAGCGCATGGCTGAGCAGGAGGAATACGACCCGGACGCGGATCTGTTTGCATGAGGTAAGTATGAGCGCTATCTACATGACCACCGAGATGCAGGTCCGCCCCATCGAGGAACTGAAGCCGTACGAGAACAATGCCCGCGTCCACGACGAGGAGCAGATCGCGGAGCTATGCGAAAGCATCCGGGTCTTCGGCTTTGTTCGTCCCCTGCTGATCACCGGCGACGGCGGTGTCCTATGCGGACACGGCCGCCTGGAAGCGGCGAAGCGCCTGGGCATGCCCTCCCTTCCTTGCGTCCTGGCCGATCACATGACCTCGGAGCAGCGGGCCGCTTATATCCTGGCCGACAACCGGCTGGCCGAGCACGCCAAATGGGATAAGGCCATGGTCAGCGCTGAACTGATTCGGCTGCGTGACGCCGGCTTTGCCATCTCTGTGACGGGATTTGGCGAGGACGATATCATACTGGACCTGCCGCGAGAGCCCTTCGAGGACGGTGACTTCGACCCTGAGCCCCAGGAGAGTGAGCGCCTACCATCCGGTAGCCTGTGGCGCATGGGAGATCACCGTCTACTGGTGGGCGACGCCACTGTGGCGGCAGACGTGGAGCGGCTCATGGCCGGCGCGGCTGCCGACCTGCTATTGACAGATCCACCCTATGATGTGGACTATGAAGGCGGTACCAGCGAGGCTTTGAAAATCGAGAACGACGACCTTGAGCCGGAAGCGTTTCTCACATTCCTGAAGGCTGCTTTCCTTAACGCCAGAAATGCAATGCGGCCAGGCGCGGCATTTTATATTTGGCATCCGGATGGTGAGCCTGCTCTCGAATTCCGACGCGCCCTGCGGGACGTGAGGCTGCCGGTCCGCGAGTGCCTTGTCTGGATCAAGAACAGTCTGGTGATCAGCCGACAGGACTACCATTGGCAGCATGAGCCATGCCTGGCAGGGCGAAAGCCTGACAAGATCTTCGAGTCCTGTGCTTACGGATGGCGAAGCGACGCTGCCCATGAATGGCACTCTGACAGAAAACAGAGCACCGTGCTCGAATTCGACCGGCCTACCAAGAGCCTGGAGCACCCAACCATGAAGCCTGTCAAACTGTTCGCCTATCAGATCGGCAACAGCACCGTGCAGGGCGACCGGGTGCTGGACCTGTTCGCCGGGAGCGGCACGACGGTGATCGCCTGCGAGGAGCTTGGCCGCCGGGCGTATGTGATGGAGAAGGACGAGAGGTACGCCGCGGTGATCCTGCGGCGATGGGAGACAATGACCGGGAGAAGGGCGGAGGAGATCAATGCGTGAGTACCTTCCCCCTACCGCCCGCGCCAAGCTATCTGGATGAGAACCTGCGAAAGCGATGGGACGAACTGGCCCCGCTGGCAGTAGCCAAGGGCGCGCTAAGCAATTCCTCCGCGGACGCCTTCGCCCGGTACATCATTGCGGAGCAGGAGTACCTGCGGGCGGTGCAGCGGGTCCTGAACGCGCTGCGGACCGGCAACACCTCGGACGCGGCCACCTGGTCCCAGGTGCAGGACCGATTTTTCCGGGAGATTCAGTCCTCCGGGCGGATGTTCGGTCTGTCGCCGGACAGCACTTTGATATAGGAGCGGCTTATGTATTCGAATGTCTTTTACTACTCCCACCTGACTCCCATTGGAGGGATCGAGACGTGGCTGTGGAACATCGCCAAAAAGTACGGCGGGACCCACGACATCACGGTGCTGTACTCATTTGCGGACCGGGGGCAGCTCCACCGGCTGCAGCGGCTGGTGCGGTGCGAACGGTACACCGGGCAGCAGATCCAGTGCAAGCGTGTATTCGTCTGCTACGACGCCGCCGATTTCCTCAACCACGTCCAGGCGGATGAGTACTGCCTGGTGGTCCACGGGGACTACGTGGCCCTGGGCTACCCCGCCCCGCAGCTGCCGAAGATCACCAAGGTCCTCGGCGTGAGCCAAGTGGTGTGCGACAGCTACCGCAAGCAAACCGGGCGGGAGATCGAGCTTTGCTACAACCCGCAGACGCCGATCAAGGCCCGGAAGGTGCTGCGGCTGGTGAGCGCCACGCGAATGGCCCCGGAGAAGGCCCCGGACCGGTTCAAGATTTTAGCCGACGCCCTGGACGCGGCGCGGGTGCCGTTCACCTGGGAGATCTACACAGACAGCAGGGCGGTGTTTGACAACCCCAGCGTGTCCTGGAAGCGGCCCCGGCTGGACGTGATCGACTTCATCGCCGCAGCCGACTACCTGGTGCAGCCCAGCGTCACCGAGGGCGAGCCCTACAGCCTGAACGAGGCGCTGAGCGTGGGGACGCCGGTGATCGTGACGGACTACCCCGCGGCCCATGAGATCGGCGTGAAGAACGGCGTCAACGGGTTCATCCTGCCCCAGAACATGGAGAACATCCCGGTAGACGCCATCGTCAAGGGACTCAAGAAGTTCAAGTACACCCCGCCGGCGGACCGGTGGGGCGAGCTGCTGGAGCCGGGCGCGGGCACGTACCTCGACGAGATCGGCGACGGCGTGGACGTGGAGTGCGTGACCACCTACTTCGACACGCAGCGCAAGGTCCAGGTGGCGCCCGGCGAGATCTTCCGGGTAAGCCAGGAGCGGGCCGAGACGCTGATCCAGTACAAGGTCGCCATCCGGTGCCCGGAGGCGTGATGCCCGGCCGGGACAAGGTCCTGACCCACCCGGTGACCATGTACGCCAAGCAGGTCACCCGAGGGCGGCTCCACGACAGCTGCTGTCCCTATGAGATCGCCGCGTGTCAGCGGCATCTCGACGACCTGGGGCGGATCGGGGACGAGGATTTCCCCTACGTCTTCGACACCACCCGGGCGGACCGGATCTTGCGCTGGTACGACTTCTGCATCCAGGTCCGGGGTACGGAGGCCGGGGAGCCCATCAAACTCCAGGATTGGCAGATCTTTGACCTGGGCTGCGTCTACGGGTGGGTGCACAAGGATACCGGGGCCCGGCGGTTCAACCGGACCTACAACAAGCGGGCCCGGGGCAACTTCAAGAGCACCGAGAAGTCCGCCCAAACGCTGTACCACATGTGCGGCGACGCCATCTATCCGCCGTACCATCCGGAGCTGGCCCAGTACGAGAAAAGCCCGGAAGTGGAGTGCGCGGCCGTGGACCGAGGGCAGGCCATGCGGGTCTTCGGCGACGCCAAGGACATGGCCAAGGCCTCCCCGAAGATCGCCCGGCGGCTGATCATCCCGAAGGCCAACCCGGTGAAGCATCGGACCCTGGGCGGTCAGATGCGGGCGCTCAGCAAGGACACCAAGAACAAGGACTCCGGCGCCCCGACGTTTTTTGTAGTGGACGAGTATCACGCCCACCCCACGAGCACGATCTACGACATCGGCCTCAACTCCTTCGGCAAGCGGCGGCAGGCGCTTCTCGAGTGCATCACCACCGCGGGCGACGATGCCGAGAATAAGCCCTGTTACAAGGAGGAGCTGTACGCCAAGCGCGTGCTGGACGGGCAGCAGCAGGACGATCGTTATTTTGTTATGATCCGGGAGCTGCCGGATGGGGCGGACCCGCATGACAAGAAGCTGTGGGTCATGCCCAACCCGTGCCTCAGGATCGACAACGACTACAGCCGGGACCTCCGCTCTGAGATCGAGAGCGAGTACACTGCCGCCTACGGAAGCAACGACGCAACGAAGATCCGGCAGTTCCTCACCCGCCGGATGAACCAGTGGCAGGCCGGCGCTGAAAACAAATACCTGGACGAGAACTGTAAACGCTTGGCAATGGCGGCCCAGGTGTCTCCGGACGTCTTCGCGGCGCTGACAGACGGGCTGGAATGCTGGGCGGGGTTCGACCTGGGCAAGCGGATCGACCTCAGCGGCGTGGCCGCGGTGTTCCTTCTCCCTGACGGGCGGGTCGCCATCCGGATGCACGGCTTCCTCCCCGAGGGCGCGGCCATCCGGCACGAACACTCTGACAAGGTGGAGTATCGGGCCTGGGCCAAACGAGGCTGGTGCACGCTGACGCCAGGCGATGTGACCGACAACAGCTACGTGGCGGACTGGATCGAGGCCGGACAGCTGCAGCACGGGTGGAAGGTCGTGGAGATCTGTTACGACGGTCACAACGCCACGGATTTGGCCATCAAGCTTTGCGAGGAGGCCAACAACGAGGATCTGTGCGTGGAGATCGCCCAAACATGCGCCGGGCAGAACCTGGCCGTGAAAGGTTTTCGGGAACTGCTGCTGCAGGGGAAGATCGTGCTGGAAGAGAGCGGCCTGACTATCTGGTGCCTGGGCAACGCCGTGGAGATCATGAACAACTACGGCGACATCAAGCTCAGCAAAAAGCACAAGGACGACACGCAGCGCATCGACCCCGTTGCCGCGGCCATGAACGCCCTGGCCCGGGCACTGATCCGGAGGAACAACCCCACTCTGGCCGATCGGCTGGAGGCTGAAGACTGGAGCATGTGAGATCGTGTCCGAATCGGACACAGGAGGAGCCTATGGCGCGATACACCGACGCCGGCGAACTGAATAAGCGGATCACCTTTCAGCACTTCATCGGCGACGCTGACCTTTTGGGCGATTTTGCGTATCTGGACGACGACAACTGGGCGGACGACTTCACCACCTGGGCGTCCATCAAGACTATTTCCGGCCGGGAGTTTTACGCCGCCGGGCAGGAGCAGGGCGAAACCACTCACAACGTTAAGATCAGAAAGCGGGCCTGGGATCACAACCCGGTGACCATGCGGGCCATCCACAACGGCCACGTGTACCGGATGCTGACGCCGCCGCTGGACCTGGGCGACGACAAGCGCTACCAAATGATTAAGGTGGCGGAGGTCTGGCCGTGAGCACGTTCCGGATCGACTTTGATCACGGCGAGCTGGTGCTCATATACAAGGCCCTGGACCGGGTCGGCAAGTCGCCCCAAAAGGCCCTAAACAAGGGCACGTCGAAGGCGGCGATCATCGTAAAGCGGTCCGTGAAGGGTGTGGTCCCTGTGAAGACCGGGACTCTGAAGCGAAACATCGTCACCAAGACGGAGCGCAGCCGATTGAGGGGCAAGAAAGTCCGTGAGACCACGTTCCGGGGCGGAGACGAGGCAAATGCTCAGCTGCAAAAGCCGATCAAGAATCCGGGCATTCTGGGCGGATCAAGCCCGAAAGCGTACTATCCCGCCTCGCAAGAGTACGGCTTCCTGGCCCGGGCACCGGGCGGCGGTGTCCAGTATATCGAGGGCAGGCACTTCCTGCTCCGCGGCGCTGAGACGGCGAGCGAACCGGCAAAGAATGCCATGATCGAAACCATGACGAAGGAGCTGGATAAAGCATGGAAGGAATCTCCCTGAGCCCCGAGTTTGCGCTGGTGGCGGCGCTGGAGACCGTGCCCGGGCTCCTGGGCAAGACCAACGCCCTGCAGCCGAAGAAAGGCATCAAGCCGCCGTTTGCGTTCTATGTGTCCGATACGGACGATGAGGAGCAGGCACTGGACGGCGGAACGGGCCTGCAGCGGTATACCGCGACGGTTCATCTGGTAAGCGGAAGTTTCCACGGTATGCAGCTTCTCTGCGCTTGGGCTAAGGCGGCCATCCGGGCCATGCGGGGCGTCACGTACAGCACCCCGGAGAACGAGCCGGCGGACGTGCTTCAAGGCCGGATCCTGGTGGAGGACACGGGAATGCAGCAAAGCTCTCCGGACCTGTACGAGACGGAGGTGGGATACTACCGCCGGATGTACACCGTCCGGATCGACTATCAGACGGAGGAGGTTTTGACAGATGACGATTGAACTGTTTGGCGAGATCGTGAGCGACGACTGGGTCTGGCTCTATGAATTCTTTGGGATTCAGTGCTGCTACCCGAAGCAGGTGCGGGACGCGATCAAAAGCCTGCCCGCGGGCGACGAGCTGGTCCTGGAGATCAACTCCCCGGGCGGCGACGTGTGGGCCGGGTTCGAGATATACGGCCTGCTGCAGGCCTGCCGGTCCGACACGGTGGCCCACATCATCGCCATGGCGGCCAGCGCGGCCACCACGGTCATGTGCGGGTGCGACCGGGTGCTGGCCTCCCCTGTGGCGCAGATCATGATCCACCAGCCTCAGGCTTATGTGGACGACTATCTGAACAATGACGGTGCGGAGCATCTCAAAAACTACCTTGATTCCGTCAAGGCGTCGATCCTCAACGGCTACGTCATCAAGTCCGCCGGAAAGGCCACTCGAAAGAAGTTTGAGGAGTTGGTGGATGACTCCACCTGGATGCCCGCACAGGACGCCATGAAGCTGGGCCTGGTGGACGGCTTCCTGGACGTGGACGACGACGCGGCGGCAGCGATCGCGGCGCCCAGTAATGTCCGCGTAAGCAACGCCGCGGGCATATCCCCCGCGCCGAAGGGTCTGCTGGCCCGCTACGAGGCCGCAGTCCGGGCCGGACAGGCGGCGGAGGTACCTGGGCACCCTGTGATGATCCAGGAGCCGCCTGAGCCCCAGGAAACGCCCGCAGCGGCGTCCCTGATCGACCGGACAGACGTGGACCTGCTCGGGGATTGGCACCTGATGGCAGCCATCGAATTGGAGAAAGCGAGGGACGTGCAGTGAACAGACTGGAACGTGGGCTCGCGAGCCTGGGCCCCAACCGGAAACCCGCTGCCGGCGCTCCGCGGGATCCTCCCGTGGAGAACGTGGTGACGCCGGCCTCCGTGGGGCTGAGCCCATCCCGCTATTTTGGAACGGACCAAACGTCGGCGATGAAGCTCTCCGCAGTGAGTCGCTGCATCGATATCCTGTCCGATTCCATCGGCAAGATGCCGTTCTACGTTTACGACGTGCAGACGCGGCAGCGCGTGGAGCACCCGGTCCTGCAGCTGCTGAATCTTCGGCCGAACCGGTGGCAGACGCCTTTTGCCATGCGCAAGCAGGTGGAGGCCGACCGCGTCAGCCGGGGCAACGGCGTCGCCTGGATACGGCGGGACCGGAGCACTTTGGAGCCGCTTGAGATCGTTCCCATCCCCTGGGGTTACTGGACCAGCCAACTGCTGCCCGACGGCTCTCTGCTCTACTTCATGGAGCACCCCTTTACCCATGAGGTGATTACCTGCGGCCGGATGGACGTGATCGACGTTATGGCCTTCACCCGCAACGGCTACCGGGGTATTGGCTACCTGGAACGGGCTGAGGAGGTCATCCGCACCGGCAAGGCCGCGCAGGAGTACAGCTCCAGCTACTACGCCAACGGCGGCCAGCCTTCGGGCATCCTGCGGACCGAGTCCGATCTGGGCGGCAACGTCACAGTTAAGGACTCCGACGGCACGGAACGGACGATCAGTAAGAAGGACCGCATCCGGGAGGAGTGGGACAAACGCCATACAGGACCGGCGAACGCGCAGCGGATCGCGGTGCTGGACATGGGCCTGGACTACAAGCCCCTCAGCATCTCCAACCGTGACGCGCAGTTCGTGGAGCAGGCAGCCCTGAGCGTGGAGGATATCGCCCGATTCTTCGGGGTGCCCCTCTATAAGCTCCAGGCCGGAAAGCAAAGCTATTCCAGCAACGAACAAAATGCCATCGAGTACGTGGTGGGGACGCTCCACCCGAACGTCGTGGTCTGGGAGCAGGAACTGCTGTATAAGCTGATGGCGCCACAGGATATCGACCGGGGGCTGCGCATTCAGGGCAACCTCATGGGCGAACTCCGGGGCGACTTCCAGAGCCGAGGCGCCTGGTATAAGGACATGCGGGAGAACGGCGTCCTGAGTGTTAACGATATTCGGGACCTGGAGGACATGCCCGCCGTGGAAGGCGGAGACGAGCACTATGCGAGCCTGAACTACGTCCCGCTGCGGGATTGGAGGAGGCTGTCTGAGGAACGCGCCGGCAGCGGCGCAGGAGATGGAGGCAACGAATGACCGTGATCATCGCCTTCGTGTTGGGCCTGGTG
>JAEEGH010020430.1_pt1 | contig 13771 bp, 10 predicted proteins | sample 9134181 | NCBI WGS metagenome assembly JAEEGH01 (sample SAMN16246544, study PRJNA631951) | gut metagenome | biome: gut microbiome; feature: rumen; material: DP-attached | host: Bos | place: Iran: Karaj | collected 2018-10
CAAGCTCTGTTTTGTCCAAGGAAACACTTTCTACTGAAATAACAAAATCACCATAAACTGGACGGATAGACATACCGATATAACGAGGATAATCCCATTCCTCCCGGCTAGGGATATTTCCGTATACAAAATACATATGATACGCGCGGGACTGCGAGTATTCATATAGTGTTGAGGTCCAATAAAAACCTGAATCATTATAAACATTACCGGGATTCAAGCCGGCTGCTGGCAAGGTAATCGAATTACCAGTTACTTTACTGGTGATAATTGCACAATTATTCTCATTTATCGTGGTAAAGGAATAAGTACACTTATCAGAATACAACAATTCATGAACTTCATCTTTTGTGGGCATACGCCATTTCCCTCCAAGTTTTACATGTGCAGCATCATCTTCCGGTTTTAAAACAACAAGATTCGCCTTCGTATAGTTATCCGATGAAAAACTAGTCTTGGGTTCCGTTTCACCCCAGGCATAATAGTCACCGAATTCCTCTGACCTGGTTGCCCCTAGGTTCATATTCGCCCACTTGACGGACAGGCCGAGATCCACGGCCTCTAATGTTTCTTGAGATTGCTTGATACCCTTTCCAGACACGGCGACGGTCGGCTGACTGTCTGCATCGGAGGTAATCGTGATGTTGCCATTGTAGTCCTTTCCATCCGTCGGAGTGAAGGTTACCGTGACGGTCTTGCTCTGGCCGACCGCTATCGTGAACGGAGTCGTCACGTCAACTGAATATGCTTCAGGAACGCTGATACCGCTGATCTTCACTTCTGCCTTGCCGGTATTGCTGATGGAGAATGTCTTGGTGGAACTCTCATCCACGTTGACATCGCCGAAGGCCAGGCTAGAGGGCTCGACCGAGATTGTCATCTGCGGTTTGTTGACCGTAACGACGCACTTGGCGGTAAATCCTCCGTCAGAAGTGGTAATCAGTACGTTGGCAGTTCCTGCACCCTTTGCCACGATGTTGTTGCTGTTGTCAATGTCCACAACTCCGGTGTTGTCTGAAGTGACCGTGTATGTCTTGTCCGTGGCATCGGAAGGTGATACGGTTACCGAAAGAGCCTTGCTTTCACCGATCTCCATGGACAAGCTGGCAGGGGAGACGCTGACTCCTGTCACGGGTACGGTCTTGTTGTTCACAGTCACGGTTGCCTTGGAGGATACGCCCCCGTCATTGGCAGTAACAGTGATGGTCGCCTTGCCTTCCGCCTTGGCGGTTACGAGTCCCTTGGAGTCGATGGATGCAACGGAAGGATCGCTGGAAGACCACGATACTTCCTGGTTTGTAGCGTTCGCCGGGTCTATCTTCACGCTGAACTGCTTGGTGTCACCTACGGTCATGTTCACTGACGTAGGTGAAATGGTCACCTGTGTCACGCTGACCTCTCCGCCGGGATCCGGGGTATAAGTCACCGTAACATTGCAGGTTGCCGTCTTCCCTCCGTCATCGGTCTTTGCTGTGATGACCGCGGTACCGGCCGCCTTGGCCGTTACTACGCCGTCTGACGTGACCGTTGCGACCGAGGACATGCTGGTCGTCCAAGTTACGCCCTTGTTGGTCGCATTGGCAGGAGCGATCGTTGTTGTGAGCGTGGCGCTTTCACCTACCTTCAACGACAGGGAACTCATGTTGATCGACACTCCAGTTACGGGTACATTCTGCTCGGAAGCCTTCTTCACAGTAATGCTAACGGTAGCAGTCTTGCCTCCGTCTTCGGTTTTGGCGGTAAACTGTGCCGTACCGATTGCCTTCGCAGTCACGAGTCCGTTGATATCGACGGAAGCGACAGCACTGTTGCTCGATGTCCATTGGACGGACTTGTTCGTGGCGTTGCTCGGCGTTATAGTCGACTTGAGTTGGAGTGTCTTTCCGACCTCCAGCTCGGCGGAAGTCTGATTCAAACTGATACCTGTCACTGCAACTTCTCCACCGGAAGGTTCCTTCACGGTTACCTGGCAGGTGGAGGACTTGCCACCATCTACTGTCTTTGCTGTTATGTAAACAGTTGTCCCCGCCTGGCGCTTTATGGCCGTGATGAGACCGTTCTCATCAACGCTGACAAGTTCGGGGTGGTTTGATTTCCATTCGACAGCCTTGTTGGAAGCATTCTCAGGCATCACGGTTGCTGTCAGTTGGTAGGTTTCTCCAGGCTCGATACTGACAGTGCTCGGCCGGATCTTGACTCCGGTGACGGCAATGGCAGAGGCCTCAACATTGAAGTTTTCGCTCTCGCTGGAGTAATAATACAAAGTCTCTCGCGTCTTGGCATCAAGAATATGCGTAACAATATACCAATTATGATCACCGGGACTCAGATTGCTTTCATTAATTGTATAAGAGCATGAGGACTCAGTGGTCAGACCAGCTTTGACAAGCTGATTGTCAATGATAAGATCATAGAGACACAAGCCTGAGGGGATGTTTATTTCCCATTCCAGAACCAGATCATTGCCCTGTAGTTTCTCCTTCAATCCGTAAGCCCTAGGATCAACTAAAAAGACATCTTTCAAGGAATACCCGTCTTTCGTTTTTGCTCGGAATATCTTTTTAGCGTCGTATGTATCATCATTAAAAGTATAATCAGCAGAGTCATTGAAACTCATACCTCTTGTAAGGCAGGTTATCAAGCTATTGATAACCTTAGGCGTTTCTTTTTTCTTGACTGTGTTAATAAAACCACTGTATACTGAGGCGCCTTTATCTGTCAGAACAGAGTAGATGTCATCATAGGTGAAAGAGTAACAAGCAAAAGCAAGTATCAAAGAATTAGGATAATTTGTCAATTCTGACGTTGTAGCTTCAAACCAACGTTTTCCTATGGCCTTGCAATCGTCTCCATTCTCAATATAACGCTTAAAACCCTCCCTTTCCCCTTCTTCAAGTGTGTTTATGAATAAATCAACATCTGAGTCTTCAATTGGACCAAGGCACAGGACGGTATGTCGGTCACCCTCGCCTATCAAGTAACCATTAGAATCACGGAGATAATCTCCGGTATTGGGATCTTTCTTAAACTCGTAATACCATAAGCCACCGTGAGTATTGATGATAACTAAATCATTTGTCGCCAGATTATCACCATACACATATTCAAGTTTTACCTTTGAATCTTCGTAGTACTTGATATTCTCCTCTTTATATCCAATTGATAAAAGCTCCTCCTTGACATGCTTATGATCTATTTTGATACTCAATAATTCATGATGGTATGGTGCGAGAAGGATCGCTTTTTTCTCCTGTCCGTTCGGAGCAACAGACATCCTTTCGGTAGCTCTGAAACTACTCCTAGTACTGGGAACAGATCCGTCGTCATCAAAAGAGGGGAAGCCTTCTTCAATCTCATCAAATTCAAGTATGACAGGTATGATGGATGAATCACGTTGCAAGACATAAACGACCTTCCCCGACTTATCCGGAACAGCATCTATGACTTCATCCAATGCTGACAGGTTGTTTGCGATATCCTCGACATTCCACCCAGACACAGGGTCTTTCGGGAACTTATCTATAACCGTTTTGGATGCTTTGGCGATATCTTTAGTCACTTTGAATGATTCTTCCCAGTCGGACTTGCTCTGTGGCCTGTGCGTCGTCGGCAACTGCACGATCTTGATGCTCTGCTTCATCCTGTCGGAGGAAATGTTCAGGACGGCTTCCCTCGGGGTCTTGCCGGTGTTCTCTGCAATGGAGAACTGGTATTGCTTGCTGCTGAGCCCCCTGGTTCCGAGGGACTTGATCCAGTCGCCTCCGTCGAGGGAGACCGTGTAGTCCACATTGGCCGAGATGGGGAGCGTGAATGTCTGGGCCTCGTAGAAGAGCTCATATTCCAGCTTTCCCGGAATGATCGCGTCCTGCTGCGACTGAATCACGTTCACGGTCTCCGAGACCCCCTGTTCACCGTTCGAGAAGGTGATGGTGGCGGTCCTAGGATCGTAGCTGCTGTTCCGTTCCACGTTGAAACTGTACAGTCCGCCGCCTCCTGACGGTGCTCCGGTCTGGGTTATCCAGGGAACGGAGATCCTGACCGTAAGGTCCACGTTGGATGATACGTTGACGCTGATGTTGCCGCCCATGGCCGAGGCGGTCAGTTCATTCTGACTGATGGACACTTCGGCAGTGGGAGTTTTCTGGCAGGAAACGACAAAAAACAGGATGGCGCCGATGGCGGCGAGAAGGTGAGCTCTTTTCATTAGAATTGATGGATATTATGCGTAAAGATAGTCAATAACATATGAAAGAGCAAGGGAAAACAAATATCCCCTGTTATACACGACAGGGGATACTGTTTAAACTCTTAATTGAACTGGTCAATTACTGCTCGTCCAGAAGTTGGAGATGCTGTACATAGATGGCCTTCATCCTGGCAGCTCTCTTCTTCACTGAGGGCTTCTCGAAGTTCTTGCGGGCGCGCATCTCGCGGATGGCACCGGTCTTCTCGAATTTCCTCTTGAATTTCTTGAGGGCTCTCTCGATGTTTTCGCCTTCCTTAATCGGAACTATGATCATAACTAATTTACCACCTCCTTTTTCTCAAAGCGGGTGCAAAGATATGAAAAAATTCTTAATTTTGTCAAAACAAAAATGTTATTTCGATGGACAGCCCGTTTTTGTACAACAAGTATGTGACAGGCCAGCGTTTCATAGGCCGCAAGGAAGACTGCACGATCCTTGGCAACCTGCTGACCCAGAACGAAAACGTGGTAATATGGGAACCTTACGGGACCGGCAAGAAATCCATAGTCCACCAGGTCCTGACGAGGCTCAGGGTTTCCGGTGTACGATTCACGACAGGTGATATCACCGCCCTTGACATCCGTAGCGGGGAAGTGTTCATCAAGCGCCTCGGAGCCGCCGTTATCCGGCTCGTTGCTTCCACTCCTGACGAGTATTCCCAGGTCGTCGCCAAATACCTTTCCGGGACACATTTCGTCTTCGACCGGAGTGCTTTCTCCAGTTCCGACACCATTTTGTCCACCAACTGGGACCTTGACGATGCCGATTTCAAGGCAGTCCTCAGGCTGCCTTACCTGATCTCAAGCGAAACCGGCGAGAAGATGTTCATGATCATCGACGAGTTCCAGAACCTGGACCTGGCCGATGACGGCGAAAAGTTGTTCAAGATGATGGAAGAGGTGATGGATGAGATGCGGGTATCCGGCATCAAATCCTTCTCCTACATATTCCTCGGGTCGCAGTATAATGCGATGCAGGATATATTCGTCAAGAGGCATTTCTTCTATCGCAGGGTGGAAAGGCTCAAATTGAGCAAGGTGGATGAGAGGGAAATCGTCGAGCATATCATCAAGGGCTTCCTTGCAAGTGGCAAGGTCATCGACAGGGACCTGATCAGCGGAGCGTGCCGGCTGTTCAAGTGCAACCTTTACTATATCAATCACTTCACTTCGATTTGCGACTCCCTCTCTAAGGGATATATCATGGAACCGGTACTGCTGGAGGCCCTGGAGACCATACTCTCTATCCATAGGGGACGTTTCGTCGCTACGATGAATGACCTGACGACCTTCCAGGTGAACCTGCTGAAGGCTATCATCGATGGATATACGAAGTTCAGCACGGCGGAGGTGATCCGGAAATATTCCTTGAACTCTTCTGCCAATGTCAGGAGGCTCAAGGACGCCCTCATGAAGAAGGAGATCCTGACTTTCGTCGGGGATGACGAACGTCCGGTGATCTTTGATCCCCTCTTCGAATACTGGCTTAAGAATACATATTTTAAACGGAACTAGATGTCAAAGAAGAAAATAGCTGTCCTTACCGGAGCCGGTGTGAGCGCTGAGAGCGGACTCAGCACATTCCGTGGCTCGGGTGGCTTGTGGGGCGAATATGATCCCCAGGAAGTCGCATCGATTGACGGATGGTACCGCAACCGGAAACTTGTCCTGAGTTTCTACAACCAACTCCGCAAGCAGCTTTCGGAAGTGAAGCCGAACGCCGCCCATCTGGCCATCGCCGGTTTGGAGAAGGATTATGATGTCACGGTCATCACGCAGAACGTGGACAACCTCCATGAACGTGCAGGCAGCACCAGGGTTCTCCACCTTCACGGTGAGGCTACAAAGGTCCGCCCTGAGGACGGGGTATATGACCGTACATATTCGGAAAAGGAAGTGATCGACGTCGGATACGAGCCGGTCAACCTGGGCGACCTTGCCCCTAACGGCAGCCAGCTCCGCCCTCACATTGTCTTCTTCGGGGAGGCTGTACCTAATATCGAAAAGGCTATCGACATAGTGGCCGATGCTGACATCATGCTGATTGTCGGGACATCTCTCAATGTCTACCCGGCGGCAGGTCTGTACCGCTATGCCAGGAACGGGGTCCCGGTATACCTCATCGATCCCGAGGACGTTGCCATCTACGATCCAAGGATCACCCATATCAGGGAAGTGGCCACGAAGGGAATGGATATATTCAAGAGCAAACTATAGGGATATGTATCTTTTAGGTTACGATGTCGGCAGTTCGTCCGTCAAGGCAAGCCTTGTGGATGTGGAGAGCGGAGAGTGTGTGGCGAGCGCCTTCTATCCGAAACACGAGAACACGATAATTTCCAGGAAAGCCGGTTGGGCGGAACAGGATCCGCAGTCATGGTGGGACAATCTCAAGCTGGCCACATCAGACGTGCTTGGACAGGCACGGCCGGACAAGGTTGCCGCCATAGGAATATCCTACCAGATGCACGGCCTGGTCTGTGTCGACAAGGACGGCAATCTCCTGCGTGATTCGATAATCTGGTGCGACTCTAGGGCGGTACCCTACGGAGATGCTGCTTTCAAGGCCCTCGGAGAGGAGAAATGCCTGGGCCACCTGCTGAATTCCCCCGGCAATTTCACGGCTGCCAAACTGGGTGAAGGAAAACGAGCCGGAGGTATTCTACAGGATAGACAAGATAATGCTTCCCGGAGACTATATCGCCTTCAGGATGACAGGTGATGCATGTACTACGGTCGGAGGATTGTCCGAAGGCATGTTCTGGGATTTCAAGGAAAACCGTCCGGCTTCCTTCCTGATGGACTGGTTCGGTTTTGATCAAGGGATCATTCCGACGATCGTCCCTACATTCTCCGAGCAGGGCAGGCTGAGCGCATCAGCCGCTGCCGAGCTCGGTCTAGAAAAGGGAATCCCCGTCACCTACAGAGCCGGAGACCAGCCTAACAATGCATTGTCACTCAATGTGTTCAATCCCGGGGATATAGCGGCTACCGCAGGTACTTCCGGAGTGGTGTACGGTGTGAGTGGGAAGGTGGATTATGACCCCGGATCCCGCGTGAACACCTTCGCCCATGTGAACCATTCCAAGGACGATCCCAGGCTGGGTATCCTCCTGTGCATTAACGGAACTGGAATAGCCAACGCGTGGGTAAGGAGGAATTTCGTGCCGCAGGGCGTCATGTACGACGAGATGAACCGAATGGCGGCTGAAATCCCTATCGGAAGCGAGGGTGTGGGGGTCCTGCCGTTCGGCAACGGAGCCGAGCGTATGCTTGGCAACAGGGAGACGGGATGCACGATGTTCGGACTGAATTTCAACATCCACACTTGGAAACATCTAGTACGTGCCGTCCAGGAAGGTATAGTTTTCTCTTTCAAGTATGGCATCGACATAATGGAACAGATGGGGACCAGGGTCGGAATCATCCATGCTGGCCTGGCGAACATGTTCCTGAGTCCCATATTCCGGGAGACCCTTGCCGGTGTGACCGGTTCGACGATAGAGCTCTTCGACACCGACGGCGCTGCCGGTGCGGCGAGGGGAGCCGGAATAGGTGCCAGAATATACAAGGACAACAACGAGGCCTTCGCTTCGCTCAAGCGTCTGGCCATCGTGGAGCCCAAGGATGGGCAAAGGTATGCGGAAGCCTATGGACTATGGAAGACTGAACTCCTGAAAACGATTAACGGTTAAACATTTATGAATATGGCAAAAGAATATTTCCCTCAAATCAGCAAGATCCCTTTCGAGGGACCTGAAAGCAAGAATCCGCTGGCATTCCATTATTATGATCCCGAAAAGGTGGTCCTCGGCAAGAAGATGGAGGACTGGCTGAAATTCGCGATGGCCTGGTGGCATACGCTTGGACAGGCGAGCGGCGACCAGTTCGGCGGCCAGACCCGCACCTATGGCTGGGACCAGGCTGCGGATCCCATGCAGAGGGCGAAGGACAAGATAGATGCCGGCTTCGAGATCATGCAGAAGCTCGGTATCAAGTATTTCTGCTTCCATGACGTGGACCTGGTGGAGGAAGCTCCGACCATCGAGGAATATGAGGCCCGTATGAAGGAGATCACCGATTATGCCCTCGTCAAGATGGAGCAGACCGGCATCAAGCTCCTCTGGGGAACGGCCAACGTATTCGGACACAAGAGGTATATGAACGGTGCCGCCACCAATCCCGACTTCAACGTCGTGGCCCGCGCAGCCGTCCAGATCAAGAACGCGATCGATGCCACCATCAAGCTCGGCGGAACCAACTACGTGTTCTGGGGCGGACGCGAAGGCTACACCAGCCTCCTCAATACCCAGATGCAGAGGGAAAAGGACCATCTTGCGAACATGCTCAAGGCCGCCCGTGACTATGCCCGTGCCAACGGATTCAAGGGTACGTTCCTCATCGAGCCGAAGCCGATGGAGCCGACCAAGCACCAGTATGACGTGGACACGGAGACCGTGATCGGCTTCCTGCGCGCCCACGGCCTGGACAAGGACTTCAAGGTCAATATTGAGGTCAACCATGCCACACTTGCCGGACATACCTTCGAGCATGAACTCGCAGTCGCAGTAGATAACGGAATGCTGGGTTCAATCGACGCCAACAGGGGAGACTACCAGAACGGATGGGATACCGACCAGTTCCCGGTGGACCTCTTTGACCTGACCCAGGCGATGCTGCAGATCATCCGTAACGGCGGTCTCGGCAACGGCGGTTCCAACTTCGACGCAAAGCTCCGCAGGAATTCCACGGATCCCGAGGATGTATTCATTGCGCATATCTGTGGAATGGATGCCATGGCAAGGGCGCTGCTGGCTGCCGCCGCCATCGTCGAGGAATCCCCGATTCCGGCCATGGTCAAGGAGCGCTACGCTTCCTTCGACTCGGGTGAAGGCAAGCTGTTCGAGGACGGAGCCATGTCCCTCGAGGAACTGGTAGCCTATGCCAAGAGTCACGGCGAGCCCGCCCAGGTTTCCGGAAAGCAGGAGCTCTACGAGACCCTGTTGAACCTGTACATCAAATAATTGAGCGAAAATATTTTGCTTGATTCGCAGAAATTACTATTTTTGCAGTCCATTTTATGGCCATGGGGCTCCAGAAGTCGGGCACAAGCGTGTACGCGCCTCAGGCTCAAACTTATAAAAGTTTTGTTTTTATGTACGCAATTGTTGACATTGCAGGACAGCAGTTCAAGGTTGAAGCCGGAAACGAGATTTTCGTCAACCGCCTCGCAGCGGCCAAGGATGATTCCGTGGAGTTCGACAAGGTTCTGTTGATTGACACTGAAGGGCAGATCCAGCTCGGTAATCCTTATGTTAAGGGCGCAGTCGTGAAGGCCACCGTTCTCGATGACGAGGCAAAGGCTGACAAGGTGCTCGTTTTCAAGAAAATCCGTCGCAAGGGATTCCAGAAGCTCAACGGCCATCGCCAGAAGCTTTCCAAGATCCGCATCGACGCTATCGCTTAATTTCTAAAGAGTAAAAGATTATGGCACACAAGAAAGGACAGTCAAGTTCCAAGAACGGTCGTGAGTCCCATTCCAAGAGGCTTGGACTCAAGAAATTCGGCGGTGAGGTCGTAAAGGCGGGTAACATCATCGTAAGGCAGAGGGGTACCGTGCACAATCCTGACAAGAACGTCGGAATGGGTAAGGACCACACTCTCTATGCCCTCGTTGACGGCACCGTGAAGTTCACGAAGAAGAGGGAAGACAAATCCTACGTCTCCGTCATCCCTTTTGAGAACTAAGCTCGGAGGACCGATAGATAAAGGAGGACTTGCTTCGAGTTTATCGTGCAGTCCTCCTTTTTCATTAGACCAAAATTAAGAAGAATACATATGCTGACAATCAAGATGCTTCGCGAGGATCCGCAGCGCGTGATCGACAAACTGGCGGTCAAGAATTTCGACGCCAGGGAAATCGTGGCCAAGGTCCTGGAACTGGACGCCAACAGAAGGACGCTCCAGACTGAAAGCGATGCCCTTCTAGCGAGCCAGAAACAGCTCTCCGCAAAGATCGGAGGTCTTATGAAGGAAGGCCGCAGGGAAGAGGCCGAAGAAGTCAAGAGGGAAGTCACTGCCATGAAGGCAAGGTCGAACGAACTCCTTGACAAGGCTGAGACCAACAACAAGGAGCTTGACGACACGATCGTGCTCCTGCCCAATATCCCGTGTGACCTCGTTATTCCCGGAAAGGGAGCCGAGGACAACCAGATAGTCAAGGAAGGCGGTCCCGAGGTCCATCTTCCCCAGGATGCCCTTCCTCATTGGGAACTTGCCAGGAAGTATGACCTGATCGACTTCGACCTGGGTGTCAAGCTCACCGGAGCCGGCTTCCCCGTATACAAGGGAAAGGGTGCGAAGCTCCAGAGGGCACTCATCAACTATTTCCTGGATTTCAATACGGCTGCCGGCTACAAGGAGGTTGAGCCTCCCGTGGTAGTCAACGCAGCATCCGGCTTCGGTACCGGACAGCTTCCCGACAAGGAAGCCCAGATGTACCATGTCGGCCTTGATGACTTCTATCTCGTCCCTACGGCCGAGGTGCCTGTCACCAATATTTTCAGGGATGTCATTCTCGAGAACGAGGAGGTTCCCCAGAAGATGACGGCCTATACTCCCTGCTTCCGCCGCGAGGCCGGTTCCTATGGAAAGGATGTAAGGGGGCTCAACCGTCTGCACCAGTTCGACAAGGTCGAGATCGTCAGGGTAGAGAAGCCTGAGAACTCCTATGCTGCACTCGACGAGATGGTGGCACATGTCGAGAAGCTCGTGAACAGCCTCGGCCTGAAGTACAGGATCCTCCGCCTTTGCGGCGGTGACCTCAGCTTCACTTCCGCCATCACCTATGATTTCGAGCTCTGGTCAGCTGCCCAGGGACGTTGGCTCGAGATATCATCGGTATCCAACTTCGAGACGTTCCAGGCCAACAGGCTTCACCTGCGTTACCGTGACGAGAACGGCAAGATCCAGCTCTGCCACACCCTTAACGGCAGCTCGCTTGCACTGCCGCGCGTTGTCGCCGCCCTTCTCGAGGACAACGAGACTGAGGACGGCATCGTAATCCCGGAGGTACTTCGTCCTTACACGGGATTCGACAGGATATGAGCCGTACCATCATAGGCATCGACCCCGGAACCAACCTGCTTGGTTTCGGGGTGATTGATGTCGTGGACGGAAAGCCCGTTTTTGTGGATATGGGAGTCCTTGACATCAGGAAGGTCAAGGATGCATATTCAAAACTTCGTCAGATCTACGAGACAGTGAGTGAAGTCTGCAAGACCTACCACGGCACAGAGATGGCTCTGGAATCCCCATTCTACGGCAAGAACGCCCAAGTGGTACTGAAACTCGGCCGTGCACAGGGAGCAGCTATGATAGCCGCCATGGAGCATGGGATCACCGAGGTCCATGAATATGCTCCAAGGGAGGCTAAACAGGCGATTACCGGCAACGGAGCTGCCTCGAAGGAGCAGGTGGACATGATGATCCGCAAGACTTTGGGAGTGGAAATCAAGACGGAGCATCTGGATGCGACGGATGCCCTTGCGATAGCCCTCTGCCATTATTACGCAACTTCCAGCCCTCTTGCCAAGGTCAAGTCCTCTTCTTCATGGGAAAAGTTTATCCAGGCAAATCCCGGCAGGGTGAAATAACCTCCGATATCGTTTATTTTTTATATATAGGATTAAACCGCATCAGGCTTGATCTGTCAAACTAGTGTTTGAAATTATTATTGTATGAACTTAATGAAAAGATTTGTGGCGGTCTTCGTCGGCGTGATGTCGATCTTCTCTATCGCCTCAGCACAGAACACCGGTACACTCAGGGCAGTTCTCCAGGATGAGAATGGTGAACCAATCCCTTTTGCGACGGTCTCAATCAGCAAGCATAACTCAACCAAACCATACAAGTATGCCTTGAGCGCAGCTGACGGCAAGGTATCCATTGAGAAAGTGTCCAACGGAAAATATGTATTCCGTGCTGAACTTCTCGGTTATAAGACCAATACCCAGGATATTGAGGTAAAAGGGAACCTCGATCTCGGCAAAGTGACAATGGAGGAGGACAAGCAGACCCTGGATGCTGCAAGCGTATCTGCTGTTGGCAATCCTATCATAATAAAGAAAGACACCGTTGAATACAACGCTTCATCGTTCAAGACCACCGAGAACGACATGCTTATTGACCTTTTGAAGAAACTTCCCGGAATCGAGGTTTCCGAAGACGGTACGGTGACGGCTAACGGAGAGAGCATCTCCAAGATTACCATCGGAGGAAAGACCTTCTTCCTGGATGATCCTCAGATTGCAACCCAGAACCTTCCTGCAAAGATAGTCGAGAAGATCAAGGTGGTCAGGAAAAAGTCCGAGCAGGCAGAGTTTACTGGCATCGATGACGGGAATGAAGAGCAGGTCATCGACCTGAGCGTCAAGAGGGGAATGATGAACGGCCTGATGGGTAATTTCTCCCTCGGAGGAGGAAAGGATCTTCCCAAGACCACCAGTTCCCTGGGGACAAATGATGATTTCCGTTACCAGTCCGGTGCTTTCGTAGGAAGGTTCACCCAAAAGAGCAACATCAGTTTCATCTTCAACGCGAACAACACCAATAACCGTGGTTCCAACGACATCTCCGGTGGAATGATGGGCGGCATGATGGGTGGCTTCGGCGGTGGTGGCATGCGTGGTGGTGGCGGCGGTGGCTTCGGCGGCGGAAGCGGTATCAACACTTCGTTGATGTCTGGTTTGAATGGCGCCTGGGACCTTTTCGATGATAAGATGAATGTCGGAGGGAATTATGTTTACAACCAGTCCCAAAGAGACGTTCTTAACAAAAGCGTACAAACCGACAGGTCCTTCCAGAATGGAGATTACATGATTACCCGTAACGGAGTTGAGGCTCCCGGAGTGAACAGCACCAAATCTTATGGCCACAGGTTCGGAATGCGTTTGGAGCACAAGTTCTCTGAGAACACATCTATCCTCTTCCAGCCCCAGGTAAATTTCGGAACCGGCAACTATCTCCAGACTTCCGATTTCTCGACCGAAAGGTTCAACAGTGGTAACGATCTGACTTCCTCCAGCAATGGTTTCTCCAACAATTCCGGAGATAACAACAACTGGCAGACAAATGGTTTCTTCCTGTTCCGCCAGAGGCTTGGAATGCCGGGAAGGACCCTTTCCTTCAATGCCAACTACAGCCTCAGCCATAACCAGATGGATGGCTTCAACCAGTCCCTGACCAACAGCTGGAACACGAGGACAGGAGAGGCCCAGGATATAGTCAACCAGAGGATCGACCAGCTCTCCAAGAACGCGTCCCTGACAGGAAGACTGGTTTACACCGAGCCACTCGGCAACGGTTTCTATGCTTCTGCCAATTATAGCTACTCTTGGAACAAGAATTCATCTACTAAGGATGCCTATGACAGCGGCTCGAATGTAATCGGTAAGAATTCCCTTATCTATGACCCCATCGGTGAAACCAGGAATGAAACCTATTCCAGCAATATCCTGAACAGGA
>JAEEGH010020431.1_pt1 | contig 13770 bp, 15 predicted proteins | sample 9134181 | NCBI WGS metagenome assembly JAEEGH01 (sample SAMN16246544, study PRJNA631951) | gut metagenome | biome: gut microbiome; feature: rumen; material: DP-attached | host: Bos | place: Iran: Karaj | collected 2018-10
AACTCTACGAGGAAATAGAAACCTGTAGATTTCTTCTGAATAGCATAAGCCATCTTCTTCAATCCCCAGGCCTCTTCGTTGATAATCTCTGCACCCTTATCGGTGAGGACTTTCTTGAACTTTGCGGCCGTTTCCTTTGTCTGGTCATCAGACAAAACGGGAGTCAAAATGAAAACGGTTTCGTATTGATTCATACTATAAATAAATAAAAAAATTAATAATGTGCTTCGAAAAGCGGGTGCAAAGGTACAAATTTTAGTTGAGAGTGAATAGTGAATAGTGAATAGTTAACCTCAACTTTAACATGATTTAATACTTTTCACCTGATTTTGCGTATTTTACATGCAGGAAAAGACCTATTAGTATGATAATCAGGCCTAAAAGGAGGATGAGATTACTCGATGTCCAACCTGCGAAATAAGCTATCATCAAAAAGAGGGCGCCGGCTATGACCAGCGCCACTCCTATGAGTTGTTTCCAACGGCTCATTCCTCTTCGGGGGTAATCAGTTTGTAACCCTTACCGTGGATGTTGATGATCTCGATCTGAGGATCATCCTTCAGGTGCTTGCGCAGCTTGGTGATGTAGACATCCATCGAACGGGCGTTGAAGTAGTTATCGTCGATCCAGATGGTCTTCAGGGCAAAGTCGCGCTGCAGGATCTCGTTAGCGTGAGAGCAGAGCAGGGCCAGCAGCTCGTTCTCCTTGGTGGTGAGCTTACGCTGTTCGTCGCCCAGGCAGAGCAGCTGCTTCTGGGTATCGAAGGTGAACTTACCGATGCGGTAGACGGTGCTTTCCTTGTTCTTCTTACCCTTCGTACGACGGATAATAGCCTCAATACGGAACACGAGCTCCTCCATTGAGAAGGGCTTGGTGATATAGTCGTCGGCACCAATCTTAAAGCCTTCGAGGATATCCTCCTTCAGCGTCTTGGCGGTCAGGAAGATGATAGGAATATCCTGATTGGAATTGCGGATTTCCTTCGCCAGCGTGAAACCGTCCTTCTTAGGCATCATCACGTCGAGCACACAGATGTCGAACTTGGTCTTCAGGAAGGCTTTGTAGCCCAGCTAACCATCGGCACAGAGCTCTGTCGTGAAGCCCTTGGCCTGCAAATACTCACGGAGCAACATTCCGAGGTTCTCATCGTCCTCGCAAAGTAAAATCTTCAGTTTCTCGTCCATAATCTTAAAATTTACAATTTGACAATTTACTATTTTACAATTTATTTCTCAATTTCGCTTATTTACTAATTGGTGTCCTCACGCAGGATCGGAAGTTTGATGGTGAACGTCGTTCCCTTCCCCAGCTCACTCTCACACTTGATTTCGCCTTCGTGGAGGTTGATGATCTTCTTGACGTAGGCGAGGCCGAGGCCGAAGCCCTTGACATCATGCACGTTGCCCGTGTGAACACGGTAGAACTTGTCGAAGATCTTCTTCACGTTCTCCTTCTTGATACCCAGCCCCGTGTCGCGGATGCTGAAGCAGAGATGCTCCTTCTCGTTCCAAGTACGGATATAAAGGTCGAGCGGCTCATCGGGCTTACGGTATTTCACCGCGTTATCCATCAGGTTGGTGATGGCATTCTGGAAGTGCACCTCATCGACGTAGATAGCAGAATCCACAGCCTCGATCTCGGTATAGATCTTTCCGCCCGTATGCTCCACACGCAGTGAGAAGCTGGAGGCGATGTTCTCGAGGAGTTCGTTGAGGTCGAGTTCCTTTTTCTTGAACGATGCCGTCTTACGGTCGAACATTGACATCTGCAGCACTTTCTCCACAAGGAAACGCAGGCGCTTCGACTCATCATTGATGATACCTCCCAGATGCTTGAGGATAGCAGGCGACTTGTCCACAGAGTCGTCGTTGAGCATCTGGGCTGCCAGCGAGATACTCGATATCGGGGTCTTCAACTCGTGGGTCATGTTGTTGATGAAGTCGTTCTTGATCTCCGAATAGCGCTTCTGACGGAAGATGACCACGATGGTGAACACGAAGGTGATGAGCAGCACCACGGTGAAGATCATCGACGGGATCATGAACCGCACACTCGAGAAGATATAGGAGTTCATATCGGGGAAGTGGATCTTCACCACACCCATCTTGGGCGACGGGTCGTTGCGGAAGAGGGTCTGCGTGTAGACATGCTCCCTACCCTCGTCGGTATAGTCCGGACAACGGTAGACCTCGCGCCCATCGCTCGTCTCCACAGTGAAGTGATAAGGGATGTTGACACCATTGTTCAACAGTTCCACCTTGATATCACGGTCCAGCAGCCGGAAGTTCACACGTTCCTTCAGGGGCTTGTCGGAAGCAGTATACAATATATTATAGACCACCTCGTCGAGCAGGGCCTTCTGATAGACATAACGGTTACGCACAATCTCCTGCAGCGATTTCGAAGCCTCGGAGATACTGCTCTTATCCGTGCGCAGGATCATCGCCTTCGAGACGTTGGCGGGCTTGATGGCGAAGGTCTTCAACTCGAAGCTCGAGTAGACCGTTCCATCATCAGCAGCCACCGCAAACTGATGTGACTGCTTGACGGTGCCCAGGCCATCGACCATCACCGAGTCCTGACTGTAGGCGCGACGCTCTGTATCTTTGACATCCTTCTCCAGATAGCGCAGGGTCTCGTTCATCTCCAGATTGCGCGAGGCCTGGTAAAGGCTGCGGTTCACCGATTCGTCAAACTGCTCCTTCTTCATCTTCGCCATCTGCTCGATGTAGGAGAGCTGCAAGAAAAGAAGCCCCAGAAATGCGAGGCCCATGATCGTTGCTATAATCCAAATCGTACTTTTCTTCATGTTTGTTCTAATTGCGATTGCAAAGTTAGTTGATTTCTTAAAATCCTTAATGCGTTTTGTTAATAATTTGCAGTAATTTTAAGAAAGTTAACAATATTAGTAATATTAAGGTACATATTTTCAACCAAAGAAAAAGCCCCATTCCGAAGAACGAGGCCATACACTATTAAAATTTGTTCAGACTATTGCTCCAAAGCCAGGAAGGTCAGTTTCTCATAACCTTCGAAATCATCAAACTGAATCTGGAAATTGCCATACAGATAGTAGTTACCACCCGTATTGTGCGTATCCTTGATGGAATTACTCTTAGCCAGCGCATTCAGGATCTGGTTGTAGATCACCTTATCGTTGTTGTCGTCAGGAATCTGAATGGCCATCGAGACCACTACCCCATCCACAATCTTATAGGTATAGTCGCCTGCTGCGTAGAGCTGGAAATTCTCCGTCTCCAGAATGGTCTCCAACTCGCCCACCTTTTCCTCCAGTTCCTCCTTTGTCAGATTCACGTGGTTGATGGGTTCACGGTTCTCATCCAGTTTGATATAAGTGGTGTCGACGGCTTCCTTGCCATCGGCATTATTCTCTGTTGCGTTCAGCGTCATTGTACCCACCAGCAACAACAGCGCTGCAAGTACCATTTTCTTCATCTCTTTCATCTCTTTCATCAATTGATTAACATTTTCGGGTGCAAAGATAGTATTAAAAAAGATATGAACCAACAGTTTGGTACATAAAAAAGTATAAAAACCGTATATTTTTAGCGCTTTTTGACAAAAATCAACCGTCTTGCGCTTTCATTTTGCAACAAGACGGTTGAATTTAGCAAATTTCTGACGATTACTTCAGCGGTCGGATGACGAAGGTGAAGTCGTAATCCTGATAAGGCATCTGATACTCTCTGCGAGGCCAAGCTCCCCAGGAGTTCACACAACCCAGACCGAACTGGCGCTGCTGGATATGTACCTGTGTCAGCGGACGCTCGATCAGGTCGCCAGAGTGATGACCCCAGCTCTTTTCCTTACGGGGACCATCGTCGAGATCCGACATCAGGAAGTTCAGGGCACTGGCCTCCATCGGAGCGTTGCTATAGAACTCGAGACCCTTGCCTGCTACGTTCTTCACGCGGAACCAGCGGATGTCCGTATGGTTACCCGACTCCTGCGGACGTACGTAGCTGTAGTACTCATCAGCCACCTTATTACTATATACACCGATAAACTCGCTGGAGTTACGGTCGATGTAGTTCTCCACAGGACCGCGACCATAATACTCTACCTCATTGAAGGCCTTCGGCATCTGCAGCTGCATACCATAGCGGAACATATTGGCGATCTTCGCCTCCTTATCCGCCTTCAGCTGCTCGCGGACGATCACCTCACCCTCTTTCGTCAGCGTATAGGTCATCTTCAACTCTGCCTTCACATCGGGCATCTCATAGGTGGCCTCAATCTCGTTGTCATCCACATCGAGCTTCTTCAGGCGCATCTGCGGATTCTTCCACACAGCGAAGCGGTTCTGCAATCCTGCACCATAGTCATTGTCCGTAGGTGCGCGCCAGAACTCAGGTGTGATCGACTCACGGTCCAGGAGCATCGGCTCTCCGTCGACATCCAGATAGTCAATCCATCCGTGACGCTTGCCAATGGTCAGCGAGGTACCACCAGCATCGAGCTTCACGTAGCTCTCGGTCTCCTCCTTGGCGATGTCGGAGTACTCGGATTTCTCGGAGTACTCTGAGAGATTCGGGAACTGATAGGGATTCAGCACAAACTGCTGACGCGCCACCACCTGACCCTTACCGATGAGCGGCTGCGCCTCGCGGGTCTTGAACTGGAAGATGACGAAGAGCTCCTGATCACCATGATGACCCAGCACGCGCTCGATCATCTGCTTCATAGCGTCGATGGTAACGACCTTACGCTGCTGCGGAGCGATACCGTTGATGGCGAAGGTGCCACCGTGTCCGAAGGTCATACCCTCAGGACGATTGCCCTCGTGATGATGACCAGCGGAAGCACCACCTACGAACCACTCCATCTCCAGATCGTCGAGCGTCTTGAAGAAGTTCTCGTTGTAGATCTCCACCTTGCCTTCCTTCAGGCCCTTATCAGCCACCCAGACGTTCTGATAGTAATAGCGCACCTCGTAGGCATGCGGATTCAGACGACGGTCGGGAGCGATGATACCGTTACAGTTGAAATTGTAGTCGGAAGCGGGATAACGTCCGTAGTCGCCACCATAAGTAAAGATCTCCTTACCCGTGATCGGACTCTTGTCGCGCAGACCCTGATCCACGAAGTCCCAGATATAGCCGCCCTGATATTTCGCATTCTGGCGGATGATGTCCCAATACTCCTTGAAACCACCCATCGAGTTACCCATCGCGTGGGCATACTCACACTGGATGAGCGGACGGGGATTATCGGTCTTCGAATACTTCTCGCAATCCTCATAGCCCATATACATCGGACAGAAGATATCCGTCTTGCCTGCGTGTCCGGCCTGCTCATACTGCACAGGACGGGTGCTGTCGTAAGCCTTCACCCAGTCGTAGGCCTTCTCGAAGTTCTCACCATAGCCAGCCTCATTACCCAGCGACCACACGATGATGCTCGGATGGTTCTTGAACGAGCACATATTACCCTCCTGACGCTCGATATGGGCTTTGGCAAATGCCTCGTTCTTGGCCAACGTTCCCTCGCGATAACCCATACCATGACTCTCGAGGTTCGACTCAGCAGTCAGATACAGTCCGTATTCGTCGCAGAGGTCATACCAGCGGGGATCATCGGGATAGTGGCACGTACGAACGGCATTGATATTCAGATACTTCATGATCTTGATATCCTGGATCATACGCTCTACCGATACGATATATCCACCATCGGGATCGAGCTCATGACGGTCTGCACCCTTAATCAGAATCGGCTGACCATTAACGAGTAGCTGTCCATTCTTGATCTCGATATGACGGAAGCCCACACGCTGCTTGATCACCTCCAGCACCTTGTCGCCTTGTTTCAGCGTTACCAAGACGGTATAAAGATGGGGTGTTTCTGCGGTCCAGGGCTTCACCTGATTCAGATAGATCTCGTGGTTGGCATCTATCTCGCTACTCACCTGTCCATCGTCGAAGATGATCTTCGCTGTGGCGGTGGCCTTGCCTGTGGTCTTCGCATCAAACTTCAGGATACCGCGCTTGGAATCCACCACCCAGTCCTGCGTCATCGTGAGGTCCTGGATATGTGCCTTCGGACGGGCAAAAAGATACACCTCGCGGGCGATACCCGTAAAGCGCCAGAAGTCCTGATCCTCGAGATACGAGCCATCACACCAGCGCATAATCTGCATGGCGATGAGGTTCTTGCCCGGTTTCAGATACTTGGTGATGTTGAACTCCGCAGCCACCTTCGAATCCTCGGAGTAGCCCACGAACTTGCCATTCACCCAGAGACTGAGGTTGCTCGTTGCAGAGCCCACATGATAATAGACCTCCTGTCCCTTCCAGTCAGCAGGCAACTCGAAGGTTCTGCGATACGAACCCGTATAGTTGTTGATTTCACCAATATAAGGCGGATCACTCTTGAAGGTTGTTCCCCAGGCATAGCCGATGTTCTTGTAGATCTTGTCGCCATAGCCATTCAGTTCGAAAAGTCCGGGAACGGGGAAGTCCACCCAGCTGGAATCATCATACTTCAGACCGAAGAAGTCCTTCGGGGCATCCTGATGGTTCTTCACGAAGTTGAATTTCCACATACCCTCCATCGAGAGGTAGCGCGACGATTTCGTCTTGTCACCCTGCTGGGCAAGGTCTTCACTCTCGAAGGCAAAGAATGCGGCATGTCTCTGCTCACGATTCAACTGATTCACTGTTGGGTCTTTCCACACGGGCGCCTTATCTGCAGCAAAGCTCTGAAATACTGCCAGACAAGCCATTGATAGCAATAGTTTTCTCATATACTTTAGTTATATTAGTTTGCTACTGGTTTTTAATGGGCACAAAGATACACATTTTTTCCGGAATATCAAAATATTTTTGGATTTTCACTTACTTTTTCGTATCTTTGTCCCCGATGAAGAAAGAAGAGCGATACCAGAGGATCCTGGCGCATTTCCGCAAAGAGATGCCCAACGTGAATACAGAACTCGAGTTTGGCAGCGTGTTCCAGTTGTTGGTGGCCGTCATTCTCAGTGCCCAGTGTACTGACAAGCGCATCAACCAGGTGACGCCCGAACTGTTCCGTCATTATCCCGATGCCAGGACGATGGCGAAGGCGGAACCCGAAGAGGTGCTGGAATATATCAGCAGTGTCTCCTACCCCAATGCGAAGGCGGACCATCTGGTGAAGATGGCGAGGGCCTTGGTAGAGAAACACGATGGCGAAGTGCCTTCGGATATGAATCTGCTGTTGGATCTGCCTGGTGTAGGCCGTAAGACCGCCAATGTCATTCAGAGCGTGGCTTTCGGGAAATCTGCGCTCGCTGTCGACACCCACGTCTACCGTGTGGCCCATCGCTTGGGACTTGTGAGCAAACGCGACAACACGCCCTATAAGGTAGAGATGGCGCTGACGAAATATATCCCCGAGGCGGATATCCCCGATGCCCATCACTGGCTGTTGCTGCACGGGCGTTATGTCTGCACCTCACGTAAGCCTCATTGCGAGAAATGCGAATTGGAAGCCCTTTGTCCGAAACTACTCGAGGGTTCCAAACTGGAATAAAAGAAATACCGCCAACCTGTTCAGATTGACGGTATTTACATTTTCCATTCTAATTCTGTTACTTCTTAGTGTTCGACTGATTTTTCTGCTGCTGGCCTCTTTGCTGTCCTTGACCACGAGGTCCGAAACCTCCCATCGGTGCCCCCATACCACCCATCGGTGCTCTGCCCATGTTCCTGAGCAGTCCGCGATGATACTGATCCTCAGCCCTGATGACATCAAACACCTTCGAGGCGGGCATCACACTGAAGAACTTGTTGTGATAGGTCTGCTGGATACTCTTCAGCTCCAGTTCCACCTGGTCGCGCTTCTGGATCATCTTCTTACAGGCAGCCTCGTCAGCAGGTTTGATTCTCACATCCTCACGCATCTTGTTGTAGAGCGCACGCTGCTTCTTCTGCATCTCCCTGAACAGGGGGAAGAAAGCCGATGCCTCCTGCGGAGTGAGACAGGCTTCCTTGGTGATATACTGCTCCAGATCAGCCTGATACTTCTCGGGGGAGAATCTCTGTTGCTGACCATTCTGCTGGTGTGAGAACTGTGGGAACCCTTGACGTGGGAAACCGCCCTGAGGAAATTGTCCCTGTCCCCAAGGTCCATCAGCATATACACCAAGTGTAACTGCCGAACAGAAAAGGCCAATAACCAATCGTCTCATTTTTAACATCATTTAATATTCCGATGACAAGCAGGCGTAGATATCCTGGTTGTCAAGCATCACGTAGTCTGCGGCCTCCTCAAAATAGTCATCCATCAACATCTGATTGTTGGCCACGACAGTCTGAGTGGGTGCTGCAACGCCATCGTCAGAGTGTGACTGATAGGCGAGAACACTGATGAACAAAGCACACACACTGGCAGCGGCATAAAGTACAGGCCTGAGCCACAGCACTTTAGCGCGTTTCTCCTTGCCTGCCTTAATGTCTCTGGGCGCGACACCCTCGGCCTCTACTTTCGCCATAATCTGGCTGCTGAGCGTGTCGAAATAGCCCTCCGGAACCCTGAACGGATTCTCCTTGCCGACTTTTTCTATGAGATATTTTTCTTCCATCATACTATATTGACGTTTAATCATTTAAAAGGTTTAATCATGTGATTTAAAAAATTCAGAAATCTTTTTCACCGCGATGTGATAGGAAGCCTTCAAGCTGCCTTCCGACGTTTTCAGGCGCTCACTCATCTCGCTGTATTTCATCTCCTCAAAGTAGCGCAGGGTGAACACGGTGCGCTGTACCTCAGGCAGTGAGGCGATGGCTTCCTGCAGCAGGGCCTCCGTCTCATCGCCATCGAAATATTCGTCTGCCATCAGCGTGTTGGCCACGTGCGAATCCTCATCATCGGCACTGATAGCGGCCATGTTCTTCTGACGGCGCACAAAGTCGATACTCTCATTGATGGCAATCCTCGAGATCCAGGTGAAGACCTTCGCATCACCGTGGAAAGTCTCCAGACCGTTCCAGGCTTTGATGAAAGCATTCTGCAGCACGTCGTTGGCATCCTCGTGCGTCAACACAATACGTCGCACCTGCCAATACAACTGTTCGCTGTATTGCTTCACAAGGATTTCGAAACCCTTATGCTGGGTTTCCGCCTTCATCAGCAACTCCTTGATTTGTTGATCGTCGTATTTATCCATTGTCACTCTGTCTTTGAACTCACTTAGGCAGGAAGCTGTCTATGGCAGACGCTATTGCCTTGTCGTAACCATATAGGTCGGGCCACGTCTGGACGATGCCTGTGGCCGGATTCGGATAAGCAGTATAGTAAATAATGTACACGGGCACGCGCGGTGATACCTCGTGATAGGTCATCAACCGATGGGGACGCGGCTCTTCCCCATGCTCTTCCAGATACTCGATACCCCGCACGGTCTGAGGCGGGAGATCCATCGAGATACGCAATCGGTCCTGCTCCCACTCGTCCATCTCGGGCATCAGGAAACAGGCCAGGTCGAAGGGCTTCTCCACACGGATACAACCATGCGACAGCGTACGCTTCTCACGCTGGAAAGCCCCGCGGTTATTGGTATCGTGCAGATAGACGGAGAAATTGTTGTTGAAGCGGAAGACGATACGTCCGAGACTGTTTCCCGGACCTCCGTGCTGTCCTACGCGCAACGTTCCCGATGCCAGATCCGACTGCGTCACCTCCGCAGGATCGAGGCTGTCACCAGAGGCCCGTTCCACGATATAGTAGTGATGACGGGCGAAATACGACGAATCGCCTGCATGACGCACGATATCTGACTGCACGATGTTATGGGGAATGATCCAGTCGGGATTCACCTGTACATGACTGATGGTGCTGTGCAGCAGCGGACTCTTCGTGGCGACAGCCCCGCAGCAGATGCGCATATCGAGTACCGAGTCACCGCCTACGGCCCACAGCTGCTGGGCAGGGATATTCACCAAGATGGCTTTCGCGTGGTCATCAGGACGACTCATCTGCCAGCGACAGCGTTCCATATTCACCGCCAGTCGTCTGCGGGCTTCCTTGCCTGTGGCCGTCGAGAGTTCATGCTGCAAGGTCTTATACAACGGACTCTTCGGTGTAGATTCCACCAGATAGTCCATGCGGTTGTCGGATGCCAGCTGCGAGATCACCTCCTCATAATCCGGTTCCTTCACCGTCTCGTCGAAGACTCTGGCAAACTCATCGGTACCGGCCTTCTTAAAGAGCTTGTTCATCAGGCGTGTAGGCCGCACGAAACCATAGCGCTGTCCTACGGCATAGCGCATATAGGCCTTCGAGAGATGGTAATCCAGTCGGGGCAGCAGCTCGTTGATATTCTGTCCTACGGAGTCGAAGGCCAGCGCCCTTACGATCCCCAGGTCCTCAGCAATCTCAGGGATGTAGAAAGCGGTGGTGTCGAGACCGCTCTGGGGCAGTTCGTGTCGCAGATAGCTCAGCAGCGAATCTGCCTCACCCACAACGCCCATCCGCGAATACCACATCGGGGTATCCTCAAACTTGGCGAGGTCGGTATAGCGTTTCTTCAGGGCCTGATCAAACGACCAGTGGGAAGTGTCCTTCGATAAAATATGCTTCAGACTCTGTTCCAGGCGAACAGTATCCAAAGCATTCACATAAGTTCCGAATGTAGAGAGGTCTGCCTCAGATGGCACGCGGTTTCCCGAATCACAGGAAACCAGCAGTGCGCAGGCCATCAGTAGCGTCAATACTAATGAATGGAAACCTTGCGCACTACGTTGCCAACCTTGAGAACATAACACCCTTTGGTCAAATTAAGTTCAATACGCTGGGCAGGGCTATCAATCTGATACTCTGCAACTTGCCTGCCCGTGAGCGACACCACGATGAGTTTCTGACCCTGAGCACCACACACGGTGACGGCATTCCCGTCGATCGTCAGGGTGATGGTCTCGTCGATCATCTCGGCCACACCACGCTCCTCCAGCATCGTCGGTTCAGCTGCTGCAGGAATGGCAAGAAATGCCGTCATTGCTATGATAAGTAGATTTTTTCGCATACGCATACGTCTATAGTTGTGGCAAAGATAGACATTTTTGGCGAAACTACAAAATTTTTCTTAAGAAAAATGCATTTCTACCCCCAAATTAGACGTCAAACACGTCCATTTCGTTCGTCAAATAGCATTTTTCGAACTCTTCCTTGGCCTCGTTGAGCAAGATGTTCTCATCCTCGTAGCGCGAACTGTAGTGTCCCAGCAGCAACTTCCCCACCCCCGCCTTGCGGGCTACCATCGCTGCCTGACGGGCGGTCGTATGACAGTATTTCTCTGCCTGCTTCAGGTGGTCGTCGCCATAGGTACTCTCGTGATAGAGGGTATCCACACCCTGCACCAGCTGCCACAGATCGTCGAGATAACGGGTATCACTGCAATAGGCATAGCTACGCACGGGATCAGCGGACGTCACCAGCCGTTCGTTGGGGATCATCTCCCCCTCGGGCGTCACCCAGTCCGCACCCTTCTTGATATTGTTGCGCTGACTGATGGGAATCTTGTAGAACGCCATCATCTCCGGACGGATATGGGGATCAGTGGCCTTCTCGCGGATCAGATACCCGCAACAGGGCATCCGGTGCTGCAGGGGAATCGACCATACCTCTACGCTGTGATCGTCGTAGATCATCTGGTGCTGCGTGGGATCCACAGGATAGAACTTCACCTCAAAGCCCAGGTCGTGGGTAAAGAAGGTGATCTGTCCTTCGAGGATAGGACCCAGTTCCTTGGGACCATACACATGCAACGGTGCCGTACGCCCCACGAGTCCGAAGGTGGAGATCATACCGATGAGTCCGAAACAGTGGTCACCGTGCAGATGGGTGATAAACACATGACTGAGCTTCGTAAAGCGTATCTTACTGCGTCGCAGCTGCATCTGCGTACCCTCGGCACAATCGAGCATGAACAACTTTCCCCGCACTTCGACCACTTGCGACGAAGCGTTATGACGAAGGGTGGGAAGCGCACTTCCGCACCCCAGGATATGCACTTTAAACGGTTCCAAAGAATTCAGGCGTGATTAAAGGTGGAACTCTTCAGCAGCGTCCTCGAGTTGCAGACCGTGCAGATCCAACTTCTCAGGCTCCTTCCAACGGCTGTACTCAAAGGTTTCCATCTCCTCTCTGGGCTTGTTCATGGTCCTGTAGACCAGCGAGTCGGCACCCAGTTTCACCAGTTCGTAGAGGTTGAGTTCTTCCTCGTCGCCACCGCCATCGCGCTGTGAGAGGATCTCCAGACGACCGTTGAAGATTTTCCAGGTCTTGTAGATGATGCTGCTCTGCTCAATGCTCTCGGCCACACCACCTTCCTTGATACGGATACCCACCTCAGAACTGCCGTCGATGGGATTAGGCATCACCCAATCGCCCAACAGCGCATTTTGGTTGATCACGATGACAGCCTCCGACTGGGTGGCATTGGGGAACACAGCGAGACGATCGCCCACCTGCAGTCCTCCAAACACCTGACCTGCCTCCAGCGCATTCGTGATACTCAGCACCAGCGTGTCACCATTGTCACGCAACAACTGAAGGGTGTTCATGGCCGTACCGTCGCCACAGAGACCATAAAGGGTCTGGTCACGAGGAATCGCATTCACTGCCGCAGTGTCTTCTTCATCAGGAGCCACCTGCTGTTGCTGGTTGCCACCACCACAACTCATCGTGATGGTCATACTGGCTACCGCCACACATAAAATCCAAATCTTTCTCATATATACTATTCACTATTCACTCTTCACTCTTCACTCTTCACTCTTCACTAGCTTTCGCTTCCTCCCATAGTTTATCCATTTCCTCTAACGTCATCGTATTCAGCGGCTTACCAATCTTAATGCTATGCGCCTCGATATAGTTAAAACGGTTGATAAACTTACGGTTTGTCATCTCCAATGCGTTGTCGGGATTCAGCTTATAGAGGCGGGCGGCATTGATCACCGCAAAGAGGAAATCACCCAGTTCTTTCGTCGAACGTTCCTTGTCGTTGCGCTCTAGTTCTGCCTCCAGTTCATCAATCTCCTCGCGCACCTTTTTCCACACATCCCGACGGTCCTCCCAGTCAAATCCCACATTACGGGCCTTGTCCTGAATCCTGTAGGCCTTGATGATACTGGGCAGCGCTGCAGGCACACCCGAGAGCACACTCTCATTACCATCTTTCTCCTTCAGTTTGATCTGCTCCCAGTTCTCCAGCACCTGCGTCACCGTCGTCACCTTTTCACTATTCACTATTCCCTCTTCACTATTCACTTCCTTTGGAACAAAGGGCAGAGGCTTTGGTTCTTCGGCGTCAATCTGCGAGGGATGATACACATGCGGATGACGGGTGATCATCTTCCTGGTGAGGGCGTTACACACATCCGCCATATCAAACTGCTCCTTTTCCTCAGCGATCTTCGCATAGAAACAGATATGCAGCAGCACATCGCCCAGCTCCTTGCAGATGTCATGCACGTCGTTCTTGATCAGGGCATCGCAGAGTTCATACGTCTCCTCGATGGTATTGGGTCGCAGGCTCTCGTTCGTCTGTTTCTTGTCCCACGGACAATTGGCTCTCAATGCATCAAGCACATCAAGAAACCGCCCAAAAGCCTGCATTTTTTCTTCTTTTGAGTGCATATTCTTTAAATATTTGGGGCAAAGTTAATAAATAATTCATAATTCATAACCAATAATTCATAATTATTTTATAATTTTGCAGCGATTTTTTGAGATTTTGCCGTTTTTGTGCATAGAAATAACAAATAAACA
>JAEEGH010020437.1_pt1 | contig 13769 bp, 17 predicted proteins | sample 9134181 | NCBI WGS metagenome assembly JAEEGH01 (sample SAMN16246544, study PRJNA631951) | gut metagenome | biome: gut microbiome; feature: rumen; material: DP-attached | host: Bos | place: Iran: Karaj | collected 2018-10
TGATGAAAATACTCAAATGTTTAATGAAATAGTTAATAGTGTAACTGTTAACTATGATTTCTGATATGTATCTATTCATATGCGAATATACACAATTGAATGTAGGAAGTTAATAAACCAGTTTTATGGAGGAATAATATAATGAAGAAAACACTTGCGCTTTTTGTTGTTTTTTCTCTTTGTGTAACAATGCTGTCAGGGTGCTCTACAGCAACAAATAACAGTTCAAGCGAAACCTCAGAAGTTACTGAGACTACTGCAGAGGCTCCTACAGTTTCAACTTTTAAAAATGGATTATCTGAGAATGATTTTGAGGTTCAAGAATATATAGTTATTCCTTCACATAACGAAGAAAATACAGACTGCATAATAGTGATAAAAAATAACAGTTCAGATTCTGTATCAAGCATTGAGTTTGAAGTGACCGCTTACGATGCTAAAGATAATGTTGTCGGTACTGGAACTATTACTATACTTAAATTATCGCCCGGAGATGAAACGATTGGTACGTGTTCATTTGAAGGTGTAAAAAATATTGATCATATTACTCGGAAATTATCTAAATGTGAGGTGGGAACCTTTGAACCAGTTAATGAAACACTTGATATCAAGCTTGTTGAAATGGACAATATGTATCTAACGTATTCAGTTACGAACAATAATACTAAAGCATTGACTGCGGCATTTCTATATGTGTTACTATTTGATAAAGATGGTAATCTAGTAGATTATACAATAGGTGGGGTAATGGATAGACTTCCTAAAGGCGACACAACTGTTGTAACTGCTTGGATTGGTAGTGCAAAAGAGTTTGATTCGCACAAAATGTATTGTCTTGCATATTTCTAAGAATAAAACATTTGATTTGTGGAGTTTTTAACTAGAATAGAGAGATATTATCAAAAAGGCGACCGGAATTTTATCCGATCGCCGTTCTTTTGGGCACATCTTTTGGTATGTAATAAATTTGTGGTAAGTTTGTGGTAAGTTGTGATTTTAAGAGCAACTCAGTTCCGCAAAACCCTTAATAAAACGATCCAAGGTCTGAGTAATCTCAGACCTTTTTCTTCCAATAAGTAAACCTTTTTCTGATGAGTTCAAGATCATCTTCAACAGTCGATTTTGAGTATATGTGGATGTTAAAGAAAGCTTTTCGGATAATTCTTACGACAGCTTCCTCGGGAATTTTACCTGGAATGGTTATATAAGTTATACCTTGAGTCATACATATGTATTCTTTTATGGCTATTATCTTCTTGGAACAGCAAACATCAATCGCGAGACCTATATCTGGGACATAGGCTGTTATTGGGACTCCAACAAGATCATCAGATTCAGTTATTACCTTTAACCCGTGCTTCCCGGCATAGTAGATGGTGGCCAATTGTGGAAGTAGATATTCGAAATCTTGGAATATGCGCTTGTCAGCAAGCCTCTCGTCACGAAGGAGTTTGAGCTTTTTAGCAATGCAAAAGGGGCAAATTCTTCCATTAGCTCTGGCATAGACGACAGCCTGGTATTCATTCTCACACTTACTGCAGTGCCACCAGACGTTTGTACGATTCTTATATGTGATAGCTTCAGGTGAGATGTTTTTATTCTTCTCAGACCATTCAGGTATCAATTCAGGATGGGTGGTTACTAGATCATTAAATCCTTTCCATACTCGTTGACCGGCACAATAAGGACAACCATGTCCTTCGGTCCTGTCAGCAATACGGGTTTTCCATTCGTGGCCATTCTCACAAATCCAGAGTGCTTCTGCATTTGATCTGGAAGATACCTCAGAAGGCTTCTTAAGATTATTTGGGGACCATGTAGCTGCAACTTCAGGAAAGAGCGTCTGAAGATCGTTGAAGCCTTCCAGGACAGCTCTATGCGAACAATAGGGACACTTACTGTCGGCTATAGCTCTGTTTTTGACTGTGGCAGACCAGGAGTGACCCTTGTCACAGATCCACAGGACCTTCTTATTAGAGCCGTAGGAGACATCCGAAGGTGATAGTTCGTTATCAGGAGACCACTGAGCCAGAAGATCGGGCCTTGCTTCCGCCAGCGATTTCTTTCTCATAGTGGAAGATCGTCGATGCACATGTAATAGACGCCGAGTCTCTTAATCCTATCCTCGACGCTGCAGCTGAGTTTATCTACCCGGAACAGACTCTTTTTGAGCCGGGCTAAGAGAACAGCAAGGGTTCCAGCCCATATAATAGTCATTTCTTAACCTCCAATTCCTTATAGTAAGAATATGAAGAAGAGCTGTTTTTTTCCAATGTGCGATTTGAATGCAGCAAATTCTAATAATAAACGTGACTTGGTTTTTAATAGCGTTCTATACACCTGGCATAAGTTGCTATAACTTGATAAAAAATAAGCCACGAGTTACGAAAACTCATGGCTTATAGAAATTAATGCTTCAAAAATGTGCGATTTTATAGTGGTTTGGGAACTTTGTCGTGCGATTGTCGTGGATTTGTCGTGGAAATCGCAGTTCTCGAAAAGTGCAAACTCAATAAAATCAAGGGTTTCAGGCCGATTTATTAGTCCAAAGGACGCATGGTCGGGACGGCGCCCGAGAAGTCAATATGTTTTCGATTACTTTTGAATAGGTTCTTTCGAGTGTAGTTTTTGCGAACGTTTTCGGCACGTTTTTTCGATTACTTTCGATTGTATTATCATCACTCAGGTACATAAAATGGTGTCAAAGGTGTAGAGGGTTCAAGCCCATATGATTCTTGCTGTTGTTTCCCAAATGGGACGGCGCCATTGGAAACGGCATGCTTTACGATGCGACACGCTCCTTGTTTATTATTCATTTACAAAAAATATTAGATAAACAATGAGTATCTGATATATAATTATTATGCGACACAAATGAATAGATTTCAGCGGGGTTGACGTTTGGTAAAAACGTCAGTCTTGTGTATTCCCTCGCTGGAATCATTTGTGTCGCAGCAATTGAGGCTGACGATTTTCGGTGCGGTAGCTTCGGTTGCCGCACTTTTTTGTTGGTGCGCAATCAGTTGAACAATTATACGGAATGTATAAATGTCGAGATTGTGGAGGTGGCAAATGTCTGAATATGAACCTAAGAATGGTGATAACGGCTGGTTTACTAAAGCCGAGAATCTCGATGGATTTTCAGATAATAGTTATGAATCTTCTTGCCCAACTCTAAATAATTTAGCACCCAAAGGGGAAGCTATTAATGAATCAGACACTTTTAGTTCAAAAGGTAGGGTATATATAAAACCAGTTAAAGGAGTAAAAGACAATCCTTCAGTTCCTGTTCGGCGCGAACAGGAACCGGATTACTCACCCTCTTCTCCAACTGTTTCCTCTGCATATACAAAGGAAGAATATAGATGCAAGAAATGTGGATCAGTAGTACCCGAAGGTACATCATTATGTTTTAAATGCTCTGTTTCTGAAAAAATACCCAATAAGGACGGCTTCAAAAAGGCAAAGGCAGATATTGTTTCCGTTGTCGTGAAAAACAAGAAACCCGTTATTATTGGTGTAGCTTGCGTGACTGTGGTTATCCTTTTACTTATCGTTTTTGGAAACATGCATAAACTTTCAGGTAAATACTCATATACTGAGAATGGTTATAAGACGACTGCATCCTTTAAAACGGATGGAACGGTGTCATTAAGTTTTTCAAATGATGGAAATAGTTATAGCACATTAGATGGCCATTATTATTGGAATAGCAATGAGCATCGCTACTATTTAGAATTTCCGGGACAAAACTGGTGGGGAGGAAGTACCGCTTATGTTATAACTGCCGAACCCATCTTTGGAGGGATTCGGCTTATGGTTGATGGAGAAACAGCGGATCTAAAAAGAGGAGGATGATTCTTAAATCTATCACCATAATCCAAGTTTTACCTAATATTAACGAAATAACAAACATCTTTTTTTCAAGGTCAGCCTTATAAACGCTATTACAAAGCATATAACACTCAGAAAGAGAAAAAATATGGATAATCAAACAATCTCAATTCTTACTGTTCTTGGCATTACTGTGTTTGTTATTGGTTTGTTGATTTTGTTGTTCTATATGCCCTCACGTCAAGACAGCTATAACGATGAGCATACAGAAATGGCTGAAGAAAGTGATTCAGAAACAAATACTCGTATCACTCACGAAAAAAAGTCTAGTTCTTCTCAAAAAACGATTTATGCGTTTGGAGCGAAAAATGATATACAACGTTGCCCTTTTTGTGACGGCGAAAACGCTATAGAGACCAAGGTTTGTGAAATTTGCAGACGAGAACTGTAAATAGAAAGAGGTAAGAGATTATGTTTTGTAAATGGTGTGGAGGCAATTTGACTTCTTATGATACCAAATGCAAGCGTTGCGGAAAGGAAGTGCCTGCGCTTTCTGATTGTGGTGGATTCTATGATCTAGTACCTAATGTAAAGAAAATCGTCGAGGTTCAATCGGCACCAGTTGAGGTTCAATCGGCACCGTCAGTGATGCCTAAAAGAAAAAACATTAAAAGAATGTTAGTTGGCTTGGTTATTTTGACAGTAGCTCTTGTCCTTGCCATTGCACTTCTGATTCTTGTTATTGCTCTTGGTAAAAAAAGTCAGGCTGCAACAGAAACTGAAGTCATCTCGGATCCTGTTATTGAAGAGACACATGTGATTTCCAATATAGCAATTCAAGTGGATGGATTCGATATATATGTAATAGATGAAGTTGTTGATTTGTCAAACAAATCCGCAACAAGTAAGTTGCAGTATCGTTTTGATGAAACATCTGATTGGAAGGATATTCCTGATGATGAATTTGACCAGATAGTTAACGCAGAGAAGTTCGAATTGATCATTAATGAAACATGGCTACAGGAAGTAATGAATGATAATCCGGAAGGGAAACAATTTGAACTACGATGTGAAATCACTTATATCAATCCGGATGGTAGCTCTGTGACTGTAACTGTTGAGGGGATCAAAAAACACGAGGAATAAATAGCAAGTCAAATAAATATAAATTGGAGGTATCAAATATGGCAATTGCACAAGGTAGTTATGGTCAGTCTATGGACTATACGGTTGATATGGTGTTTTGCATCGACGCAACCGCAAGTATGGAGGACACGTCTGGTTCTCAAACGAAGATAATCAACATGGTTAAGAAGAATGCAATCAACTTCTATGGAGATTTTAACAACATTATGTCAGAAAAGGGAAAGAAAGTTCGACAGCTTCGTGTCAGAGTTGTTGCTTTTCGTGATTATCTTGCTGATGGTGAACATGCAATGATGGTAACAGATTTCTTTCAGCTTCCTCAGCAGGCTACAGAATTTGAGGCTTGTATTAATAGTATTCATGCTCAGGGCGGTGGCGATATTCCCGAGGATGGCTTGGAAGCATTGGCCTATGCTATTAAATCTAAGTGGACGACAGAAGGTGCAAAGAAGCGTCAAGTTATCGTTGTATGGACAGATGCTGACACTCATGTCATGGGTTATGGTAGCGGATCAAAGTTTTATCCTAAGGGCATGCCGAAAAACCTTGGCGAATTAAGCGATTGGTGGGATGATCCCTCGTTAATGAAGCAGAATGAAAAGCGCCTGGTTATATTTGCACCTGATGAAGGTAACTGGAAATACATTTCTGATAATTGGAATCTAACATGGCATATTCCTTCTGTTGCCGGCAAGGGCTTAGCTGATCAGAACTACAGTGAGATTCTGAATCTAATCGCAAATTCTGTTTGATCTGAACATATTGGTTTATTGTGAATTTTTGTTTCAGATAACACTGAAAAGAAATACAAATTTAAGCGAGGTTTGAGAATATGCAAAGCGGTCTATCACTTGATCAGGTAATGTCCTTTTGCAGAGAAAAGATTCCCGGACATGGAGAAGATAGCTATTGCTACAGTTTCTGTGATAGTGCTGGACTTATTGGAGTATTTGATGGATGTGGCGGAGCTGGTGCAAAAAAGCATGATTATTATTCAGGACATACTGAAGCATACATGGCTTCCCGTTTATGTGCAGGTTCTTTTTATGACCAGTTCCGTAAGTTTTTTCCATGCAGTCAGAGTGCGACAAGTCTTGCAAAAGAAGTTTTTGCTCCTCTAACGGCAAAGAGATTGATCGAATTTGGTCCTCCTAAAGATACAACTGGTTTTCAAATTAAAGGCTCTAGTGTAAGAACTTTACCGAGTACGGCTGCTGTAGCTGTTATACAACAAGCCACGGATGGCTCTGCGCTTGTCACAGCGATTTGGGCAGGTGATTCCCGTGTGTATATCATGGATTCTTTGGGTCTTGCTCAACTCACAGTAGATGATACTACTGTTACCGATCCAATGATGAATATATATGAGGACGGAATATTGAAGAATGTTCTCTGCAGTGATAAACCCATAGATTTGCATTGTAAAACTATTAAGTTGAATAATCCCTTCATTGTGTTTTCGGCAACTGATGGATGCTTTGGATATCTTTCAACACCTATGGAGTTCGAGGGTGTACTGTTGGAAACACTTTTAAAATCAAACTGTTTTGCGGAATGGGAATGCAATTTGGCTGATGTTATTAGTTCTATAGCAGGGGATGACCATGCCTTATGCTTGGCAGCATATGGATATGGGAGTTATCCAAATATCCAAAAGAGTTTTATCGAAAGAATGAATTATATTGAGAAATACTATCTTCTTCCAGTATCAAACATTCCGGTTGAGGATCGTGACAGTCGCTTTGAACTTTGGAGTTCATATTGTGAGAATTACATGAGATACATAAAGGAAGGTTTGTCATAATGGTGAAGTTGGGCAATTACAATTTGATAGGTTCTTTGACAAATCAAAATGCAGGATACTCTGTGTGGGGATTTGCTAAGAAAGATGGTAAAGATTACTTTGTTAAAGAATTTGTTGATCAGAAGTATCCAGCAAACGATACTATATCAAGTCCTGAGCGATTAGCAAAGAAAATCAAGGCTTGCGAGCTTTTTGAGCAACGAAAGAAAGCTCTCTACCAAAAATTAAATGAGAATTCCGATGGAAATGCTGTGCGAGTGGAAGAATTCTTTCGTATTGAGTCAAAATACTACATTTCAATGCGGAAGATCAATTCATTAAATTGGGGTGTTGATGATGTAGCAAAACTTCCCTTGGGTGAAATTAAACGGCTTTGTGCGATTATAGCTCATGGTGTGGCAAGCCTACACAAAGGAAATCTTATTCACGCGGACTTAAAACCGGATAATATTCTTTTTATGAAAACGAGTAAAGGATATACAACTGCCAAAATCATAGATTTTGACAGTGGTTTTTTGGAATCAGATCCTCCGGGACCAGGAGAAACCATAGTAGGCGACTTCCATTATTTCTCTCCAGAGGCATGCAGAAGCATTTGGGGAGAAGAAGTTAAATTGACTTGCAAAATGGACATCTTCGCACTTGGTGTTCTTTTTCATCAATATTTTTACGGAAACCTACCAGGATTTAACACTAAAATAAGTTCTTATTCCGGTGAAGCTGCTGCAAAGGGAGATATTCTACAAGTATCTGATACAATTCCAAAGGATGTTCGAAAGTTATTAAAAAAAATGTTGGATAACAATCCGGAGAAAAGGCCGACGGCAATAGAAGTCTATAATTCATTGCGCGGAAACGAAGTTGCTACTGATTCTGGGTCTGATACATTTCATCGAGAGAAGTCTAATACTGTACATAAAGCCCCTGAAAATAAAGGTGAAGCCAATCCTTCGATTGAAAACTCAACAACAGAAGGAACCCCTTTCTTCCGCCCTGGAGATTTGTAATTTATTGAGAATACAAAAGGATTCATTTTGAGGTTATCTATATTTGTTTGATGAAATTTGTATGTGCATGTAGAAAGCTTTCGCATGACAGAATAAGCTTATTACTCTGTGCTAACTGGTAACTGAAGAGGTTGTATAGATTGTGTAAAAGTGTAGAAAAGAAAAGAATTGTCGCATTAAAGATTATTGCTGTCTCTGTAGCAGTTTCATTACAGCTTTTATTGCTGACATCTTGTGGTACCAACTTATCAGGAAAGTATACAAGCGAATCAGGAATATATTCAATAGAGTTTTTCCCTGATGGAACATGCACCTGGTATCAAAGCGGTTTGCAATTTGACGGAAAATACTATTGGAGTAGTCAGTGGGAGCGATATTGTCTCGAGATTAGCGGAAGTGGTTCTTACGCTGATACTACATTTATAGCTATATCTTTAAATTCAAGAGAATTAATGATTAACGGAGGCAAGGTAAATTATGAGACGTTCACAAAGGTCGGTGCGAAAACGAGCGATATTATAAAGATAATAATTTGCATAATTATAATCGGCGCATGTGGTGCTTTCATATTTGTTTTTGTTCGAAGAAACAAAACAAGCGTTACACCGACTAGTTATACTGACACAAGTGATTTTGCAAGTCCTCACAAGAATAAAACACATTGCAAAACCGAAAAAGAATCAATTACTGATTCTTCTCAGATAACAATTTATTATTTCAACGCAAAAGAACAAAAATATATTTGTCCTTTTTGCGATGGAGAAAACAGTATAGAAGTGAAAATCTGTTCTATATGCGGACGAGATTTGAACTATATAGACCAAGAATAGTAATTTGAAATACTACCAAGGAGGATATGAAAATGGCTGAAAAATGGTTCTCACAAGCTGGTAACCTTGATGATTCGTTAGATAGTGAAAGTGCTTCCATAACGACATCAGATGAGCCTGCTCTAATAACTAAGGATTCTGTTAAAACTGATGATGCAAGTCCGAAGCGTTCTACCTATATTAAGCCAGTTAAGGGATTGAAAGAGAACCCAGATGTTTCTATCCGGAGTGAACTCGAACCAAGCAGCACAAATTCTTTGAATCTGCCTATTGCATCTGTAAAGGAAGAAACAAGATGCAAAGAATGTGGTGCGGTTATTCCCAAAGGGACAATGCTGTGCTGGAAATGCTCTACCTCTGCAGGTGTCGCAGACGAGAAAGCTGTTAAGCCCGAGAAGCATGAAATAGTTTCATCTAAGGGAACTGTCATAGGAAAGAATAGAAAACCAATTATGGTAGCTGTTGCGTGCGTTGTTTTGATATTAGTTGTAGGACTAATATTTGTTTTAGTTACAGGCTCTCAAAAATTAGATTTGAAGTCATTAGTATGCACAGATGAAATCTTAAACTATCAGCTCGAAGATGGAACAATGATTAAATCAACAGTTCAATCATTTGAAGTAGTTTCAAGTCAGACAAAGGATAAGCATGATTGCTCAGAAATTAAAGTCGTTTTAAAAGACGATTTTCTCGAAAGAACCCTTTATATAACAGCTGAAAGTTCTAAGTATAATCAAGGGTGGATGATTGACTCTAAGAAAGTTACACAAGCAGATTTCAAAATAATTGGGGAAATAGATCAAAAGTATGTAACCGCTTATCTGTCCAATGAGAGAAACGATACAGAAAATCTTATATTTCAGCAACCTGGATTGGATTTAGTTCAATCTGGTCTGAAAAATTTTTCGATTACAAGCTCAACGGTTCAGGATGATTCATTTTTTTTAGTGTGCGATGTTAATGATTCACACAAATTCGCTGATATTCACGGAACACTGTATGTTCGTGTTAATATCAATATGTTTATAGACCCGGATACATGTGAATGTACAGTCAGACGAAGCGTTCGGCTTGATACTGAAGCTCTTATTACAGATTGGCATGACATATATGGAACATATTTAAGAACAGATCCGGAGAATGAACTCGAGGAATATGTAACAATTGATGAAACAAATTCTGCTTATGGTTACGGAGATTATATGGAATTCGGACAGCAACGTCACAATCTAATTGATGATGCATCGTTCATTCAATATAATTACTCAACTATACTTATCGAATTCTATAGTGTAAATGGATACTCAATAATAAAGATTACCCCCGATGAAATTGCTTACTTTGAATCAAAATTAGATGGTTGGTATAAAGTTGATTCCTTTATAAAAACTGACTGAATTATTGTTGTTAATTGAAATCACGACGGTTTTCGTGATTGGTGTTGGGGCTTTTGAAATAGTAACGTAAAAGCAACCTTCATCGTCTCGGCCAAAATGGTGTTACACCGAATTACAAAGCCCCCTTTTCGGAGAGAAAAAGGGGGCTCTTTTAGGAAGCTGATTATGTTCGAAGGAGGGTCAATCCCTCTTTAATTATTATACCATGCGCCAGATGCTCAGATCTCGTCCGGACCTACGATCTCCAGATAATTCCGATCCTGACGCTCCTGATCGAACTTGAGTATCTCATCTTTCTTCAGCTGATTCGTGACGTCGACATAGATATTCATGGTTGTCTGGATGTCAGCGTGTCCGAGAATGGCCTGAATAACTTTTATGTTAACACCACCTTCGCAGAGGCGTGTAGCATAAGTGTGTCTCAAAATATGACATGAGAAGTATGGAACAAGTAGAGCCTCTTCGCCTTCTGCGGTCTTATCGAGGATTGCGAGATCTATATCTTTTACCATTCTCTGGATGGCATTATTAACGGTGGACTGGTTGTTAACTTTTCCAAAGCGGTTCACAAAGATAAAATCGTCATAACCATCAATATGGTCAACGCTTTTTAAACCGGTAAGCTTCATATATTCTTGCTGCATAAGGAATGCCTCTTTGACAGAAGGCGTCATAGGAATTGTTCTATAACCAGCATCGGTCTTGGGTCTATGTACAGTATAGTAACACCCGTTTTCGTCGCGGTGATTATAATATACCAGCGTATGGTTTACGGAAATCGTCTCCTTTTCAAGATCGATATCACACCAACGCAGTCCGCTAATTTCACCAATACGCATTCCGGTATTGGCCATGATATAAAGAAGCGGATACCATTTGCGATAGCGAGGATTCTTAAGGACCTCGCTGAAAAATAAGTTCTCTTCATCTCGCGTTAATGCTCTCTTGGGTTCTGAATCTCGTCCGAATGCTTGCTTTATCTCTTTAAGCATGAGATCTGTCGGGTTCTTTCTGAGAATGTCATCATCTGTTGCCAGCTGAAAGACCTGATGAAGAACTGTATGGACATTATCCAAAGTAGATATCTTTATGCCACGTCTTTCAATAAGATCATTATAAAAAGCTCTCACATCAGATCTCTTGACCTTTGTGATTTTCTTTTGACCGAAGTTAGGCATTACAAAGAGTTCATAGAAATAGATGTAAGATGTTTTGGTTCTATCTCTTAAGCCTCTTTTGGTTTCCTTCCATAACGCAAAAATGTCATTAACGGTTGCGTTAGACATATCTTCGCGTATACCGTCATCTATATCTCTCTGGATTTGCTGCTCCTTTCTGCGCAATCCTTCAAGGGTAGATGCATAAATGCAATGCCTCTTTTTGCCATAACCGGTCCATCTAAAGCAGTATCTCCCATCCTGACGCTGAAATTCCCCTTTATTTAGACGAACACGATTTCTATCGTATCTTACTTTTACTACTTTTTTAATTGAAGCCATATGATTCCTCCAAATGAATCTTCAGAGATAAGTCTGTGATTCTAAGAATTTCTCGAGTTTTGTTCTAATGAATAACCGCTGAGAACCTAAGAAGACAACATAATCACAACCGGGTGCATTTGAAAGCTTTTCCAGCTTCACAATGCCGATTCCGGTATATGCAGCAGCTTCAATAATATCGAGTGTATCCTTTTGACAGATACGAACCCGATTTTTATCTTTAATAATCTGCTTGATCTCAGTGGTTAATGAAATGTTCGTGGATTCTACCATGATCTCATCCTCCAATTTCTAAATGGAATATTGAGATTCTAGGTACTCTACAAGTTTTCTCCTTTTGAACATTCTTTTAGCGCCAACGTGGAGAACGAAATCACAATCAGGAGAATTAGATAATCTTCTGAGTTTGTTAACGCCTATTCCGGTAAAGGCTGATGCTTCATTAATGCTCAGTGTAACCTTTTCCGAAATACGCACATCGTATTTTCTGTCGCCATATGTATACATTCTTAGGCTCCTTTCGAAAGATTATTGTCTTCCTGAGCCTTTTTCCGAATGTGTGCCCTGCTGAATGTCAGGATAATGACTTGTGAGTACTCTAGAATAAAGTGTTGAACCTTTCAAATGTGCGATTGCATATCTCTACAAATCAGATTGAAAAGTGTGATTCAATGAATTCTTCAAGTTTTTTCCTCTTGAAAGCTTTCCTGGATCCAACATAAAGAATGAAATCGCATCCTGGTTCTTCTGAAAGTCTATACAGCGTACTCATTCCAAGGCCTGTGTATGCCATAGCCTCAAAAATGGTCAGAGTGACCTTTTCGGAAATTCTGACATCGTATTCTCTGTTTCCGTACTTAGCCATGTCACTTATCTCCTGTTTCTAAAATCTGATAATCGTATCCTTCTGATCTTCCACACCTATCGCAAATGTCCTTAAATCCGTTATGAGGTGTCAGGCGTTTAACCCGATAATGTGGATCGAGCAGATAAAAGTTCACGCACTTATGACAGAGACAGGTTGTCTCGATGTAGCGACGGAATTTCTTCTTGGTCGACTTCTTTTTCCTACGCTTGAGACCGAATGTCGTGGTGATTCCGCTATTAAGTCTGTCGTTTATGACCTGATCCTTAACTCGACCGTAGTAACACTGAAGATCGGAAACGTTTACGGTGCGTGTCTGTTCAATCAATACCATCGATGGCTTTGGAAGTCCGGAAATGTCAGGAAGTAAAATCACATGACTCTTAAGTTCCTGCTTTTTGAGAACTGACGTAATTGGAGCAACTACAACAGTAGGGGAGTGGTCATTTAGATTGCGTTCCTGAATGATCAAAACCGGACGTTTTCCGCTCTGAATAGAACCAGTGCTTTCTCCAAGATCACAGAGATAAATCTCACCGCGCAAGGGATGAAAATCTGGTGTCGGTAAATACTCGTACTCCATTATTCCACCTCCAATGCATTAACTGCCTCAATGTATTTGGCGAGACCGCTTTCGCAAAGCTCACGGATGGTTTCCTTGTTTTTTTCTTCATCGCGAGCAATTTCTCTATAGCTTTTCTCGTATACAAAGTGCTGAATGAGATAGTTGCGTTGAAGTTCTGATAATGTCATCAGTGCCTGATGGCTGACTTCATTTATTCTGAGTTTTTCTATAAACTCAGAAGCAATCTCAGCCCTGACGTCCTGATCGTCTTCGACAGACAGTCCGCTGATTAAGGCTTCATCTTCGACATTGCAAGTAATGTTAATTTCTCCTCTTGCACATCGTTTCTGATATTTCTCTTCGTTGCGCTGGAAAGAACGCATCGCTAATCCCATCGCACGTGTGAGAATTACAAACGGCTTATAGCACTCGATCTCAGCTGCATAGCGAGCGTTTAATTCTTCCTCGCTAAGATCGGTGATGATTGCATAACGTTCTTTGCCGACATAGCCTTCATATTCGAGTTCAAGATTAATAATTTTGCATTCCTGTTTAAAACTTTTCTTAATATCTGTATCCATTAGTGGATCTCCTTAAATCTTTAAAATTAGTTAGTGTTCAAAGATCCGTTGGAGATCAGGGATAGTGCTGATATCTAAAAAACATGTTCCTTCCTTTCGGACTTAACCTCGAAAGGAAGGAACTATTAACGACGTGCGAAGCTGGTTATTTCGTAAGGCAAAAGAAAAACGCCGTACGAAATAGAAGAGAAATAATCTCTTCTAAACTTCGTACGGCGCTTGGTAGTATTTTCAGTCCTTA
>JAEEGH010020439.1_pt1 | contig 13767 bp, 11 predicted proteins | sample 9134181 | NCBI WGS metagenome assembly JAEEGH01 (sample SAMN16246544, study PRJNA631951) | gut metagenome | biome: gut microbiome; feature: rumen; material: DP-attached | host: Bos | place: Iran: Karaj | collected 2018-10
GAGATCAACCGCATGAAGGCCGAGGCTGAGCAGAATGCCGAGAACGATAAGAAGGAGCGCGAGCGTATTGACAAGCTGAACCAGGCCGACTCAATGATTTTCCAGACCGAGAATCAGCTGAAGGAGCTTGGCGATAAGATCCCTGCACAGCACAAGCCAGCTATCGAGCAGGCTCTGCAGCAGCTTAAGGATGCCCACAAGGCAGGCGACGTAGCTGCTATCGATACAGCCATCGCAGCTCTGAACACTGCTTGGCAGACTGCTTCACAGCAGATGTACCAGCAGAGCGGTGCAGCAGGTCAGCCTGGTGGCGATCAGTTCCAGGGCGGTCAGCAGCAGGCCCAGCAGGGTCCAAAGCCTGAGGATATCCAGGACGCCGACTTTGAGGAGGTGAAGTAAACAACTGATTTACTTACAACATAACCAAGAGGTGCAGATTTAACGTCTGCACCTCTTTTGTTTTATTTCTCAATCAACCAGTATGCCATATGACTACATTTCCAAAAAAAATTTCCGGCATATTGCCTACATGCCTACATAAAATCGCTCGAAAACCGCATTCATAAAGGGTTTCTGGCGTTTTCAAGCCTACATAAAGTACCACAAAAGCCTACATAAAGCCTACATAAAATCGACCGAAAAGTAGCTTTTTAGGGTACGAAAAGTAGCTTTTGGGCCTTTTGATGCTTACTTATCAGTATGCGAAAAGCTACTTTCTGCCTTGCGAAAACATACTTATTAATGTACTTGCAATATTTCTTCCTAAAGGATGCTGCGAAATTCTCTAGAGAATTTTCGGCTAAGTGCCTTACTAAACATTACTGAGTGCCTTGGTAGCTGCAAAATTCTCTAGAGAATTTCGCAACGAGTATTAAGGATAAAAGCTGCTAACCAGGCTAACAATATCTGTTAGTACGTAGGTAAACGGCAAAAACATGTAGGCTGCATGTAGGCTTATTACATAATTTTCGATAATAATAATGTTTATTCTATAGAAAAAATATACGATAGGTCATCTAAGATTTTGGCACATATCACGCATAATCTATCGACCATATAATGTTTTTTGTTTGCGAACACACATTTTTTGCACAACAGTTAACTCTTATTAACTGGTCAAGACATACAACATTTTAGTATTTTTCGTATATTTGCGCCAAATATATCAATGATTAATACAATTACTAATTTAACCTATTACAATTATGAAAAAGAACTGTTATTATGGAATGATTGTGATTGTAGCCACTATATTGGGTACAATGGTACTCTCTTCGTGTAGTAAGGATAAATATCAATACAGTGAGGAGAAAGTTGAACAGAATTTGAACGAAACGTATGCTGTTGCTTTTGAAAGAGCGTTTGGTAAGGTTGGCCCCAATGTTGACTGGGGATTCAGCAGCAAGAATGCCAATACGCGTGCCCTTACCCGTGCTGTAGGCACTTATGCTACCTGCAAAGGCAACTTACAGCCTACGATTTCTTTCCCAACTGACTGTGATGCCAGCAATTTCTTGGATGCTGTGCCTGCAGGTGTTAACAGACTTTCTCCAAATGGAGCTGGAGCTGGTTCATATTACATTGATTCAGAAACCCAATCCGTTTCTACATGGGCTGGCGCTAGCAAGATTTACATAACAGGTACTGTTGATTTATCCAATGATGACACCAATGCTGCAGCACCTAAATTTGCTCCAGATTATCGATCGGAAATCTATCTGCTCACTGGAGCAACCTTAAAGTTAGCCGAGCTTAGCGCCACCACTTTAAATGTTGATGCCATTTATATTGCTGAAGGTGCTACACTCGAAACTGCAGGTTTCCTCAAGGCTAACACCAACACAAAGGTGTATAATCATGGAACTATCAAAGCTGGTACTTTTGAAGTAAACATGGCTAGTTTCCTCTATAATGTTGGTACACTGGAAGCAGGAAGTGTGAATGCAGAAAGCAATGACAGCAGAATCGTAAACGATGGCACAATCAATGCTACAAATGTTGTAGTGAATGCAGGTGCTGTACAGAATAATGCCGAGTGGACCGTTACTGCCACAACAAAGGTAAATTCCAATAACTCTGGTTGGGTGAACAATGGACATTGGATTACTTATGATTATGCCTACATCGGTGGAAGCGAGAACGTGATCAACAACTGTTTGCTTGAAGTAACTCACGACTTCGAAATGAACATTTCGTCAGCCCAAGGAGCATTCAAGATTGATACTGGTTGTGGTGTATTGACACAGAATTTCTATGGAGGTAGAGATTCTAGCACAGGCGCCGTTTCTGGTCCATTTAAAATCGTGATGGGTAAGGATGCAGTATTTGTTGCCTCGAAGACAGCTCAGTTTGAGTCTGGACGTGGGGATGATGAGGGATTTGGCATCTTTGGCATCTCTCCTGATGGATATGCTGTGTTCCAGGCTAAGGATATCGTCAGAGACGCATACCTTGCCAGCATCAACAGTCATGGTGCAGTAACCTATGGTGGCAATCTATACGTTTCTGCTGAGACGCATTTTGCTCAGGGCAACGATGGTAGTAACAAACCGTTTATTTATGAGCAAGACGGTTTCAGCATCGCCAACAATATCTACGCTGCAGGTTTCCAGTCAGGCAAGCCCAGTATCAACATTCCAGAGTCACCATGCAACCCAGGCTTTGTTGGTGGTAGCAGCGCCCCACTCTATCGCGTGATTGCTGAGGACCTATCGGCATCAGAGGCTGGCGACTTCGACTTCAACGATGTTGTATTCGATGTAGTGAAGGCAGAAGGTGGCAAGACCACTCTGAAGCTGATCTGTGCAGGTGGTACCCTCCCGCTGAGAGTCAAGGGCATAGAGGTACACGGCCTATTTGGAGAAACAACTCCTAACGCAAGTGGCACTTATAAGATGTACAACACTGGTTCAGGACCTACTGTTGACCCCGTAACCTTTGAAGTTGATGGCGAGTACACGACGCCAGAACAGATTAATAATATTAAGATTGAGGTATTTAAAAACAACTCATGGATGGAGCTGAAAGCCACCAGAGGCGAAGCTGCTTGTAAGATTTTGGTTGATGACACATTCACACCTGTTCCAGAAAGAACAAACATTGCTAACGCGTATATGAAATTCACCGACTATGTACAAGGTACATTCCAGGATGATTTCTGGTGGAAATAATCACATCAAATACCAAGAAAAAACACATAGGGCACGCTTATAAGCGGGCCCTGATTTGTTTAAAAACGCTATTTCCATTCATTTATGTCGTTTTTCTTATGTGTGTTTGGACAGAAATTTGTAACTTTGCCGACGGTAATAGAAGATAATGATAATGAATAGAACCATCACAAAAGCCAACCCGCAGCAGGTTGATGACATTATGAACGTTATAGCTGCAGCCAAGCAGATTATGCGCCAATCGGGCAACATGCACCAATGGGCAGATAGCTACCCGTCTACAGACGTGATTCTACACGACATAGAAGTGGGTGGCGGACATGTGGTAGAAGACGATGGCACCATCGTGGCTTATTTTGCTTTTCTACCCAGTCCCGAGCCAACTTACGCCAATATCTACGAAGGTAACTGGATAGAGGATTCTCTACCCTATCACGTAGTGCATCGCATCGCCAGCTATCCAGATGCACATGGCATATTCAAGAGCATTATGGACTTCTGCTTTGCTCACGACAGCAATATCCGCATCGACACCCACCGCGATAACAAGATTATGCAGCACGTCATCCTGAAACAAGGCTTTACCTACTGCGGCATCATCTACCTACTTTCAGGCGACGAACGCCTGGCTTATCAGAAAACAAAATAAAAACATAGAATATGGATACAAAACGGATTTTAAGCTATCTGAAGCAGTTGATGGCGAATAACAACCGCGATTGGTTTTGGGAGCATAAGGAAGAGTATGATGCTGTAAGGGCTGATTTCGAAGCTGGAATTGAGATGGCAATTAACAGAATTGCAAGTTTTGACCCCTCGATTGCACATCTTACAGTAAAGGATTGCACGTATCGTTTTAATCGCGACACACGCTTTTCGCCTGATAAGTCGCCCTATAAGAACCACTTTGGCGGCTATATTGCAGCTCATGGCAAGAAGGCGCTACATGGCGGTTACTACCTGCATCTGGAACCGGGACATTGTATGGTGGCATGCGGCAACTACTGGTTGCCAACCAACATACTCACATCGTGCCGCAACGAGATGATGGGCAATACAGCCGAATGGCTGAAATGCGTAGAAAACAAAGAATTCAAGAAATACTACGGTAGCCCTGTAGCCAGTAGTTTCTCAACACCTACAGATGTATCAAGCTGGGACCAGCCTCAAGGCTTTGGACTGGAGAAACTGAAGAAATGTCCGGTAGGATTCCCCAAAGACTGGCCCTACGTGGAGTACCTGCGCATGAAGGATTACTGTTGCTGGCATCAGGTATCAGACGACTTTTATGAAGGCGAAAAATGGCTCGACGAAATTGAACGTATGTTCAAAGCCGCCAAGCCAATGATGGATTTCATGAACTCAGTAATCGACGATTACGAGTAGTCCTTACTCATAATGACGAATACGGACATCGATACCTGTTCCCTCAAGCTGAGCAGGTATCGAACTCAGGTCGGTTTGTCCGTAATGATACGGGAACAGCACCTTGGGCTTGATAACCTTTGCAGCACGAACCAACTGATCGGGAGTCATTGTAAAAGGCTGGTTGCAAGGCAGGAAAGCAATGTCGATATCCTTAATCTGCGCCATCTCCGGGATATCCTCGGTATCGCCGGCAATATAGATACGCAAGCCATCGATAGTAAGGATATAACCATTATCGCGCCCCTTGGGGTGGAACTGCTCGCGACCTGCCGTAGAATTATACGCAGGCACAGCCTCAACGCTTATATCGGCTAACTGCAGTTTATCGCCATTTGCCATCACCTTACCAGAACCAAACATATCGGCACAGCGCTTATTCAGCACCAACTGCGTTTTTTCGGCAGATAGTGTTTTAAGAGCAGCTGCATCGTAATGGTCGGCATGCTCGTGGGTTACAAAGATGTAATCGGCCTTAGGCATGGCTGCATAGTTGATAGAACGATTGCCCAACTTCGACACAGGATCAATCTGTATCTCCTTGCCATCGTACTGGATACGGATACACGAGTGCATCAGCGCATGAAACTTAACGGTTTTGCCACTCGCGGTGGTAAACTCATCTACCTCGTAAGGGGGCTGGCCACAGGCTGTGTTGAGACCTAAAAAGGCCAATAGTAATAAAACTAGTTTCTTCATACCTTATTAATATATATAGAACTGGCGCAAAAATACGATAAATATACGAAAGTTCCAAACCAAATAAATAAAATATACACTTTTGACGGCACTTTCTTGGTTGATTCAAAAAAATACCTTAACTTTGTGCCCGTAAAGTACATATAATCAACGACAAGAAACAGACATGATTTGGAATGAAACAATGGAGTGCATGGATCGCGAACAGCTTCGCGAAATCCAGAGTCAACGCCTAGTAAAAATGGCAGAGTATGTATATTACAACACCCCCTTCTACCGTAAGAAGTTTCAGGAGATGGGGTTGGAACCGGGCGATATCAAGAGTATCGACGACATTACCAAGCTGCCTTTTACTAATAAGCTCGACCTCCGCGACAACTATCCCTTTGGACTGGCTGCCGTGCCCATGAGTCAGATTGTCAGAATCCACGCCTCATCGGGAACCACCGGCAAACCAGTTGTAGTACTTTACACCCGCAAAGACCTTGCTATGTGGAGCGAAGCCATCAGTCGTGCCTTTACCGCCTATGGTGCAGGTAAGGACGATATCTTCCAGGTAGCTTACGGCTATGGCCTGTTTACTGGAGGTCTTGGCGCTCACGACGGAGCCACCAATATCGGCGCATCGGTAATCCCCATCTCTTCAGGTAACACCCAGAAGCAGATGACCCTGATGCACGACTTTGGCACCACCATTCTGTGCTGTACCCCCAGCTACGCTATGTTCCTGGGCGAAGCCATGAAAGAGTGCCCATGGAGCCGCGACGAGTTTAAGCTGAAAGTGGGCGTGTTTGGTGCAGAGCCTTGGACCGAGAAGATGCGTAAGAAACTGGAAGAGAGTCTGGGTATTAAAGCTTACGATATCTACGGACTGAGCGAGATTGCCGGTCCTGGCGTAGGCTACGAGTGCGAGCACCAGTGCGGCACCCACCTGAACGAGGACCTGTTCTATCCAGAGATTCTGGACCCAAAGACAGGCGAGCCTCTACCAGAAGGTCAGTTCGGTGAGCTGACATTCACCCACCTTACTAAAGAGGGTATGCCATTGCTCCGCTATCGCACCCACGACCTGACAGCCCTGCACTACGACAAGTGTAAGTGCGGACGTACCTTGGTACGTATGGATCGTATCTTGGGCCGTTGCGATGATATGCTGATTATCCGTGGTGTGAACGTATTCCCATCGCAGATTGAGGATGTCATCCTGAAGTTGCCTGAGTACGAGCCTCACTTCCTGCTCACCGTCGATCGCGTGAACAATACCGATACCTCAGAGCTGAAGGTTGAGGTGAAGGAGGAGTACTTTACCGACGATATGGCCACGATGGTTGGTTTGCAGAAGAAGCTGGAAGGCGAGCTGCGTAGCGTGATCGGACTGGGCTTCAAGGTTAAGCTGGTTGAGCCAAAGGGTATTGAACGCTCGGAGGGCAAGGCCAAGCGTGTGATTGACAAACGTAACATCTAAAAATACAATCGTAATTATGAAGACTAAGCAACTATCAATTTTCCTTGAGAACAAGTCAGGCCGTCTGACTGAGGTGACCGAGGTGCTTGGTGCAGCAGGCATCAACCTTTCGGCCATGAGTATTGCCGATAACAGCGACTTTGGTATTCTGCGCTGCATCGTTTCCGATCCCGACAAAGCCTATCAGGTTCTGAAAGAGGCACACTTTGCCGTGAAGATTACTGATGTGATCGGATTTGTATGCCCCAACACCAGTGGTTCGCTGGCCATCGTACTGAAGCACCTCTCACAGAACGGTATTTTCATCGAGTACATGTATTCGTTTGCTAATGGCGATGTGGCCACAGTGGTAATCCGCCCCACCGATTTGGATGCCTGCGAGAAGATACTTTCAGACAAAAAAGTGGAGTTGATGGCCGCAAACGACCTCTATCAGCTATAAATTTACAAGAAACTGCAAGATTTTCGCCTGAAAATTTTGCAGTTTCATTTTTTCTTTGTACCTTTGCACCCGCAAACAAGAAACAAGGGCGTTTAGCTCAGCTGGTTTAGAGCATCTGCCTTACAAGCAGAGGGTCGGCGGTTCGAATCCGTCAACGCCCACAACACAAAAAATCCGCTTTCCGCAGCCGATGAGGTTGCGGTTTTGGGTTAAAGAAGGATATTGAACGTTTAGAAATTATCGATAATTACAGGAATTAATTTAAAACATGGATTTAAGTTTATTGACAGCCATCTCGCCTATTGATGGCCGTTACAGAAGTAAGACCGAACCATTGGCAGAATACTTTTCAGAGTATGCCTTGATACGTTACAGGGTACGCGTTGAAATAGAGTATTTTATTGCCTTGTGTGAATTGCCATTACCTCAACTTCAGGGTATCAACCACTCAACATTCGATCAACTTCGTGACATCTACCGTAATTTCACACCCGCTAATGCACAGCGTGTGAAAGACATTGAGTCGATTACTAACCACGACGTAAAAGCCGTAGAGTACTTTATCAAGGAGCAGCTCGACGCCATGGGCGGTTTCGAGAGCTACAAGGAGTTCATCCACTTCGGCCTCACATCGCAGGACATTAACAACACCAGCGTTCCCCTTTCTATCAAGGAGGCTCTGGAGCAGGTTTACTATCCTATGGTGGAGGAGCTGATTGAGCAACTGCACGATTATGCCGAGCAGTGGAAGAACATCCCTATGCTGGCCAAGACCCACGGACAGCCTGCATCGCCAACCCGCTTGGGTAAGGAGGTGATGGTGTACGTGTACCGTCTGGAAGAGCAGCTGCGCGGTCTGAAGGCTACCCCTATCACTGCCAAGTTCGGTGGTGCTACCGGTAACTACAACGCTCACCACGTGGCTTATCCACAGTACGACTGGCGTGAGTTTGGTAACACATTCGTAAGCGAAAAGTTAGGATTGGAGCGCGAGCAGTACACCACTCAGATTTCGAACTACGACTGGTTGGGTGCTATCTTTGATGCTATGCGTCGTATCAACACCATCGTTATCGACTTGGATCGCGACTTCTGGATGTACATCTCTATGGACTACTTCAAGCAGAAGATCAAGAAGGGCGAGGTTGGTTCGAGTGCTATGCCACATAAGGTGAACCCCATCGACTACGAGAACTCTGAGGGTAACCTGGGTATTGCCAACGCCATTCTGCAGTTCCTGGCAGCAAAGCTGCCCGTAAGCCGTTTGCAGCGCGACCTGACCGACTCTACCGTTCTGCGTAACGTAGGTGTACCTATGGGGCATGCTGTGATTGCTTTCCAGAGCACACTGAAGGGTTTGCGCAAGCTCATCCTGAACGAGGAGAAGCTGCAGGAGGATCTCGACAACACTTGGGCAGTAGTAGCCGAGGCTATCCAGACTATTCTGCGTCGTGAGGCCTACCCCAACCCATACGAGACCCTGAAGGCGCTGACTCGTACCAACGAGAAGCTGACTGGCGAAAAGATCAAGAATTTCATTGAAACACTCGAGGTGAGTGAGGATGTAAAAGAAGAACTTCGTGCCATTACCCCATCAACCTATACAGGCATTTAATTACACATTAGTATATTTATAGAAATTAGTAACATTTTAAAGAATAACAAGTCATGGATTTCGAAAACAACGAGAAAAAACAGGAAGAGACTGCACAGGACGGATATCAGAAAGAGTATCGTCCAGGTCGTTCACCACGTCCACGCATTCATACCGCTGCACGCCCAGTATATGAGCGTCCCAGCTATCGCAATAACAACGACGAAGGCGAGTTCCGCCCAGAGGGATTCGGCGCAGGTTTGCAGAGCAATGCACCTCAGCGTCCTCAGGGAGGCTATCGCCCACGTAACAACTACAATAACGATGGTGGCTACGGTCAGCAGCGTCAGGGTGGTTATGGCCAGCGCCCACAGGGTGGCTACGGTCGTCCTCAGCAGGGCGGTTACGGTCGTCCCCAGCAGGGTGGCTACGGTCAGCGTCCACAGGGTGGCGGTTATGGCCAGCGTCCTCAGCAGGGTGGCTACGGTCGTCCTCAGCAGGGTGGTTACGGTCGTCCTCAGCAGGGTGGCTACGGTCGTCCTCAGCAGGGTGGCTACGGTCGTCCTCAGCAGGGTGGCTATGGCAAGCCTTACGGAGCAGCTCCTTATAAGAAGGGTCCACGTCAGCGCACAGCCGACTACGATCCAAATGCAAAGTACTCTATGAAGAAGCGCATCGAGTATAAGGAGATTAACTACGATCCAAACGAGCCACTGCGTTTGAACAAGTTCCTGGCTAATGCCGGTGTTTGCAGCCGTCGCGAGGCCGACGAGTTCATCCAGGCAGGTGTAGTATCGGTTAACGGCGAGATTGTAACCGAGCTGGGAACAAAGATCCTGCGTACCGATGTTGTTAAGTTCCACGATCAGCCCGTAAACATCGAGAAGAAGGTTTACGTACTGCTCAACAAGCCAAAGGACTACGTTACTACCAGCGACGATCCTCAGCAGCGTAAGACTGTAATGGACCTCGTTAAGAACGCTTGTCCTGAGCGTATCTACCCCGTAGGTCGTCTCGACCGCAACACTACTGGTGTGCTGCTGCTCACCAACGACGGCGATCTGGCTTCTAAGCTTACACATCCTAAGTACCTGAAGAAGAAGATTTATCACGTTTACCTCGATAAGAACGTTACCGCTCACGACCTGGCACAGATTGCCGAGGGCATCCAGCTTGAGGATGGTGAGATTAAGGCCGACGACGTTCAGTATGCTCATCCTACCGATAAGAAGCAGGTTGGCATCGAGATTCACTCAGGTAAGAACCGTATCGTTCGCCGTATCTTCGAGAGCCTGGGCTACCGTGTTCAGAAGCTCGACCGCGTACAGTTCGCTGGTCTGACTAAGAAGAACCTGAAGCGTGGCGACTGGCGCTACCTGACCGAGGAGGAGGTTGACCGCCTGCGTATGGGAGCTTACGAGTAAAGTTCAATGTTCAAAGATCAAAGTTCAATGAAACGTACAAAGATTATTGATGTGCTGAAGAGCACTGAATATGGCAAGGAGGTTTGCGTTAAGGGTTGGGTGCGCACGCACCGCAGCTCTAAGGCTGTAGACTTCATTGCACTCAACGACGGTTCTACCATCAAGAATGTGCAGATTGTTGTTGATCCTACTAAGTTCGACGAGCAGGTATTGAAGGATATCACCACTGGTGCCTGCATCAGCGCCGAGGGTACACTGGTTGAGAGTCAGGGTGCCGGTCAGAGCAGCGAAATCCAGGCTACTAAGCTTGAGGTTTACGGTCTGTGCGGCAACGACTACCCCATGCAGAAGAAGGGCCAGAGCTTCGAGGTAATGCGTAAGAACGCTCACATGCGTCTGCGTACCAACACTTTCGGAGCTGTGATGCGCATCCGCCACAACATGGCGATGGCTATCCACACCTACTTCCACGAGCATGGATTCTTCTACTTCCACACACCACTGATTACTGCCAGTGACTGTGAGGGAGCAGGTAACATGTTCCAGGTAACTACCAAGAACCTGTACGACCTGAAGAAGGACGAGAACGGCAAGATTATCTACGACGATGATTTCTTCGGAGAGCAGACTTCGCTGACTGTATCTGGTCAGTTGGAGGGTGAGCTGGGTGCTACCGCACTGGGTTCTATCTACACCTTCGGTCCTACTTTCCGTGCAGAGAACAGTAACACACCTCGCCACCTGGCTGAGTTCTGGATGGTTGAGCCTGAGGTTGCTTTCTTGGATCAGGAAGAGCTGATGGATCTTGAAGAGGACTTCATCAAGTACTGCGTACGCTGGGCTCTCGACAACTGTAAGGACGACCTCGAGTTCCTGAACAAGATGATCGACAAGACTCTGATCGAGCGTCTGGAGGGTGTACTCAAGGAGACCTTCGTTCGCTTGCCTTACACCGAGGGTATCAACATCCTGCAGGAGGCTATCAAGAACGGTAAGAAGTTCGAGTTCCCCTGCAACTGGGGCGACGACCTCGCTTCAGAGCACGAGCGCTACCTCGTGGAGGAGCACTTCAAGAAGCCCGTCATTATGACCGACTATCCACGTGCCTTCAAGTCGTTCTACATGAAGCAGAACGAAGAGCAGGGCGAGGGTAGTGTAGGCTACAAGGGTGCCGTTGCTCCTGGTCCTACCATGCAGGGTACCGACGTGCTGTTCCCACAGATTGGCGAAATCATTGGTGGTTCCGTTCGTGAGGAGAGCTACGACAAGCTGATGGGCGAGATTGAGCGTCGCCAGATGGACAAGACCCACCTGTGGTGGTACATCGATACCCGTCGTTGGGGTTCATGTCCTCATGCTGGTTTCGGACTCGGTTTTGAGCGTCTCATCCTGTTCGTTACAGGTATGCAGAATATCCGCGACGTCATCCCGTTCCCGCGCACACCGAAGTCTGCAGAGTTCTAAAATTGCAATTTTTCGGCAATTCTTAAAATATGTTCCAAATTTCTCTTTGAAAAGTTTGGAACATATCTTTTTTTTACTTATCTTTGCAGACAGTAAACAATCATTAACTCAAAAAACAATTACACTATGAAGAAATTACTCTTGATATGTGCAACAGCACTATTCGGTTTTGGACAGGCACACGCTCAGTTGGATGAAGACGATTATGGTATTTTCAACCATATTAGTCTGGGTGTTTCTGCAGGAACTACTGGTATTGGTTTTCAGTTGGCAGCACCGCTGACGGCTAATTTTGCTGTACGCGCAGGCTACTCGTTCATGCCAAAAATCAAGTATTCTCAGAAGCTGACCCTCAGCAACAGCGATTTGGCTGCTTTCTATGTCAATGGACAATATGTTCATAAGGTAGAGTTGGAGGGTAAGCTCAATATGGGCGACTTCAGCATTCTGTTCGACTGGTATCCCTCAAAGCGCAGCTCGTTCCGTATCACCGCTGGTGCCTATATCGGCAAGAGCGACATCGTTACCGCTACCAACAAGGAGCCGTTCATGAATCCTGCTTATGCTGGTTTGGCTGGTATCGAACTGACTCAGACACCTACTGATCCTAGCCAATATAACCCCCAAAATGGTTATACCATCGTTACTGATCAAGAAGGTAATGTTGATGCTAAGCTGAAGGTTAACGGCTTCAAGCCCTATATCGGTATTGGTTTCGGTCGTGCCGTTCCTCGTAAGAGCGTAGGTCTGCAGTTCGACCTTGGTGTTCAGTTTTGGGGCAAGCCTGAGCTTCAGACCAACCTGCGTTACTACGATGGCGATCAGGGCGATTACGTAACTCGCTATGAGAAGGTGGAGAAGGGTCGCATCACGCGCGCCAATGAGGATAAGGACTATAAGGACCTGCGCGATGCCATGAAGACCATCGAGGCCATCGGCGTTTATCCCGTGCTGACCCTGCGTCTGGTAGGTCGCATCTTCTAAGAAAACGAATGATAATTAATAACTTAAAATTACACAGAAAATGAAAAAAACTTTTATTCTCGCAGCTATGGCTGCTGCAGTAGCCCTAGGCTTTACCGCTTGTGGCTCTGACGATGATGACTACGTAGCTCCTAAGCGCGACGTTGTGTTGCCTCTTCCTGCAAATGCACAGAGTGCAGCTGCATTCGATAACCTTAAGGGCCTGAGCTCTAGCAAGGGCAAGACGCTGGAAGGCATCACCTTCACTGAGACTGGCAATGCTGTCGCTGAGATTGATGGCGACTATGTTGTTGGTAAGTACACCCTTAGTGGCAACGAATACACACTGACTGGTGACATCAAAGGTAGGTTCATTGACAAGCTGACCAGAGGAACTTCTTCTGAGGATACTAAGGTTTCAATTGATGTTGAGATTACCCTCAATGGTGTAACCTACAAATTCTCTGGCGACGCTGATGCCAACAAGGAGACTGCTACAGAGTTGACTAACAACACCGACCTGAACAACGTCTGCCGTAAGTGGAACTTCAAGGACATGGGTCTGACACTTTATGGTGATGTATCAATGTCGAAGACCTACACTACTGGCTACCTGCGCCAGCTGGGTAAGGATGCCAACGACAATGGTGCTGGTCTGACGGATAGCGAGCTTGCCAAGCTGGACAAGACCGTTCTCGGCTTCGAGTTCACCAAGAGTGGCAAGCTGTTCCTCACCTATCAGGAGGAAGGCAAGAGTGTTACCGAGTGCGCTTCTTGGGATTCTAAGAACTTCGAGGACTTCACCATCGATGAAATCTCTGATGCCAACAAGTTCATCAAGGACGGCAGTAAGATTAAGGTTGTCTACAATGGTGCTGGTGGTTGCACGCTGACTTTCTACACCAAGATTGGTGACAAGTCTAAGGGTGAAAAAGTCTACGAGGCTTACCTGACCATCAACCTGACAGAAGCAGCAAATTAAAATCTAGTAATATGAAAAGCGAGAATCGCTCAAGAGGCCTGGCTTCTTGGGCGATTCTTTTGTTTTCTCAGTGTTCTATCTGAACAGACGGAATGATGCAGGTTTTCTGATAATCGTTGTTGCCATATCTTGTAATGCA
>JAEEGH010020441.1_pt1 | contig 13767 bp, 12 predicted proteins | sample 9134181 | NCBI WGS metagenome assembly JAEEGH01 (sample SAMN16246544, study PRJNA631951) | gut metagenome | biome: gut microbiome; feature: rumen; material: DP-attached | host: Bos | place: Iran: Karaj | collected 2018-10
ATACATTACCGATCCTTCAGCCTCATCCTCGATCTTGTCATAGATACGGCCGGCACTCATACTCTCGCCAAGCACTGTGTAAGGGCTGTTGGCTACATATCCTATCTGACCGATTCCCGGCATCTCAACTTTGATTGCTTCCGTATCAACCGGATTGTCTGTCTCCTTTACAAGCTTCACCTTCATATCCGGCTCAATGAATTCTGTTCCGTGCCAATGACAAGTTCCTGTAATCGTGAAATATATCTCTGACATAATTCTACCTCCTGTTTTTTAATAAAGCCTTTGGGGTTACTGTGTATGTTAAGTATACGTCCCTTTAATGTACGAAATATCGTACTTAATAGATAGAAAAGGCAATAAAAAGGCGAAGTTTGTAATCCGAGATGCAAGTATGTAAGCTAATCTGCAGCTCTATATATTAGCCGCAAAGCATATATATACATCCTTCATATCATCTTTCAGGCGAATTAAGGCCTCATCCTTGTATTCCTCCGCTACCCCATAATATGCTTCAGCTATTCCGCCCGCTATACATGTAAGGGTATCGCAGTCGCCTCCCAATGACACAGCGTTCCTGATTACATCCTCGAAATCCTCACCTTCAAGGAAGGCGGTTATTGCTTCCGGTACAGTCTCCTGACAGCTTTCTACATGGTGATAAGCAGGTCGAATCTCATCAAGAGTTCTTGACAGGTCGTATTCGAATTCGTCTATGATATATTTCTTGATCTCTTCCTTGCTTTTTCCTGTTCTTGCCAGATATATGGCAGATGCCGTTGCTTCCGCTCCTTTTATGCCTTCAGGATGATTATGTGTAACTTCCGCAGTTGCTCTGGCAACTTCTCTTGTACGTTCAAGACTGTCATACATCCATCCAACGGATGATACTCTCATGGCAGAGCCGTTGCCATAGCTTCCGTATGCCTTATCATCATCAGATCTTATCCATTTGCCAAATCGTCCGCCGTATCCGGCATGAGGGTATTTTCTTCCCCAGGCTTTCATGGATCGTATTATTTCCTGCTTTACCTTGTCTGTATCCGCATCTGTTCCCGCTTTCATCAGTCCTTCTGCTACGGCGATCGTCATCACTGTGTCATCCGTATAGCCTGATTTCTTTATAAACAGTGGTCCGAAATCTTTTATCTTAGGACTTCTGTCAAACTCGTAAGGTTTTCCTACCATATCGCCTATTATTGCTCCTATCATGTTTATGCCCTCCCATTGCTCTTGCTTTTGTTGTTCCTTTTTTCATAATCTAAGTCGATTTTGGCTTTCCATGCTCCTCCATCAAGGCTTGCATGGAGCATTTCGGGCTTGCAGCATCTGATGCTGGCCACGGTCTCTTCCAATACCGCGTAATTAAGGGCAGTGCCTGTCTCGTCGCAATGATAGTTCGCTGCGCGGTCTGCACGAATTCCCATGCTGCCTGCAACCTCAATCGCGTCTATATTTGCCCCAAGGAAAAGGAATTCCCAGTTGTACTTCTCGGTCTGGCGTTTGATCTTCTTCTTGATATCTTTGATCGTGTACCTTCGGCTCGCATTCTCAAGGCCGTCTGTTGTGATCACAAAGAGTGTCTTAGCCGGTCTGTCCTCGTCACGGGCGTATCTCTGTACGTTACCGATGTGATGTATGGCGTCACCTACGGCATCGAGCAAGGCTGTGCAGCCCCTTACATAATAGTCTTTTCCTGTAAGCTTCTTAACTTCTGCAATAGGCAGCCTGTCATGGATGACTTCGCTTACATCGTCGAAGAGGACAGTTGATACGACTGCCTCTCCGGCTTCCTTCTTCTGTTTTTTGATAAGGGAATTGAATCCGCCGATGGTATCAGATTCAAGGCCGCTCATAGAGCCGCTTCTGTCAAGGATAAATACAAGTTCTGTTAGATTTTCTCTCATAAATAATGACCTCCGTAATAGTGTGTTTTCCTGTTACTGAGGTCATTATATTTCTTATGTAATTTGCTGCGGTCACTTGTCAGGCGACAAATGAACCGAAGGATCAGAAGCCAGCTCATTAGTCGGACTGAGTGCCGAGGTATGTCTCTCCGTGATCAAATAAGGCTATATTGATTGCATATATATCATATACTTCGTGCTCGATAAAATACTGAACGATAAGATCCTGCTTACTGCAGGGTGACAGTGCATAGCCTGCCCTTGATAAAAGGTCCTTTGTGTCATCGAGGTTAAGTCTGAGTGCAACAGCAAATGCCAGTGCCGTAGATTTACTGGGATTCTTGCTTGTACCGCACTTAAGTTTGGAGAATGCTTTTCTGTCCAAATTGGCCCTCTTACGCACTTCCACATCCGTCATTCCTCTCTCGTCCGCGAATGTGAAGACCATCTCCATAAAGGTCTTATCCAGGTTATTCACTACGTCGTCAAGGCTCTTCTTTGACTTGCATGCGGCCTCATCCATGGTAGCTGAAATTAAGAGATCCGCACGTGGCGATGCCACACGTATTATATGTTCAGAAGCCGGTTCATCGCTTTCTGTGAAGTCAGTCTTCGGCATGGAACCACAGAATCCGGGGTATTCATCTTTTACCTTCTCTTCTACGTAATTGTCACTGATATATGAGTCTATATCCCCATACAATTCTGATGATAATGTATAGGACTTCTCATCAAATACCACAAGGTAAAGTTCTATCTCCTTGTCTGCCATGAATGACTCGATCTCAGACAAAGCTATCCTGAGTGCAATGCCCTTGGGAAATCCGTATGAACCGGACGCAAGAAGTGGAATTGCAAGGCTTGTTATATTGTTCTCCGTAGCCAACTTAAATGTACTGCGGTAGCAATTGCGTATTATATCTTCCTCGCCTTTGTCTCCGCCCTGCCATGCAGTGCCTACTGTATGGATGATATATTTAGCGGGCAGATTGTAGCATTCTGTGAGCACAGAGTGGCCTCGTTCTATTACGCCTATCTCCTTGCGCTTTGCTAACAGCTTCTCAACGCCTGCCGCTTCATAGACAGCTGTATCTATTCCGGCACCGTATTCCGGCTTAGGATTGGCTGTGTTGACTATGGCATCTACATGCATTTTTGTTATATCATTCCTGACTATTTGAAATGGCATGGTTTTCTTTTCTATCCTCGTTTGGGTGCTCTCTTTCTCACAGGCAACGCCAGATCCTGCAATTTCCTGCCAAGTTCATCATCCTTCGCAATAAGCAGAAGATCTTTATCCATGTAATTAAGTGCATGGAGAACTGCTGCGTAGCATCCTATCGCTACCGATGGCATTCCTTTTTCTATAGATACCAATGTAGCCCGACTGATTCCTGCTCGTTCCGCAACAAGTTCTGCGGACAGCTTTCTTCTCAGCCTGGCATATTTGATCTGCAAGCCCATCTGGGCAAGTATATCTTCTGTTTCGGGTAATAATATTATAGATTTTTTCGCCATGATATTCTTCTCCTTACATCTATAAAATTATTCAAAATCAGCTGTTTTGTCAATTTTTATTTACTTTATGTTCCGTTTTGTAATCCGAGATGCAATTATCGCAGTTACTGAGCTTATTATAGTTCGGTGGATTGTTTCAGAGGACACTTGGTGGGCGACAAATGGTAATCGCGGTCGTTTTTTCCCGAATAAAAAGGGCTCCGGTCCTTATGAAGTGGACTGAAGCCATTTTTATGTTATTGACTTGTGATACATTCACCATGTGGACTTCTTAACATTTCAAAACCTATTCTTTGAAGTCTGTTCCTTTTCCCCGTAAAATGTATTCAGATACAGGGGGCCGTAGAAAGGTATATTGGCATATGCCTTGACTTTCTTACCCGGCAGTGTGACCTTGTAATCCTTGTTCAGATATCTATAGCTGAATACAAGGGTGATATTGGGATTGTCCTGCAGGGTCTTCATGATGTCATATGGAAGCAATGTGCCCTGATCCCAGGTGACTGTCTGCTTTCCGCCAAGTGCTATGGCTGCGGCGATTTTTGCGCGAAGTTCGTCGAGATAGTCTTCCGGCATTTCTTCTACAGGTTGCTCCGTCGCAGGTGGTGTCGATCTGGGAGGTGTCTGCCCGGAAGGTGTCTGCCCGGAAGGTGTCTGCCCGGAATTAGATCCCGCTGTAACAGTAAGCGTTATAGTACTGAATGGACTTGACAAGTCTGTTGTCCGGTCTGCGTTGCACTGTTCATTGAAGATATTAAGAGTATATGTACCTGCCGAAAGGCCCGTGGGAATGGTGACGTTGTGATCAATATGTCCATAGTAAAGGGCATTCCCGTCACTGTCCGCAAGGATGGCCGCTATATGTTCGTTAGCACCCGATGTATCATCCGAATATGTTACGGGAACAGTCCATGAAGTATATCCCGCTTCTTCCGAAAGGGTGGCACCTGTACCCGCGGATGCGGTAAACCCGTTTCTGCTGCTGTCAAGTATCGTCAGTTTCCACTCAGTGCCTGAATAAGATGCTATTTCATTGAGCATACCGAGAGTCCCCCCGGCATCTTTGCCACCGTCAGCCGCAGATATGAGGAGGATGGATGAAAGGTTCAAGTTGAAGGCGGGGCGAACGCCGTATTCAGCGTGAATGACAGGGCAGCCACCGAAGTACACGACACCGTCGCCATTGACATACGCGGCCATGTCAGCATCGTCGCCCGGCGAGCGAAGCCACCAATATGAAATTGAAGGACTTGAATTCGCAGGATCAGCCTTGCGAAGATCTGAATTCATCAAATTGGCTTCCGCCACAGATAACGGCCACATGACAGCATCAGATACATCAGATCCGCTTATCTTATTATTGTCATATCCGAATCGTCCGTAATCGTCGCTTCCGCCTTCAAGTGTCCTCTTTACAACAGCAGCTACTTCCGCTGTAGACAGTCTGCCTGCAAGAGTTCCGATTTTAGACTGAAGATTGCTCCCTGAGTAATTATTGCTGTACGGACTAGATGGATTAAAAGCACCATGATCCAGATTCCCCGATGCAATAAGTGTCAGTGTTCCTGATGAACTTGCCACACCGGTACCATTATAGCCAATTACCCGCCATGTATCTCCGTTGTTGCCGTAGTAAACCGTAGCTGCGTTTGCAGTATTGACATTATCCTCAAGTGCACCCGCGCCAAGCTGGATATATTTTCCGGTTCCCGTAGCATATACTGTTTCTGACAGCTCCGGAATTGTTGTTACGCATGTTGTGGCAGCAACCACCGCACTTATGAAAAGTGCAATTCCCTTTTTTATTTTACTTCCCATTTACTTTTCCTCCACCATTTTCTCTTATATAAGCTAGGTGCGTTATGAGAGCATCTTCTTGATTGTGTTTTCATTATCTCGCGTATAATCGCTTAGTTTATAAGATCTAATACGTTGATTTACCATCAACGGTTCAACAAATCCGGTTTTTACTAACATAGACAATCTGTTTATTACCGTTTTATTTGTCACTCCGATTTCGCGGCTGACATCGATTGGAGTAAACTCTCCTTTATATTTCTTTATCAGAATTAATAGCAGTTCTTTCTCCTTGCTCTTTAAATATGACAAGCTTCCACTAATTTCTTCCTTGCCCGATCTTTCTGACAGTTCACAAATCTTATTGGAATATAACAGAACCATTCTTAAGAAATAGTTTACCCACACTTCCGGATGTGGAGGATTATTTCTTCCTGAGTAATATAGCGCCGGTAATCCCATCTGTATTGATTCGTAATACTCATTAATGTCATATGCAAAATATTCCTCCAATGAACCAATACCATTAAATCCATATCCGTTGATATCCAAAATGTATCCTGAAAGCAAACGCGCAGTTCTGCCGTTTCCATCTTCGAACGGATGAATGGTCACCAACTGATAATGCACAACAGCCGCAACTATCAATGGGTGATCATCGGTAGTATTTACATACTCGACCAACTCATCCAACAATTCCGGTATATCAAGGTACTCCGGTGGAATATAATCCGGGTTCCCGGTCTGAGAATCATAAACTGCAAACAGTACACCGGGAGGCATAGCTCCTCTAAGTCCAATTTTATTTTTAGATGCACCCTTTTCAACATATTTCTGAACATCTAATATTAGTTTTTTAGAAAAAGGCTCATTCTTTTTTACCTTCTCCTCCAAATAGTTCAGTGCTAAAAAGTAATTACGAACCTCCTGTTCCGGTTTTAAAAAGTGCTTTCTTTCATCCCTCTCTATAACCTCATCAACCTGAATTTCGGAGAGCGGATTCCCTTCTATTTTATTAGATGCATATGAGCTCTTCTTCTTTGAATTCTTACGCAGTTTGCTTGCTACAGATTTTGGAAGTTTCACAGATGAAACCTTGTATCTGTTTTTATCAATTTCAGTTATGTATCTTAAAATCTCGTTAGACAAAGTTACTTTAATCATCTTCCGATCACCTCAATACTATTATAGCAAAACAGCCCTGAATTCTCCATTAAAATTACACTATTTTTTCACTATTTTTTCACTATTTTACATTATCATTTGTTGGCAAACCCTAGATGAATCTAACATTTTCCACACTTCTACACTAATTCAATCTATACAAGCTGCTGAAGTCTCTTTTTTCATCATCGAAGTATATGGTGGTGAAGCCCATTTCAGACGGCACAGTAAGATTGGACGCAGTGTTATCAATAAATACGCACTCTTCTGCCTTTAGGCCGGATTCTTTTAACGCTTCCTCGAATATCTTTTTCTCGATCTTTCTACTGTGGACATTAGCTGAGATTATTACAACATCTAACAATTCTTTAAGTACAGTATTATCTACAATGGTATTGATTCGGTCCGCCTTATTGTCTGTTATCATGCCGATCAGATAGTCCTTGCGCTTCTTTTTTATATAATCAAGCATCTTCTCATCCAGAGATATGTTCATAAAGGCTTTTTCAAGTATCTGATAGTCTACAGACTTCCCAACTTCTCTACAGAATTGTTCCCACATATCTCTATGCGTTATCCTTCCGTAGAGCAGATCCTGATTATGCTTGTAGTAGGCGTTCTCAACTCTTTCATAGGGTAGATTTGTCTCTTTTGATATATAAGATATTATCGTTGGCGATCCTTGCTTGTCTGTTGTAATGACTCCATCAAAGTCAAAGAACAGGCCTTTTATCTTTGGGTTATTCATGTTTATTGCCTCCTATTGAATTTTAATGAAATCTGCTTGTGGAAAGCAAGTAAATTTATTGGAGAAGAAAAGAGGCGACTGCTTAGCAGTCGCCTTGATTTTAATATGTTGTTGATCTAATAATTCTTTGACGCGATTTTAGCGTCGTATTATGGGGTGTTCTCAGTTATCAGCCGGTCTCCTGTCTCACGCTACCGCCGCCCATTTGTGCAAATGCACTTGCCCCGTCTGGAGCCGTATTAGATGGCATTGAAAGGCCTTCAGTTGCAGAACCAACGAAATCATTGCCTTGCCTTAATGCGGCCATGCTTACCGTTGCTCCCATAACGGTATTATGAGTCGTTACTTCTTCCGGCCGTTTTCCGTTTGCTACGGTTGCATAAATATATTCAAAGCCGACAAAGCCGTTTTTGTCACACATATCCTTCAATTTATATTTATACCTTCTGGGGATAGTTACGGTCTTATTTACGTTATTATGAATATAGTTTATATTAACCCTAACACCACGAGCTATTAATTCATCCAATATCTCAGCTGTATTTTTATCGAAGCTTTCCCATGTTCCTGCATCAATAGTAAATCCGTGACTTGCAATATACCCATAACCATCAGCTATTTGTTTTCCGCTCTTAAGATGATTTATCAGTTCTTTCGCCTGATTTTGCACATCATCCACAAATTCTCTCATGGGTTCATTCGGATCGGGATCGTCATTCTTTGGCGGATCTTCCGAATGATCTTCATCAGATGGATTGGGTGGAGTCGGCTGCTGTGGTGCTGCCGTAAATACAGCGCGTACAGATACGTCTTCATTAGGCATTGTAAATGTAGTCTGCGCAGTTGTTGTACTCGCAAGTTCAACATTTTCTGAAGTTACCATCCATACCTGAAATCTGTCTGCAGGTGTTGCCGTAATGGTTATTGGATCTCCCGGAGTACCCACTATAGTGGTTGCCGGTGTATCATGACCATTCGAAGCAGTAACTGCACATCCATCAGTATCGACTCCATCTACGGAGACATTAACTGCACGTGCATGAGCCTCAGACCTTAATGCAAAACTGCAGATCAACGCAAACAACGGCACAGCCGCTATTGCCATCCATCTGCGTACATTTGACAGATCTGTGGATGTCTTTTTCCCTTTCATTATTTCTTTTCGCATAATTTACCCCTCTTTTTTAGTGTTTAATACGAACACTAACAGTATAGCACTTTACCATCTAAAAGAATATAATCTTCAATCTTCTCTGCTCCAATAAATGCCATAGAGCACACCCGCCTTTCTGAAAATATTTTCACTGAAAAAATTTTCAGTATCTAATGCCGATGTCTTATTTATACTACAATAAGTCAAGCCTTATATCCTTGGTTATTGCTTCATTTGTTATGCCCAGTTCTTTTAGTAATTCTGCAGGGTCATATCTGTCATAGAATTCTTTCTTTAAGCCGTAGTTCTTAACCTTCATGTCCGTTGGGCCGTAGTAAGATGCTACTCTCTGACCAAATCCGCCTTCTATGATTCCATCCTCGAGTGTGATGACAAGGCTATGGTCTTTCTTAAGTTCATCCAGCATTTTTTCATCTATTCCCGATGCGAAACGGGGATTGATAAGGCTTGCTTCTATGCCAAGTTCCTTCTTTATATGATCCGCCAGGCTCTCTCCCATCTGGAAGAAGTCACCAAGGGCAAGGATGGCTATTTTTTCACCTTTTCTTTCCAGCTTGAAGCTGTTGATCTTGCTGTAGTCCTTGTCTGCCGGACGGTCTGTTACTTCATTGCCCGGTATGAGGATCATCACGGGATGATCCTGCTGGTCAAGAGACCATTCAAGCATGTTCAGGTACTCTGTTTTGCATGTGGGTGCAAGTATCTGCAGATTGGGGATATTGGCGAATTCCGCGATTCCGAATATTCCCAGATGTGTTACATCTGTCATTCCTGCAAAACTCGTAAACCCAAGCAGTATTGTTACCGCTGAATTGTTGATACACACATCCTGAGATATCTGGTCATATGTCCTCTGGATAAAGGTTGTGTTGGTGACAACCAGTGGCTTTACGCCTCTTTTTGCGGCACCTGATGCCATTGCCACTGCCTGCTCTTCCGCTATGCAGACGTCTACATATTGCTTGCCAAGTTCTTTTCTGCGCTCGGCGGTCAGCCCTACTGCTGCAGGCATGGAAGGGGTGATTACGAGTAAATCGCGGTCTCTTTTTGCCTTATCCATTATGTAGGAAGCCGTTATGCTTGTATAATCTTCGACATCCGATGGACCGGCAAGGGGCTTGCCTGTCTCTCTGTCAAAGGGCGGTACCCAATGCCAGCTCTCTTTGTTCTCTTCCGCATATTTATAGCCCTTGCCTTTTGTGGTATGGATATGTACCACGATGGGGTGATCGATGTCCTTGACCTTATTGAAGGCTTCTATCAGGGTCTGTATGTCGTTACCTTTTTCCACGTAAGTGTAGTCGAGGCCGAAGGCTTTGAAGAGATTGTTGGGCGACTTGCCTTCGCTGTCGCGCAGTTCCTTCAGATTCTTATATATTCCGCCGTGGGTTTCGGCGATGGACATCTCGTTGTCGTTGACTATTATGATGAAATTGGACTCAAGCTCGGAGCCTGCTACGTTGAGGGCTTCCAGTGCCTCTCCGCCGGCCAATGAGCCGTCACCTATCAGGGCAACCACGTTCTCCTTGCCACCCTTCATATCTCTTGCTTTCACAAGGCCTGATGCTAATGAAAGGGATGTGGATGTATGGCCGATGTTAAAGAGGTCGTGTTCGCTCTCTTCCGGATTGGTGAAACCGGAATCTTCCGAGAATCTGTCGTCATATATATAGCCTTCTTTTCTTCCTGTCAGTATCTTATGGGGATAGCACTGGTGAGATACGTCCAGCACGATCTTGTCTATGGGTGAATTGAAGACATAGTGCAGCGCTATCTCAGCCTCCACTATTCCGAAGTTGGGCCCAAAGTGTCCGCCCACGTGGGTTATTCTATTGAATATTGCTTCGCGGATCTCGGCGGCCAGTTTTTCCAGTTCTTCTGCTGTGAATGTCTTGATATCTTCCGGTCCGTTGATTCGGTTGATCAGTTCGTACATGTTAGGCTCCTTTCGTGTAAGGCTTGTTTTTTGCGAATTAAGTGTATTCAAGCGTCCCCATTTATCTCATCGCAGAATACTTCTATTTTTGTAATCTCCTTATCTTATAAAATGAGTTGCTTGCCATTCTTCTTTTTCAGGCAAACCATATTTATCCTTACCAAGGGCAATACTCTTCATAAGGAATGACATGTTTTTCGCAAGGGTCCTCATGGTCTGCAGGCCTTCTTTGTCCTGTGCTGCTTCTCCTTTTTCCCTTCCATGTATGCTGTTCCAATACTGGCTGGAAGCTACAGGCATCCCACAGATCGTAAAGTATTTGTTCAATTCATCAAATGTCGCCGACAGACCGCCTCTTCTTGCACAGACAACACTTGCTCCCACTTTCATTGTCTTATCAAAGTGAGTACTGTAAAACAATCTGTCCAGGCAGGCTATAAGCGTCGCATTTGCCGAAGCATAATATACCGGAGAAGCCACTACCAGGCCATCCGATTCTTCGAACTTCACCGCCAGCTCATTTACTGCATCGTCAAATACGCATTTCCCTTTTTCAGAGCATTTTCCGCAAGCGATGCATCCTCTGATATCCTTGTTGCCAATCTGAACGACCTCTGTTTCCACATTTTCCTTCTCAAATACCTTGACCATCTCATCAAGAGCAATACTCGTATTGCCGCCTATTCGCGGACTTCCGTTGATTATCAGTACTTTTGGCATTGTCTTTTTCCTTTCATAGCTCCTCTTCAATATATTAACAGATCTATATCATGAGCATCTCTTATTGCAGCAAGTTCCTTCATATTATCTGCGTTCATAAAGTACAACCCCCTCCCTTGCTATGCTTGAAAAGTATGGATACCAGGATTTCTTTTCTTCAAATTCCAAATATGGAAGGCAGACATAATTGACTACTGCAAGGGTCTTATATCCGATTTCGGTTGCTATATCGGCAAGCTTAGCATTGTACTTCTTGTTTTCAGCACGGTCACTTTCGGTGAGTATCGCTATGTCAACATCCGAATTCTCATTATAATCACCCCGGGCGTAAGAACCATACAAAATAATCCGCCTGCAATCATCAGAAAGTGCTTTGGGAACTTCACGTAAAGTCTTTTTCTCGACATAATCCAGAATTGTCTCAAGAGTAATCTTGGCAGGATTACCGGATTCAATTTTCTCCCTGATTGCTTCTTTAATAAAGGTGGCAATCGGAAGTCCCGATTCCTTTATTGCCGGCAATATCTCAAGTTCATACTCATCTATCTTGTATGAAATAGCTATTTGCTTCTGGCTCTGACTTTTGTATTTTTTTGTTGAACTGTTTGATTTAGCATTATAACTCATAAATAGTCCTCTAAAAATGTTAGTATCTGTAGTTTCATTATATCAAAATATCCCCATTTCGTCTATGCATATGCATATTACATGTTTTTCTTTTGGAGTTGCTGTTTGCTTTTTGGAGTTTCTGTTTTTTCTCGTTATTATAACGAATTATGTAAACCAAATATATGCTTTATAATGAGAAATTACGGAACTATCATGATTTTAGAGCTACTGTTCCGTAATATTTGCAAATTTATACGCTAAAAATGATCAAAATATGCCTTGGAAGCTACTGAAGAAGCACATTCAGTTGACATAACGCTATAAATCGTTGATTATTTACGGAACACTAATTCAAATAAGACAACTGTTCCGTAATTTCCCGACATCCGGCCGGCCAACAGCTCTACAGCTCGCTCATTCACGACATCCGGCCGGCCAACATTTCAGATTTTGTTTATGGAAATTTTATTGAAGCTCCATTGCAAGCAGCTCCCACATGGGATACAATCTTATTCGTATGAGATACTATCTTATTCGTACAGTAATTTCGAAAAGAGAGGGTGAAAGATGAGTTTTTTCAAAAAAGGCGACCTTACCAAATCCGGTGAAGGTTTCGTAAAAAAGATTCCTTTGATCCTGATTGGACTTGTTGCACTGATTGTAGTACTCCGCTGCTTCTACTCTGTAAACGAGCAGGAAAACGCAGTCGTTACACAGTTTGGTCAGATCGTTAAGGTTAATACTGCGGGATTCTATCTTAAGGCTCCCTGGCAGAATGTCTATCATGTTGATATGACCACACACGGTACCGGCATCGGCTATGTCGTAACCGACGGTCAGAATATCACTGACGAAGACACAGGCATTATGATCACATCGGATTTCAATCTTTTGAACATTGATTTCTATATGGAATATCGTGTATCGGATCCGGTATCATACATCTACAATTCCGAGGATCCCGAAGGTATTCTCAGCAATGTAGCCATGGCAAACATCCGTACCGTTGTGTCCAACTACACAGTTGATGAAGCCATGACCACAGGCAAAGGCCAGATTCAGGCCGATATCAAGCAGGCCATGATTGCCGAGCTTGAAGCCCGTAATGTAGGTATGACTGTTGTCAATATCACTATTCAGGACTCCGCTCCGCCTAATGATGATGTCGTTGCATCTTTCAAGTCTGTTGAGACAGCCAAGCAGGGTGCCGATACTGCACGTAACAATGCTTATCAGTATCAAAATGAGAAGATCCCTGAGGCTGAGGCCAACGCAGATGCTATTATCCAGAAGGCGACCGCCGACAAGGAAGCGCGTATCGCTGAGGCTAACGGACAGGTTGCCCGTTTCAATCAGACCTATGCGGAATATGAGAAATATCCGTTAATAACCAAGCGTCGTATGTTCTATGAGAAGATGGAGGAGATTCTTCCCGATCTCAAAGTTATCATTACAGACGGCAATACACAGACCATGCTGCCACTTGATTCTTTTACAAGTGAAGCCGCTAATGGCGGGAATTAAGGAGGACTGACAATGAACGAAAAAAAGCATTTACCAAAAATTATTATTATTGCAGTCCTTGTGGTAGTAGCCATTATTGTTGCTTCTTCCGCTTTATATACTCTTAATCCCAACGAATCCGCCATCGTGATTCGCCTGGGCAAGATTCAAAGTGTTGAGAACAATCCGGGACTGCATACCAGGGTTCCTTTTATTGATTCGACCACATTCGTATATACCGGCGATATCCTCTACGATATCCCCACATCCGATGTCATTACTTCCGATAAGAAGTCCATGATTGCGGATGATTACGTAGTATGGTCGGTTACGGATCCTACAAAGTATTATCAGACTCTGGGAGCTATCCGCGGTCGTGCTGAGGAACGTATCGAGGCTGCTGTTTACAATGCAACCAAGAACACCATCTCTTCCATGACTCAGGATCAGATCATTGCAGCTCGTGGTACTACTCTTACGGACCTTATTACCGATGCATCCAACTCCGATATCGCTCAGTACGGTATCACCATTGAGATTGCCGAGATTAAAGCTCTTGACCTTCCCGATGACAACAAGGAAGCCGTATACGAGCGTATGATCTCAGAGCGTGAGAACATCGCAGCAAGCTACAAAGCAAAGGGTGAGGCTGAGGCTCAGAAGATCAAGAATGAGACAGACAAGCAGGTGT
>JAEEGH010020446.1_pt1 | contig 13765 bp, 12 predicted proteins | sample 9134181 | NCBI WGS metagenome assembly JAEEGH01 (sample SAMN16246544, study PRJNA631951) | gut metagenome | biome: gut microbiome; feature: rumen; material: DP-attached | host: Bos | place: Iran: Karaj | collected 2018-10
TTCTTTTCGGCGGAAGACTTCGTGGAGCGGGTGATGTATTCTTTACCCGTATTCGCATCGACGAACACGACCGGTTGATAGTTAGGGTGGATACCTTCTTTCATTTTTAAACTTCCTATTGAAGTGATTAATTGGAGTTCCAAATTTAGCAGATTTTGGCGAATTTGGCAAGATACGGGCTCTTTTTTTGTATTTTTTAGGGCATGAGAACGCTCAAGAGTTTAATTGCCGTGCCCGTTTTGGCCGGTTTTGCGCTTTACCTTGCCGCCTGCAACGACGAACGCCCCGTGGCAAAAGTCATCGTGGTAGACCAGAAAATGCCGCTCATCGAGTGGCCCGACAGCATTTACGTGAACTCGCTCGACTCCATTTTGGCACTCGAGCCCGTCAAGAAGTCAGCAAACGAGAAGAAAGACGTGAACCTCACGTTCAATTCCAAGAGCGCGCCCGTATTTAAACTGCCCTCGTCCGTTACGGGCAAACCCGAAAAGAAGCCTGCCGGTAAGGACATGCGCAAGGGCACCCCGGAAGCAGCCGGAAGGGGTCTGCCCTCGGGGCGCGAAGAAAATGCATTCGGCAAGAAGGCAGAGGCCTTCAGCGACAAGTTCGTGAAGGCCATGTCGGCCCTGCAGTCCGACCCGAACAACGCAAGCCTGTATAAGATGGTGACCGCAAACGAAGAAGACCTGGGCAAGTTGCTGCGCCGGACCTACGGTGCAGGTTCACAGACTCTCCCGCTGTTCTTTGTTAAGTCCGCACTACAAACAGTAAACCCCGGCATCAATCTGGATAACCTGAATGCCGGGGACAAAGTAAAGGTGCCTAGAATATAAAGACAAGGGAGGACTCCATGCCCTCCCTAAGACCCTCCCGACACTTAATAATCCGCTTAACTCAAGTCATAAAACTTTAGGCTATGCGGATTATTTGCGTGGGCACCTTCGGTGCTACAATTATTATAAAACGCCCTTGCTGCTGGGCACGCCCTTCAAGTTGCGGCTCGGGGCAACGGCCATCGCCATCGCACGGGCAAACGCCTTGAAGATGCTTTCGAGGCAGTGGTGGTTGTCGTTGCCGTAGAAGAGTTCCACGTGCAAGTTCATGCGGGCGTTCTCGCAAAGGCTCTTGAAGAAGTGTTCAAACATGCTGGCTTCGACCCCACCCGCCATAGCGGCAGGCAGGTTCACGTTCCACACGAACCCGATGCGGTTGCTGAAATCAAGGCAAACGCGACTGAGTGCCTCGTCCATCGGGACAAAGTAAAAGCCGTAGCGTTCAATTCCCTTCTTGTCTCCAAGGCATTCCACAATCGCCTGGCCGAGCACAATCGCGATGTCTTCCATGCTGTGGTGCATATCAACCGCGGTATCGCCCTTGCAGGTGAGGTTCAGGGTAAACCCGCCATGCACCTGGAACAGGTCAAGCATGTGGTCGAGGAACGCATTGCCGGAATTGACGACCCCGCGGGAAGCCTCGTCCAGGTTCAGCGAGAGCTCGATATCGGTCTCGCCCGTCTTTCTCTTGATGTTCGCGGTGCGCATTAGCGGCCTCCCTTAGCCTTCACGATTTCGCCCCCGAACACGCGGAACCTGGCCACACGGCCGTACTTCGATTCGGGAATCTTCGTTTCCTTGCCGTTCAGGAGCATCTTGGAAATTGCACGCGGTTCGCCGATAATCACATACAACGTATCAGACGTTTCGTAAATCATGCGGGCGTTCTTTTCGGCAATATTCGCTTCCTTCACGAATGCTCCGTCTTCCTCATGGCGCTTGAGGCCCACCCACGAACGCATAGCGCCCGAGCCCAAAAGTTCCATGTGAGTCTTGCCCGACGCGGCTTCCGCATTTTCGGAAGTCTTCGAAGCAGAAGAGATGAAGATGGTAGCCGATGCCGGGAGATCGGACTTCTTCACGGCCTCGTCAACGACGGCCTGCGTCACGGTCTCTTCGGACTTCTTCGCAGTATCGGCCTTCGCTTTCATTGTAGAATCATTTTTTGCGACAGAATCTGTCACAGAAGAATCCGGCAAAACCGCCTCGGCACCTTCGGGCATCTCAGCAGCATCTTCAACCGGCGCAGCGGGTTCGTTCGCTTCGACAGAAGCCGCTTGCGGCGCCTGCGCAGCAGCATCGACCTCGCCCATTTCATTCAAGAAATGAGAGCCGACCACGAATGCCAGTACGAGCAAGACAATCACAATAGGCACGGCCTTGCTGCGGGGTTTCTTTTCCTCATCGGTCATCGGGGAAACCTTCACGGGTTTCTCGGGTACCGGGGAAAGCAGGCTCGTAAACTTCTTGCCCGATTCCATGTAGTAAAAGTCAAGAATCCTCTTGGGTTCAAGTCCGAGCTTTTCGCAAAGGGAATTGAGGTAGCCGCGGACATAGGCTTCCACCGGGAAGGCCTTCCAATCACCACTTTCAATCAAGGTTATGTTTTTTACTGTGAGTTTCGTCACAGTGGCGAGTTCCTCTATGGACATTCCCTTGGCCTCGCGCACGCGGGTAAGGTATGCCCCAAGGCGTTCGTCGGGGCGCTTGTCTTCAATAGGGTTCATACTCATACATCTACCTTCTGCCTTGCAAGCATTTCGAGCGTCAGGGCCACGGGCAAGCCCACGACGTTGTAATAGCAACCTGAAATCGATTTGATAAGGCGGGCTCCGCGGGTCTGGATTCCGTATGCCCCCGCTTTATCCATCGGGTCTTTAGAATTTACATAATCTTTCAGTTCTTGTAATGTGTTTTCCCGAAAAATCACCTCTGTTTCTTCTCGTTGAGTATCAACGACTTGCGAATCTTTTGCAAGTGCGACTCCGGTAATAACTTTGTGAGATTTTCCGTTCAGTTTCTGTAACATTTCAAGGGCGTCTTCGGGGGTTTTCGGCTTCCCGAGGGGCTTCCCGTCCAAAAAAACTAGCGTATCGTACCCGAGCACATACTCTCCGGGCCTCATTTTCGAAACGGCGAGCGCCTTCGCGGCGGCATTTTCGCCAGGGAAATCGAGCGGGTCTGCGCTCCTGGGGCGTTCTTCCTCGTTCGAGACCACCACCTCGAAATCCACCCCGATCTGGGTGAGGATTTCACGGCGCCTCGGCGAGCCGCTTGCTAATATTACTTTATTTGTAACCACATCACTCATTTAACACTCCACATTTCACATCACACATTTATCAGTTCGTATCCGTGCTACCTGCGTTAAGCTTGATATCGGGCAAATCCCTCACGTAAATTGAGAAACTCCAGCCTGCTGCAGGGCCCGTGGGCGTCCACGTAAAGTCGAGTTGCCAGCAGTGCAAGACTCTGTTGAACGTAAACCGGTGCGTCACGAACTTGCCCTCGTTATAATCGTACTGCGTGCTGTAAGAAACTTCCCAGTTCACCGTCGGCTGGAAACTTGCCGAAATCGAAGTCGAGTGGCTCACGTTATCCTGGAACAGGTCCTTCCCCACTCGCGTACTCGAGAACGAATAGCGGTAATTGAGCCCGAGCGACCACTTCTTCATCTCGTACTTGTCCATCTGCGACGGAAGCCCCACGTTGAACGTTCCGCTCCAGTTAAAGCTGCGGCTCAGTTCATAGCCCCAGTACGTGAGTTCCGGGAACCTTACTTTGTTCGGGTCGCTGGAATACTTGTGGTACAGGCTGTGGCGCGTCGTCACCGTAAACATGTAGTCGGGCAGAATCTGCAGGCCGAACGTAGAATTGATGTCCGAAAAGTTCAGGGAATCCGCCGCAAAGTTGTACGAAACGCTGTGGCGCGTGGTCAGCAATCGACGGTTGCCGTACTGGTCCTCGACCGCCTTCGCCGTATCGCCCTTCGTGGTATCGGGCTTGTGGCCCACCACCTTCAGGTACTTGATATCGAAGTCATTGCCGAGCGAAAGACCTACGGTCTGCTGTTTCTTCTGGAAAGGCGACTGGCCAAGTAACGGGTGCGGGGCAAAGTACTTCGCCGTATCGATTTCGGGCGCGTACGTGTACGACACGCTCGGCGAAAGGATATGCCTCACGCCCGTAAAGCGCCCAATTTCAGGCACCCAGATGCCGTACAGTTTGGTATCGGCGGTAAGGCTGTAGTTGTGGTTGTACGCAAACTCTCCGTAACTATCGTGCTCCGGGTCGAGGCTTGTACGGCGCTTCCAGTACTTGCTCGAATCCTCCGGGTTTATCCACGACTGTCCGGTCCAGTACCCGCTCCAGGTGGCCCGCGGGGTAAGGTTAATCACGTTGAACAGTGAGCCCGAGTAATCAAGCGAGTAAGTACCCGAATAACCCACGTACTTCGCAAGCGTATCGACATCGAGCGTGGTGTCGCGGCCTTCGCGCGTGTGGTAGTTGAAGCGGTTCGTAAAGCTGTAGTTGAGCTTTTCGAGGTATTTCCAGAACGAGTTGTCGTCGATGGCAACGCCGTCGTCACCGCTATCGAAATTGAACAGCGGTCCGTTCATGCGGAACTGCACGTCGGGCAACTGGCGTTCCACGTAACCCGTCTGCAGGTTGTTGGTCTGGCTCGCCTTCACCGTAAGGCTCTTGTTGGTACCGAACCTTCCCGAATACGTGAGGTACGCGTTCGCCTGCTGGTTGAGGATTGTCTCGGCATCAAGCGCCTCGCGACGCACGCTCTGGTCGCTCACGAACGAACCCGTACCCGTCAAGGTGTGCTTGCCGTCTGGTGTCAGGTTCTGGTTGTGCGAGAAATTGATGTCGTAGCCGCTGTTGTCGAAGTTGAATTCCCGGAGGTACGCCTTATACGACACGTTACCATCGAGCACATAGCGCTTCTTGTAACGCACCTGGCCCGTGATAGTCGACTTCTCGAAGCGAGCCTCCTCGCCTTCCACGATATCGCCAGAAAGTGTCGCATCCCAGTAGTCGTTCGGCGCGTAGTAGAAACCGAGGTTACTCAGGTAGTAGCCCTGCACCTGGTCGCCACCGAACTTGGGAGTGAGTAAACCCGACTTGCGCCCGCTCTTCAAGGGAGCGACAATCATCGGGAGCACCGCCACCGGTACGTCGGCAATGTTCAGCACCACGGGCCTTGCCGTAATCGTCTCCTTCGGTTTGACCACCATGCGGCGACCGTAGAAGTAGAAGTGCTGGTGCGTAGAATCGTTACAGGTACTAAAATCGCCACGTGCAATCTGGATGCGCGAATCCGGGAGCCTGCGCACCTCCATGCCGTTCAGCTGCTGGTTATCCTGGTAGGTGGTCGCGTAGTAGATTTCGCCGATGCGGCTGTTCATGTTGTACTTGAGGCGCATGCCCGAAAGCGAAGGGTTCTTGGTTTCGCGAAGCACGGGCTCGCCCGCCGCCGCAAGCACGGAATTCTTCTGGTCGAACCAGATGGTATCTGCATCGAGTGTCGCCGTGCGGTACTTGAGCTGCGCGTTGTTGTTCAGGTTGAACGTTTCCTTCTCTACATCGTAAATGAGGTCCACCGCGCGGTACTCGATCGTGTCCGTCCCCGTCGTGTCGTTCATCCAGTCGACTTCGGTCGTGTCCTCGACCGGCTGTTCGCGCTCTTCCAGTTCAAAGCGCGTCATGTCCTGGCCGAATGCGGCAGGAGCAATGATGGCCGCTAGCAAAAACAGCAAAACGGCCCACAGCAGACTATGGGTTCTAGACAAAATCACGTTGCGGCAAATATAGGAATTAGTTATTGGTTATTGGTCATTAGTTATTGGTTGTTGGTCATTAGTTGTTAGAAAAATATGGCCGCGGGACGTTTATTGCGAAAGGTTCGAGCCCTCAATTAACTTGTTCAAAAATAAAGAACCCCCGGCGCGAACCGGGGGAACAACAAGCGACCTTTAGTTAAAGGCTACTTCAAAACGGCAAACTTGCCAGACACACCGAAAGACTGCTCAATGCTCACCATATATCTACCGCTCGGGACGTTTTCGCCTTCCCAGGAAACGCTGTTGAAACCGGCAGGAGCGTTATCCACGCGCACGGATGCGACTTCTTCGCCGTTCGGGCCGGAGACCTTCACGACCGTCGTACCCGCAGTCTTGAGCGTAAACGCGATGGCACTGCGGCTGAAGCCCTTCAGCACGGCGCCGTTGGACTTGACCGTCTTGTTCGGCTGGGTCTTCGGGGCAGCCTCTTCGGCCTTTTCCACAAACACACCGTTCAGGTGCTTGGCAGAGACGCCCTTCGCATCGCCCGCCACCACGGTACCGCGGCTAAGGACAGCGAGGAGTTTCTTGTTGGCTTCGGTACCGCTTGCAAACGTCTCGAGTTCGGCGCCGTTAAATTCCTTCTTGTCGCCGTACCAGGCGCTCACGGACTCCTCATCGAAGTCCTTCACGAGCATGGAGGCGCGACGCACCACCACGGACGACGTATCGCCGTTGCTCACGTAGGTAATCTCGAGCGGCTTGTTCACCTGGCCGCGAATCTGGCCCTTGGAGAACTCGATGTTCTGGCCCTTGAGGCTCACGCCATCGATGGCGATAATAATGTCACCGGTAGCGAGCTTGGTATCGGCAGCAGGGCCACCGGGAATCACTTCGGCAACATACACGCCGGCCGGGACCTGGTAGATGGTAACGCCAATACCGCCGAAATCTTCGTCGGCCATAATCGGAGCGGCAAGCATGCCGGCAACAAGAGACGCCTTGACAAAATTCTTCATCGGAACTCCTTGATTTTATTCTATTCTAAATATACTATAAAAATTGCCAGACGTGCCGGCAAAACGCATATTTTCCGAAAAAAAAGCACTAATTCTGCGGCAAAACAGGTTCTGTCACCGCCGAGTCAGCAACAGCCTGTTCCTCTTCGCGAAGCGTGAATACTTCTTCGCCTATGACCAACGTCTTTACAGAATCGTCCAGAAGCCCCTTGTCGACGGTAAACGACATGTCCACCCAGGAGCAAAGGCACAGGGTCTCGGTATCCGGCCTATAGTTCACAGTCGCAAAGAGCGTACCTCCCTGAACGTGCACATCGACACCGCGGATTACCTTATTGCATGCACTGACAAGGCCCGAAACAAACACCTCCACCGAATTCCCGGCATCTTCGACATAGAAGTTGCGTTCCGGGCCCCCTTCGCCGTACTTATCCTCGGAGGTCGTCTTCTTCAGGGACTTACTTGCAACGGCATTTTCAAACTGGGACTCGTCAAACTCACACGAACTGCCCTTAAAGACAGCCTTCCCCTCTGTAGCCACTGAATCCTTTCCTGGCACATCAACAGAAGGACTATCAGCAGGTTCGCTATCTTCTTCGCGAAGCGGGAAAATTTCTTTCCCGATAACCAAAGTTTTTGCCTTTTCAAACTTCTTGGCAACAGTAAACGACATGTCTACCCAGAAGCATAGACATTTCGCCCCCACATCAGGTACATAGTTAAGTGTTGCATAGAGCGTATCGCCCTCCATGCGCACCTCTATATCTCTAACCATCTTGTTGCAAGCATCAACAAGTCCCGTGAGCGAAACAAGAACAGAATCCCCTAGATCCTCGACATAAAAGCTGCGTTCCGGCTCCCGTTCGTCACCAGATTCGGAATAAACCATTTTCTTCAAGGACTTGGCTTCATTTGCATCTCCAAACCAGGAGTCGTCGAACTTACAAGAACTCTTAATGCTAGACGCCTTATTCGTGATGGACTCGGTCGAAGAATCGTCAGAACATGCGGCAAGCACAAGAGCAACCGCAACGTTCCATAGAAACTTATTTTTCATGATGTTCCCTCCTTCCTGTTAGTTTGTTGTATATCCTAAATATACACTCGAGCGGAAACTTTTGCAACTATTTTTTCCGCTATTCCATCATCACGTCTTCTTCCTCGTCGCTCCCGTCATCGTAATCCTCGATGGTCTTGTCGCCAGGGACGATGATGAGGCCGAGCGTCACGGGCTCGCCCTTCAGGTCGATGTAGGCTTCCAGATAGAGCTTGGTCGAAAGGCGGATAAGGCGCAGGTCAAGCATGGAACCGCCCTTGTGGATGCTCTTGGGATTGCGGTTGAAGAACAGGAACTTCTTGTTGATGTACTCAAAACGGTCCTTCTCGTAGTTGATGCTCCACTCGGAGTTCCCGTCCTTCTCCTGGCGGTAGAGGCAGCGGTCGTTGTCGATATCGCACTCGAAACTCGCACTTTCCTGGTAGCGCTTGTTCCACTCGCGGCTAAAGGCGCAGCTCTGCACGCGCCCCGCACCATTGCGGTTCTTGTTCAACTGGTCATTGATGACAACGTAATCCATCTTCTTGTCCTTGACCTGGTTGTACACGTTCATTAATATGATGTAGGCCTCGATGTTCTTCGGGCACTTGCCGTCAAGTTCCACTTCTTCGTGCGCCTTCAAAAGCGTCTGCTGCATGTCGAGGTCGATGGCATCGGGAATCTCGCTTTCGCGGAGCTTGTCCAAGACCTTCTTCGGCGGGATAACCACAATCTTGTCGCCCTGCTTGATGGCATAACCCAGCTGGTCACGCACGTAGTCAAGGCACTGTTGCACGTGGATATGCACCGTGTTGGAACCGCCCGAAACGAAGTCCACGCCTATACGCACGTTCCATGTGGAGGCATCGCTCTTGGAGCCCTTCAAGAGTTCACAGAAAGGATCCTCGCGGATACCGTCGATAAACACGATTTGCGCATTGAGCTTGGTAACGAGCGAACCTTCCTTGTCCATCGCACTCCCGAGACTCCAGAAGTTCGGGTTCAGGCGGAGCACCTCGGCAAAGGCCTTGTCGCCGTCGAGCGCGGGCAAAAGCGAATCGTTACGGGCATTCTTCTCTTTCAAAAGTTCGGAATACTCCGTCGTCACGTTCATGTTGCTGAAGCCGTTACGCGCCTGCGGGGCAGGGAACGACCAGGCCAGGGAGGCAAAAAGGAAAGCAAGCGTTACAAAAAGTGCAGAATAAACGGTTCGTTTCATACGGGTATAAAATACAAAAAGTTAAACAGAAACATCCATGTCGCGCAGGTTCATCAGATGCGGTATATGGAAATCCACCCAAACCGGCGCTTCCACGTTCGGGTTCACGAGCACGGTGGTCCAGCCCCGCCTATGCGCGGGTTCCAGGTTCCGCAGAGAATCTTCCAGGAGCACAATATCGCGCTTGTCCGCGGGCATCGAGCATTCCCATCCGGGCATCGCGCCACATCTCTCCGGCCAAACACGCGCAAGCCACCGCTCCATCTTCTCGTACGCGCTCTCGTGCGGTTTTCCCACCCAGTCCATCATCTTCAGGTCAAAAACGCCATCTATCGCGGGCGCAATTCCCATGTGCGCCATGCCCGCCTCGCTCCAGTCGTGCCGCCCGTTGGTAAACACATAGCGGGGGCCCTGCAGGCCTTGCAACAGCGCGAGTTTCTCGGGAGCACGCTTCGGGTACGTCAGATATTCCGGTTCGTGAATGAAGTCGAAGAATTCGTCCGGGTCGGTACCGTTCATCGCCATGAGGCCCGCAAGCGTCGTGCCGAACTTTTCCAGGTAATCCGTGCGAATCCTGTGCGCCGATTCAAAATCGCCGCCGACAGTCTTCTGCACAAAAAGCGAAATGCGGTGGTCGAGCGAATTGATGACATAGCGCTCTTCGTCGCCATACAAAGTAAGGTCGTAATCGAAAAGCCAGACCTTCAAGGGACCCCCGCCTACACGCCCATCGCAAGGCCGCCAATCTGGCGCGCCAGGTATGTGGCGTAGTTGTCCGTCATGCCCGTCACAAAATCGAGCACCTGGTGGTAGGCCTCGGCGGCGGTCACGCTCTGCCCGATTTTCGCCTGCCCGATAAGCCGTACGATGCGGTCGGCGCGGTAAGAATTCCTGCCGTTCTGCCTGTAATCGTAAACGCCGTTGATAAAGGCGTCAAGGACGGTTGCAAGAGTCGTGTAGCTACCGACTTCAAGTTCCGTCTTGCGGCGGTCCGGGTAGATGCGTTCCACGCCCAGGCGCTTCGCAATGCGGATACCCCACATGGCATCGGATTTCGTGATATCTATCAGGTGGCTGTTGAGCTTGCCTTCCATGATTTCTTCATAGTGCTTCACGAACGTCACGGCAACGTCGTCTATAATGTTCTGGAAAGCCTTTCCGCGAATACTGCTGAGGAAGTCGCGGAAGTTGCGGCCGTTTTCCTCGTATTCCTTGTCGATGTTTATTTCGGGGCCGCAGAGGTAGCTGAACATGTCACGCACATCGCCGAACGAAAGTATTCCCAACTCAATGGCATCTTCCACATCAAGGATGGAGTAGCAGATATCGTCGGCAGCCTCCATCAGGTATACAAGCGGATGGCGGACCCACTTGCCGTTGTCAATCTGCGGGAGTCCGAGCGTTTCAGCGGTTATCCCGTAGAGGTCTGCTTCCGTCGAGAACAAACTTGTGGGGCAACCGTACTTCGCCAATTGCGGGTACTTGATCATCGCGCCGATGGTCGCGTACGTGAGGCGCATTCCGCCATCAAGGAAGTGATATTCCAACTTGCTCAAGATGCGGTGGCCCTGCGCATTGCCATCAAAGTTCTCGAAGTCCGCCATTTCCTTGTCATTCAAGTCCTTCAGCGGAGCACTCATGCGATTCTTGCGGAACCACTCGCGGATTGCCGCCTCGCCCGCATGCCCAAACGGCGGATTACCGATATCGTGCGCCAGGCAGGCCGACTGCACAATGGTCCCGAACTGGTATTCGTTGATATACTTGGGCAAATACTTCTTAATCAGGTGATAAACGGTAATCGCGAGGCTACGACCCACGCTCGAAACCTCGATACTATGCGTCAGGCGACTATGCACATGGTCGTTCACCGAGAACGGGTGAACCTGCGTCTTGCGGCCAAGCCTGCGGAAAGCCGTCGAAAAAACAATACGGTCGTAATCCCTATGATAATCGGAGCGGTTCGGATCCTGATCGGCAGGATGCCCGTAACGCGTAGCGGATAAAAGTGTTTCCCATCTGAGCATGGCGCAAATATATTAATTTCTATTATAATAATTTCTATCTTTTACCACATGATTACGCGTATCATCGACCGCAACTTCGCCAATATGCGCCTGGACCGTTTTTTACGCAAGGCATTCCCCGACGAATCCCTGTCGGTTTTCTTCGCTGTCATCCGCAAGAAGAAGGTACGCGTGAACGGAGTCGTCGGCAAGGCCAACCAGATGCTGCAGGAAGGCGACACCGTCTGCATCTACGAGAATTTCAAGAGCGTGGATGATTCCGCTACGCAGGGTGACGAAAACAAAATGGACCCTATCGCTTCGCTCCAGGGAGACAGCAAACAAGCAACGCCCAGCAAATCAGGTTTTGCGAAGAACAAGTCCACCTGGGGCAAGACGCTTTCCCCCGCAGAAAAACAGGCGGGCTGGGGCGCAAAAGACCTCGACATTGTCATCCAGACGGAAGACTACGTTATAGTGAACAAGCCCTCGGGACTTGCGAGCCAGCCCGGTTCCGGAACGCGACCCGGCGAGAGCCTCGTAGAATACCTGTGGGAATGGGGCCGCCGCGAAGGTCTCGACTTCAAGCCCACCATCGCGCACCGCCTAGACCAGGAGACATCGGGCATGCTGATTGCGGCCCTCCACGGCGACACGCTGCGCGACTTTACCCGCATGATCCGCGAACACGAGGTAGAAAAGTTCTACTTCGCGCTCGTCAAGGGTAACCTGAAAAAAGAAAAGGGAACGATTTCGGAATCGCTCACCCGCACCGATGCGGCCAAGGGCAGCAAGATGAAGGTCGGCGAAGCCAGCAAGGACGCAAAAGAAGCCGTAACGCACTACCGCGTCAAGCAGCACTACGAAGGCTACGACCTCGTTAAAATCAAGTTAGAGACTGGGCGCATGCACCAGATCCGTGCACACTTCGCAAGCATCGGGCACCCGCTCCTGGGCGATTCCCGCTACGGCGACTTCGCGCTCAACCGCGAGGTGAAAAAGACCCTCGGGCTCCATAGGCTATTCCTGCACAGCTGCAGGCTCGAATTCGTATGGCAGGGCGAACGCAAGGTATTCGATTGTCCGCTCCCGAAGGAACTGCAAAGCGTTATAGATAAATTAAAGCCGATGCATTTCAGGCACGATTCTGCCGAACAGCACAGGAAATAAGATGCGCGCACTTATCCTTTCTGACATTCATGGTTCCGCAATCGCCGCAAGGCAGGCGCTTACTTTTTTCGAGAAATTCAACTGCGACAAGATTTTTCTTTTGGGCGACACGCTTTACCACGGCCCGCGTAACCCACTCCCCGCAGGTCACGGCCCCATGGGGGTCGTCGATGCGCTCGCCCCGTACAAGGAGCGCATCGTCGCGGTCCGCGGAAACTGCGATGCGGATGTAGACCTGATGATGCTAGACATGCCCATCGAGGATGAATACGCCGTCGTGAAGGATTCTTGCACCACGCTTTTCCTGAGCCACGGGCACATCTTTATGCCGGAATGCTTCCCGGCCGATGCGCTCCACACGCTTGCCCCGAGCGACCTGGAACTAAGTGCATTGAACGTCGATGCGTATATTTACGGGCATACGCACATCTGGAAACTCGAGAAGAACTTCAAGGGTGTACTTCTCGTGAATCCGGGCTCCACGAGCCTTCCCAAGGGCGGGAACCCGCCGACCTTCGCCCTCTACGAGAGCGCGACCGGCTCCTCCCCCGCCAAGTTCAGCATCCACAGGCTTGACGACGGCAGCGAACTCGCATCTGCAGAAATTTAGGTTCGAGATGGCCGCACCCTTACGGGCTCGCCATGACTTTTTCTTACACATTCCTATATTTAGGCCATGGTCTTAAACGTTATCTGGCTTATCTTCTTCTTTGGCGCGTTTGTCGCATGCATGGTACAGTGGATCGCCTTCGGCGACACCGGAATCTTCAACAAGGCAATCCTCGGCGCGTTCGACATGTCGAAAACCGCGTTCGAAATCGCCCTCGGCCTCACGGGCATACTTTCCCTCTGGCTCGGCATCATGAAGATTGGCGAGAAGGCGGGTGCCGTCCAGATTCTCGCGAAAATCGTCTCTCCGCTGTTCAGCCGCCTGTTCCCTGAAATCCCGAAGCACCACCCGGTCGTAGGCACGATGCTCATGAACATCAGCGCGAACATGCTCGGGCTTGATAACGCGGCCACCCCGATGGGTCTGCAGGCGATGAAGCAGTTGCAGGACTTGAACCCGAACGAAGACAAGACCGTCGCAAGCAACTCGCAGATCATGTTCCTCGTGCTGAACGCGAGCGGACTTACGCTCATCCCGGTCAGCATCATGACTTACCGCGCCCAGATGGGGGCTGCAAACCCGAGCGACATTTTCCTCCCCATTCTCCTTTCCACGTTCTTCAGCACCATGGCGGGCATCTTCGCGCTCAGCTTTTTCCAGAAGGTAAAACTCAAGGACCCGGTAACGGTCGCATGGCTCGGTGGGCTTTCGGCCTGCGTCATCGCCATCATGTTCTACTTTAGCCACCTCACCGCCGAAGCCATCGGCACCACGAGCCTCTTCATCAGCGGCATCGTGCTGTTCGGCATCATCGTTGCGTTCCTCGGGCTCGCGGTATACAAGAAGGTGCAGGCCTACGAGGCGTTTGTCGAAGGTGCCAAGGACGGTTTCCATACCGCAGTGATGATTATCCCGAACCTGGTCGCCATCCTCGTGGGTGTCGCCGTGTTCCGTGCAAGCGGTGCAATGGACTTGCTCATGAATGGAATCTCGTGGGTTCTCGGGCTGTTCGGCATCGGGAACGACATTGTGCCCGCACTACCCACAGCTTTCATGAAGCCCCTTAGCGGTAGCGGTGCCCG
>JAEEGH010020449.1_pt1 | contig 13762 bp, 9 predicted proteins | sample 9134181 | NCBI WGS metagenome assembly JAEEGH01 (sample SAMN16246544, study PRJNA631951) | gut metagenome | biome: gut microbiome; feature: rumen; material: DP-attached | host: Bos | place: Iran: Karaj | collected 2018-10
AAAGTCGTCCGCAGGGAACGATCCCTACCTGCGTCTCTTCTCCGGCCGCAGCTTTGATCCGGCGCTGTGCTTCACTGTGCGAGAGGGCAAGAACATGGTAAATCTGTGCCAGTTTTTCATCGCTGAGCTGCAGCCCGGGGGCGTGAATCCCGTTTCCGTATCCGAGTACGGTGATGCACTGCGGCTCATTGACCGTCATATAGCGCTTCACACGGCCCTTGAAGTGCGCAGCGATGATTTCCGCATAGCGCCCGAAAGCTGCTGCGATATCGCGGTTGAGCCATCCGCCCTTGTCCTGCAGAGCACTGGGCAGATCCCAGTGATAAAGAGTGACCAGCGGCTCAATCCCGTTAGCCAGCAGCTCATCGACCAGCTCGTCGTAGAAGCGCAGGCCCTTTTCGTTGATTTCTCCGTCGCCGTCAGGGATTACTCTGGCCCAGCTGATGGAAAAACGATAGGCTTTGATGCCGTGCTCCTTCATCAGTGCAACGTCTTCCCGGAAGCGATGATAAACATCACAGGCTATATCGCCTGTATCACCGCCGCGGATGTGCTGTACCTCCGGTACGTGGCAGAAATCATCCCAGATGTTGCGGCCCTTGCCGTCTTCGTCCCAGGCACCTTCACATTGATAGGAAGCGCATGCTACTCCCCACAGAAAACCATCGGGAAACTGTTTCATAGTGTTCTCCTTTATCATTATCCTGTATTTCTCTGAAAGAGGAACTGCCGCCGCAGGGCGGCGGCAGTTCTGCGTTTGGTATTGCCTTATGAATTCAGTGCTGTCAGAATCCTGTCAAGCAGATCCGGATCGGCCTGCTCTCCGGCAAAACTGAGCAGGGTACGAAGCGGCATGTAATTGAACATGGCAAGGCTCATCTCACTGGAGATCGCCTCCTGTGCAGCATCGCTCTGTTCTTCGCCGGAAGACAGAAAGGCTTCTCTGAAGCCTTTCAGCACCGGCTCGAGAATTTTTTCGGCACGCGGATCTTCCATGATATCCATGAAGATGCTGTTCATGTCGTAGTGCTTCGGAAGGCTGACGGTTGACTCTACAAAAACCTTTTCCGTGAGCACGATGTCTCTTGAAGAACGGCCGATCTGAATGCAGAATTCGCCGCTCTCCACATGCCAGTCGTGAATCCGGGTGTTCCAGTAGGCAAAAGAGCGTTTGTCAAGCGTAAAGCTTACCTCTTTTGTCTCGCCCGGCTCCAGAGCAATCTTCTCAAAACCTTTCAGCTCACGCACCGGGCGCAGAACGCTGCTTTCACAGTCACTCACATAGAGCTGCACGACGGTTTTACCGGCCCGGCTGCCGGTGTTTGTCACCTTTACAGTTGCTGTCAGGCACTCCTGATCGGTTATTTTTCCGGAGCTCAGGCACAGATCGGAAAAGCTGAACGAGGTATAGCTCAGGCCGTGCCCGAAGGGGAAGAGCAGGTCTGTTCCTTTTTTGTCGTAATACCGGTAGCCGACGAAAATGCCTTCACGGTACTCGGCCGTATCTCCCTCTCCGCCGTAGAAGAGATAAGAGGGGTTGTCTTCCAGCTTTTTGGGGAAGCTTTCCGGCAGACAGCCGGACGGGCTGACCTCACCGAATAATACACGCACCGTTGCCAGGCCGACTGCCTGACCGCCTAGATAGGCTTCCAGCACAGCCTTGACTTTGCTTATCCACGGCATCTCAACGGGGGAGCCGTTGTGCAGCACCACAACGGTGTTCGGGTTTGCCTCTGCCACTGCTTCAATCAGGCGGTTCTGGCATTCCGGCATGCGCATATGCTTGCGGTCATAGCCCTCTGATTCATAAACGTCGGGCAACCCGGCGAACACCACGGCAGCTTTTGCCTTTTTTGCCGCTGCAACCGCTTCGGCAATCTGTTCATCCGTTGCACAGTCCTGTGCAGCGCTGTAACCTCTGGCATAACGGATCTTCAGGCCGTCTGCTGCTTCAAGGGCACTTGTTGTTTTAAAGCAGTTGATGTGAGAGCTGCCGCCTCCCTGGAAGCGCGGCTTCTCTGCGAATTCGCCGATAAAGGCAATCTCATCCTCACCGGACAGCGGGAGAAGGTTGTCTTCATTTTTCAGCAGCACCATGCAGTCGGCTGCAATGTCAGCTGCCAGCAGATGCTGTGCTTCCTTGTCCCATGGAGTGTCAGGCTTTGCGTTTTCGGTAAAGCGGAAGACGATGTTCAGAATCCGTTCAACAGCCTGATCAACCAGTGCTTCATCCAGCCTGCCGGAACGGACAGCTTCCACTATTTTTCTGTCGTTGAAACCGCCGGATGACGGCATCTCCAGATCGAGCCCCGCGGCAACACCGGCAACCCGGTCGGATACAGCCCCCCAGTCGCTCATCACATAACCTTCAAATCCCCACTCCTTCCGGAGCACTTCCGTCAGCAGCCAGGGATTTTCCGAGGCAAAAACGCCGTTTATACGGTTGTAGGAACACATGACTGTCCAGGGCTGTTCTTCCTTCACCGCGGTTTCAAAAGCGGGCAGATAGATCTCCCGCAGTGTACGCTCGTCCGCATCGGAGGAAGAGCTCATACGCCGGTGCTCCTGGGAGTTGGCGGCGAAGTGTTTGATGCTGGTGCCGACATTCCTGCTCTGCACGCCGTGAATAAAGGCGGCAGAGAGCTGGCCGGCGAGATACGGGTCTTCCGAGAAATACTCAAAGTTCCGCCCGCAGAGCGGGGAGCGCTTGATGTTTACCGCCGGACCAAGTACGACGGAGAGCCCTTCATGCTGGCAGGAATCACCGATTGCCTCTCCCATACGGGTCAGCAGCTCTTTGTCAAAGGAAGCAGCTGTTGCACTGGCAGCAGGGAAGCAGACAGCCTTGATGCTGTCGTTGATGCCGAGGTGGTCAACCTCCTGGTCCTGTTTGCGCAGCCCGTGAGGACCGTCGCTGACCATGGTAGCGGGAATGCCAAGGCGTTCAACTGCCTTTGTGTGCCAGAAATCCGCACCGGAGCAGAGACCGGCTTTTTCTTCGAGAGTTAGCCGGGAGATCAGTGCTTTTATATCCATCAGCAGTGCTCCTTTATTCTTCTTTTGCCAGCAGATCCACGGTGGAAAGGTCCCATTCCTCGTGAATCTTCGGCACATCGCTGATCAGCCTCTTGGTGTAGGCAGCCTGCGGGTTGAGGATAACCTCATCGGCTTTTCCGGATTCGACGAACCGGCCGTGCTCCATAATATAAACCGTATCAGAGATATAGTAGGCCAGGCCGATATCGTGGGTGATGAAGATAATCGTCATTCCCGTCTCATCGCGCAGGTCAAGCAGCATGTCCAGAATGGTTGCGCGTGAGCAGGCGTCCACCATGCTGGTGGGTTCGTCAGCCAGCAGAATGCGTGGTTTCAGCAGGAAAATACGGGCGATCATCAGACGCTGCATCTGGCCGCCGGAAAGCTCAAAGGGATATTTGTTCGTCAGTTCGGCAAACTTCAGGTTTACGAAGCTGCAGGCTTCTGTCATGAGCCTGGTCTTCTCATCTTTGCTCAGGTTGCGGCCGCCGCGCATGTTGATGCAGTCAAGGAGCACGGAGTCGATTTTGTGGAATACGTTGAAAGAGGAGAAGGGATCCTGAAAAATGGCCTGGATGCCCTTCCAGTATTCGCGCTTTTTGCGGCCCGTGGAAATATCGCGTGGTTTACCTTCAAAGAGAATCTCGCCTTCGGTAGGGCTGAGCAGACCCAGAAGCATTTTGGACAATGTTGTTTTTCCCGAGCCCGATTCACCGACGATGGAGACAAATTCACCCTCGTGGAAATCAAAATCCACATGGTCAACGGCAACTGTCTTTTTCTCGCCGAGGCCGAAGGTCTTGGTCACGCCGCGGCCTGAGAGGCAGAGCGGACCGTTTGTATAGTCTTTGCGTTCACGCGTCTCACTCATTTTCATATACCTCCCGTAATTGTTCAACACTCATCAGACAACGGTAGCTGCGGCCTTCTTCAAAGGGCTTTTCAGCAATGGCATGGTAACGGCATTCGTCTTTCGCATATTTGCAGCGCTCGGCGAAACGGCAGCCCTGCGGCGGCTTTTTCAGATTTGGCGGAGTACCGGGGATTGCTGTCAGCGTTGAGCCGCGCGTACCCGCTTCCGGAACGAGAATGGAGCCCATCAGACCATGCGAATAGGGATGGATCGGGTCAAACACCATTTCCTTGGCGTTGCCCTTTTCAACAATCTGCCCGGCATACATGACCATAATGTCGTCGGTCACGTTGTAAAGCAGCGGCAGTTCGTGCGTGATAAAGAGCATGGATTTGATATAGCCCTTCTCCATTAATTCGCGCATCATCTTGATAACCATTTTCTGGCTGGTGACGTCAAGCGCGCTGGAAGGTTCGTCTGCAATCAGCACTTTCGGGGAAAGTATTGTCGACACGGCGATAACCGTACGCTGCTTCATACCGCCCGAGAGTTCGACCGCATGTTTGTCCAGCACTTCCTTCGGCAGGCCGAGCTCTGCGAAGCGGGCTTCCGCCCGTTCCCGGATCTGCTTTTTATCTGCTTTCGGGTCGTGGGCACGGATAACATCTTCCACAAAGCGGATGATTTTCTGCGTGGGGTTGAGGGCATTCATGGCCGCCTGCGGAATATAGGCGATCTCTGTACCGAGTATGGTTTTCCGGACAGAGTCCGGATCCATTCCGGAGATGTTTTTTCCGTCAATGATGATGTCACCGCTGATGTAATGCAGCGGAGGGAAATAGTATCCCATCATGCTCAGCGCCAGGGTCGATTTTCCGCAGCCTGATTCGCCTGCCACACCGAGTGACTTGCCTTCCTCTATTTTGAAGGACACGCCGTCCACCGCATAGACGTCCTCATGAAAACGCGTAACGTATTTTGTCTTGAGGTCTCTGACCTCCAGTATAACTTTTCCCATTTCAGCCTCCTTAATCCCGCAGCGTCGGGTTGAATACCTGGTCCAGCCCGGTGTTCATCAGGTTCAGAGAGAAAGAGATGAGCGTAATGGTCAGAATAACAGGGAAGTACGCCCACCACGAGCCGTTGGTATGAGCGGAATAAAGCATAGCCCAGTTCATCATCAGGCCCAGTGTCGGGGTAACCGTCGTCTTCGGGCCGAGACCCAGCAGAGACAGCTGTGCTTCACTGAGAATACCGGAAGAAACCTGCAGGATGAAAGCCATTACCACATAGGAGGCAATGTAAGGCAGAATATCCGTCAGGATAATACGGAAGAGGCTGTGGCCGGAGAGCTTGGAAAGGTTGACGTGGTCACGGTTGCGAAGGCTGATGACCTGCGACCGCACTGACCTCGCCGTCCACGTCCAGCTCGTAAAGCCGATGACGATAGCCACAACACTGGCGCCGCGCTGCTCCTGCCCGATGGAGTAGGAGATGAGGATCAGCAGCACAAAGCCGGGGATGACGGTGAAAATATTGGTGATGAACATAATGATGTCATCTGCCAGCCCCCCCACATAACCTGCCAGCAGGCCGAGTGTCAGGCCGATGATGGTGGCAACGGTACCGGCAATCAGGCCGATGATGATGGAGGTCTTCGTCGCCGAGACAAGCTCCTTCAGTACGTCACGCCCGAAGTTGTCAGTGCCGAGCGGCAGCTGCTTGACATTGGTAACGTGCCCCACATTGATATAGTCTGTTTTTGTGATGTCGCTGCGTTTGACAAGTTCACCGGACTCCTCATCGGGATGCATCAGGGTAAAGGTGTCGGCAGCGCGGATTTCACGGATGGACTTGTCAAGGCGCTTGTAGTAATTGCGTCTGGCGTTGGTCATGCCTTTGAGCTTCAGGCTGCTGTCAAAGTTTGCAAACCACAGATCCAGAAGAGCATCCGTGTCGTCAATTTCCAGCCCGTCGATGTCGACTTCGGCCAGGGTGAGCCATTCGACCATCGCCACCCTGTCTTCCATGCTCATGCTGGCTTCCACACGCTTGTCGTCCGCGTCGGAAAGACGCAGCGTCTCGGATGGCGTGTTCACCGCATCGTAGAGTGAGAAGTAGGTGCCGGGAGGGGCAAAGGTGCCTACACCGATCATTTCAAGCGGATTGCCCGGATTGATCAGCGGGTAGACCCACATGGTAATGAGGATAATGGCAAAAATGCCGAAGCCGGTCAGAAATTTGGAGGAGTGGAATACCTGCCTGAGTGTATTTTTCATTGACAGTCCCTCCTTATGCGTCAAACTGTGCGGCTTTCACGCGCGGGTCGATAAAGCCGTAGATAATATCCAGTACAAACGTCACAATCAGCACCATGATTGTGATAATGAGCGTGGTTGCGGAGATAAGCGGATAGTCAGCCGCCGTAACGGCGGAGTACATGGTGCTTCCGAGGCCGGGGTAGCTGAAAATAATTTCCGCTACGAGTGCGCCGCCGATCATGGTGCCGATGGAGAGGGCAAGACCTGTTACCTGCGGCAGCATGGCATTGCGGAACACATAGCCGACGATTTTTCTGTCCTTGATGCCGAGGAAGCGGGCATATTTTACGTAGTCGGCATTCAGCTCATAGATGGACATGGAGCGCATGCCGATGGCCTGTCCGCCGATGGAAACCAGCACGATAGACCAGAAGGGCAGCTGGTAGTGGCTGATAACCGACTTCATAAAGCGCCAGCTCAGATTCGGGATCATATCAAAGGCGTAGCCGCCTGCGATAGGAGCCACTTTCAGCTTGACGGCAAAAATCACCAGCAGCGTAACAGCCATGCCGAAAGCAGGCACATTGCTCATGAACATGGCCACCGGCAGCAGCACCTTGTCAAATCCTTTGCGGATATAGGCGGCCAGTGCACCCAGTATATTGCCGAGCAGCCAGCCGACCAGAATGGCCGGAAGCTGCAGGCAGATTGTCCAGCCGATGGCGCTGGAGATAATGTTGCTTACTTTGCGGGGATACTGGCTGAAGGAGGTACCGAGATCACCGTGGAACAGATTTTTCACAAAAATGAAAAACTGTGTGATGACCGGTTTGTTGGTACCGAATTCAGCCTCATAGCGTTTATAGATTTCCTGCACCGCCGAGGCATCGGTCATGCCGGAAGCCATTTTGCCCGTGATGGCTGAGACAGGATCTGCGGGCATCAGGCGGGGAAGGATAAAATTCAGAATGACAGCGGCAACAAGCGTGATCAGAAACCACAGGATCTTCTTGCCGAAATACTTTCGATAACCTTTCATTTTGATTTCCCCTTTATGAAAGAAGCCATGCTCCTCTCCTGAGGAGCATGGCAGGATAAAAATCGGACTGATTATCCGACGAGCTCGAGCTCGTAAAGGGCAGCAATGCCGTAGCCGTCCGTGCAGTCTGCGGGCGGGATATTGCGGCCGTCATCGCCGGCGGGGAAGTTGGTCCATACGCTCTCATTGACAGCGTGGAACAGGCTCGGACGATACATGAGCGAGAAGCTCGGAACCTCGGTCAGGTAAATCTCGGTCAGCTTGGTGTAGAGCTCAACGAGTTCAGCCTGATCCGTGGTCAGCGGGATCTGGTTGATGATAGCGTCAGCTTCGTCATTGACATACTGGCCCCAGTTGCCGCTCCAGTTGTTCTCAACACCGACATAGGCCTTGCCCATGAACTGGTTGACGCGGGTCCACGGGTTGGACGGAGAAGCAGCTTCAGGAGACCACATATAGATAGCATACTCGGTCTGGTTCGGGTTAGTGAATACAGTCTGATAGATATCCCATTCAGGATAGAGCGTGGTGATCTCAACACCGATCTTGTCGCCGGCTGCAGCAACAACTTCCATGGAAGCCTGCCAGTCAGTCCAGCCGTTCGGGCAGACAGCGTTCAGGGAGATCTTCTCACCGTTGAATTCACGCCAGCCGTCGCCGTCGGTATCAACGATTCCGGCCTCGTCAAGCAGAGCCTTTGCGCCTTCAATGTCATTGCCGGCCCACTGCAGAGCAGCAACGGCATCATGGTCATAGAGAGCCTGCTCACCGGCAGTCGGGTTCATGAGAGAGCGGGGAACTTCAGCGAAGCTCGGGCTCTGGTTCGTCATGGCGTTGGCAATGATGGTGTCATAGTCAACAGCAATGGCAATAGCCTTGCGGAGTGCTGCGTTCTCTGCGAGAACGGGCAGGTTCATGTTGTACCATGCGGTGGGCATCGTCAGGCAGACGCCGTAAGGAGCCTCTTCATAGTAGGTGGAGATGGGCAGACCGTCTTTCAGCCACAGATCCTGGATGTTGCCGATGAACTGCTGGCAGACGTCGACTTCGCCGGCTTTCAGAGCAAGCTCGCCGGCCGGGTTATCAGCATAGATGGCATGGGCAATGTACTTGGGAACAGGCAGTTTGCCCCACATGGAAGCATCCTGGCCCCAGTAATTGTCGTCACGGACAAGAACGACCTTCTGGTCATCTGCAAAGTACTTGGTGTACGGGCCGGACCAGACAACATCTTCGCCCGGATCGTTCAGGATGGAAACGGAGTCGCCGCCGCAGCGATCGACAACTTTGTCAATCCATGCAGCCTGGGCAATGGGAGTACCGGTCAGGAAGTCAGTAACCTTCAGGGGGTTGACAGGCTTGCCGTCTTCGGTGAGCTTGGATTTGATAACGAAGGTCTTGTCGCCTGTGGCTTCGATGGAATCAATGTAAGCACCGAAGGTGGAGCCGGTGCCGTTGCCGATCTGTACGCCGATGTCCCAGGTTCTTACAACGTCAGCTGCGGTGACGGGGGTGCCGTCACACCATTTGGCAGCGTCTTTCAGAACAACGGAAACCTCAGTCAGATCGTCATTCCACTCGTAGCTGTCGGCAAGCAGGCCGATGATGTCGCCGTTCATGAAGTTGTACATGAACAGGGTTTCAAACATCAGCGTGCGGTAGCCGGAAGCACCGCCGGCAATGGCCATGGAGTTGTTCTGGTTGGTTCCGATAATGTTCCAGCTCAGAACAGTGCCCCACTGCTGTCCGGCGAAGTACAGGGTCTCTTCGCGGGGGAGCTCAACCACATCGTCTGCAAGAGCAGCAGCGCCCATTGCAGCAATCATGGTCAGAGCAAGCAGGATTGCGATGATTTTTCTCACGTTTGTTTTCCTCCATTTTGTTTTTTTATAGTAATGGCGTTTCCTACACCAGTACTTACAGTTGTTTATTCGAATAAAAAAACCGCACGGACAAGGAGCCTGTATGAATAGGAGCCTATGTGTGGTACGGTTTCAAAATTGCACGTTCTGAATGCATTTTAGTATATTAAAAGTTGTTTGTCAACTGTATTCTCTATCGTTAAATATTTGCTGAAATCTGGTAATTTTACTCCAGTATTCCTGCAACGGCCCACACGTCCGCAGCCTGTGTTCTGGGCGTGTAGGGCATCAGCGTTTCCGCATGGCAGGCGGCGCTGGCAATGACGGAAATCATCGGGGTCCCTTTCTGATAGGCGGAGAGGACAAACTGCTCATAGAACAGCAGCCAGCCCAGGCAGATGTGATAGTCACTGGATACAATGGCAACGTTTTTCACCTGCGGATACTTGTCAAAGAGAATCTCAGATGTGAAAACCGCATTCTGCGCCGTGGTCTGGGAGCGGTCTTCCGTGATAATCCTTTCTTCCGCAACACCGTGTTCCTTCAGCCACTCCGCCATTTTTCCGGCCTCGGTTACCTCCCGGTTGTTCCAGGCGGTGCCCCCGCCGGTAACGGCAATCAGCGCGTTCGGGTACTGTTCGGCGCAGTTCAGCGCGGTTTCACAGCGGGCAGTCAGCTCTTCGGCCATGCTCCCGTCCGGGTTCAGCTGAAAACCGAGCACCACAATGCACAGGCTGTCGTCCCGGGGCAGGGCATCCGGCAGCCGGTCATAGCGGATTTCGAGGTCCGTATTCACGTAGTACCAGCAGTTCATCACCTTTTCCCAGGCTTCCCCAAGCCCGGGGTTGAGCGTCTTCAGTTCTTTCAGCGATGCGGCAACATCGTCATAGGCTTCAATGCCCTCCGTTTTATAGGCATACAGGATGTCGCTGAGGATGCCGTAGGTTTTTTCATCCAGAGCAGCAAAAGATGCCGGGTGCAGAAGACCCGGCATAATGCTGATTGCCAGCAGCAGTGCTGACAGAAAGCGGACAGGCTTTTTCATAAGGCCCGTTTAAGGCACTTTGTGCGTCCGCACATAGTTGAGGAAGGTGTCGAGACCGGAACGGTTGAGCTGCTTGCCGTTTGATGCGGCATAGCGGTTGAGCAGCTGCACGCTCTCACTGAGCGCTTCCTGCACGTTGAGAAAGTAGGAACCCGTATCACGGCATACAAGCTGTATCCAGTCATTGCCGTCGCTGATCACGCCGACGGACAGTCCGTCGCTCCCGGTATAGCCGGGGATAACGGAAGGCAGGCCGCAGCAGACGATCGTTGTGTCCGGGCTGGCTGCTTTGATCTCCTCAATCAGATTGTCATAGTTGGTGATGAAGGTGTTCTCATTGACGGATGTCAGACCGTCCGTCCCGATGCCGATCACCAGCACGTCAGGCTTTCTCACCATGGCCGCGCTTACAGGAGAGATTTCGCTTCCATCATTCGGAAAGAAGATCGTGGCCGTCGGCAGGCTGTCCATTTTCAGGGAACTGGTGGACGTGCCCCATACCTGGTTTCTGTTTACCAGCTCATATTCGCGCAGGCCGATGAACGTGCTGTCCACCAGATAGACGATGGAGCTGGCATATTCCTCACCGCCGTCACCTGTCTTCTCAAGGATATTGAGGGCGCCGCGGGCATTGCCGCTTCCGAGCGCTCCGGAAGAGCGGTCTTCCGTGGCCGTGCCGGACATACTCCCGGTGTCAACGACGACAGGAGCAACATACCGGTGGAACATCGCAAACAGCATGCCGATTGCCACAAACCCGATGCAGATGAAAATGGCAAACGCCCAGACCATATTTTTCAGAGTTGTAAAATTGAGTTCCTTCATACTTTCAGAAAGGGGGCGAAAAAATCGCCCCCGTGTTTTTTATTATTCTTCTTCCTGTGCCTTTGCTTCGGCAATGACCTTTTCCTGAACATTGCCCGGAGCTTCCTGATAGCGGACAAACTTGCAGGTGAAGGTTCCGCTGCCCTGTGTCATGGAGCGCAGGTCGATGGTGTAGGTGCTCATCTCTGCCATCGGCACTTCAGCCTCAATGGTGGTCATGCCGTCGTCTGCCGGCATGGAGCCCATCATGGTGCCGCGGCGCTTGGAGTTGATGTCGCCGATGATGGCGCCCTGATACTCATCGGGGATGGTGACAAACAGCTGGCCGATCGGCTCAAGCAGTGTCGGCTTTGCCTTGGGAATACCATCCTGATAGGCAAGGCGGGCTGCCGTCTGGAAGGCCATATCGTTGGAGTCAACCGGATGGTAGGAGCCGTCGTACAGCGTGGCCTTCAGCCCGACCAGCGGGTATCCGGCGAGAACGCCCTTCAGCACTGCATTGCGCAGTCCCTTTTCAACAGAGGGGAAGAAGTTTTTCGGTACGGAACCGCCGAATACTTCTTCTGCGAAGATCATATCGTCCTGCTCTTCCTGCGGCTCGAAGCGGATCCACACGTCACCGAACTGGCCGCTGCCGCCGGACTGCTTCTTGTGACGGCCGTGTGCTTCAACCTTGCTCTTGATCTTCTCGCGGTATGCAACGCGTGCGGGCAGAAGCTCGGTCTCAACGTTGTACAGCGTCTTCAGCTTATTGCAAAGGACACCGATCTGGATGTCGCCTGCGCCGGAGATGACCATCTGGTGCGTCTCGGGGTTGCTCACAACCGTGAAGGAGATATCTTCTTCATTGAGCTTGGAGAGGCCGGCTGCAACCTTGTCGTCCTGGCCCTTGGTCTTCGGGGCAATGGCCATGGAGTACATCGGTTCGGGAATCTCAATGGCGGGGAGCTCAATGTCGTCTCTGGAATCAGTGAGCGTATCGCCGGTTTTCCAGTCCATCTTGCCGACGGCAACGATGTCACCGCAGCAGGCTTCGGCAACTTCCGTGTTCTTCTTGCCGGTCATCGTGTACAGACGGCCGAGCTTGTCGTTGGAGGAAGCGCGTACATTGCGCAGGGACATGCCGGCAGTGATCTTGCCGGACATAACCTTGACAAGGCTGTATTTGCCGAACTTGTCGGAAATGGTCTTGAATACGAAGCCGACAACCGGTGCATCCTTCTCTTCGGGAGCGGGGCAGTAATCAGCAATGCCCTGCAGGATGGCTTCCGTGCCGACGTTTGTCATCGCATCGCTTGCAAATACGGGAACGACCGCACGCTCTGCCACACCGACTTTGAGGCCTTCGATAATGTCCTTCTCATCGAGTTCCATCGTCTCAAAGAACTTCTCCATCAGCTCTTCCGTTGCGCCTGCAGCAGCTTCCATCAGCTCTGCGCGCATGTCTTCCACATGGCCGGCATCCGCTGCCGGGACAGCCGTCTTGGTTGTCTTGGCACCGTTGGTGACGTAGCAGGTGTTGTGCACGAGGTCGATAACGCCCTTGCCGTCACTGGTGGGGATGGTGACAGGGCAGACAATGCTGCCGTACTTTGCCTTGAGAGCTTCGAGAACTTTGAAGTAATCGCCGTGCTCTTCAGCGGTCTTGGAGATGCAGAACATTACGGGCTTGTCAGCAGCCTTCAGGTACTTCCAGCAGCGGTTTGCACCGACGGAAATACCGTCTTTCGCGGTAACGAAAATCAGGCCGGCTTCCACTGCGCGGATAGCGCAGAGAACTTCCCCTGCAAAATCAAAGAAGCCCGGAGTGTCAAGAACGTTGATCTTTTTGCCTCCGAAGCTGACAGGGGCGACGGAAAGGGAAATCGAAATCTGACGGCTGATTTCTTCAGCGTCATAGTCACAGACGGTGTTTCCGCCTGCAACCGTTCCCTGGCGGTCAATTGCGCCGGTTACATAGAGCATGCTTTCAGCCAGGCTCGTTTTGCCGGAGTTGCCATGGCCCATCAGAGCAATGTTGCGAATGTTTTTGGTTTCCATTTAATGATTCCTCTCTCAGTATTCTATGCATAAAAGGTTTTTAACGCATTACCGACTTATTATACACGAAGCAAACAATGAATGCAACAATAAAATTCGTTTTGCACTTACATAAAAACTATAGTATAATAAACAAAATACGAGTTTCTTTAGAGGATAAAAATGATACTATCTCTGAAAAGAAAACTTAACCTGATCCTTGCCTTCCTCCTTCTCGCTGCGCTTCTCCTGCCCGGCTGCGGCAAACAGACTCAGCAGGGAACGCACTATGAAATCATTGACGGGAAGATTGTAGAGGTCCGCCCGCAGGAGGAAGCGGTCATCCATGAGGGTTACGATGTTCCGGCACCTGCCCCCGGTGAGGCTTCAGCGGGCAGTACGGAGATCTCGGACGGCGTTGCATCCTGGCAGGATGAGGAGTACAACAGCCTTGCGGAAGGCGACCCCAACATTGAGCGCCTGAAAGCACGCCTGCTTACGGTCTGTGACGCCGCCCGCGAGGCCTATATGGCTGCTGACAAGGGCAGCACCATGAATGTCACGCTCTCCGTGGCAAATCTGGCGTCCATGCTGCAGGCTATCGGCAACGCCGGCTATCCCGCACAGGACAGCAACGGCCTTCTGAACATGCAGGCCTGCACCAACCTGGATATCTTTGCCAGGATGGCGGATGAAACCAATGCCGATGTCGAGGGCAGCTATTTCATCGTGTATCCGGACGGACATATCAGCGGCTTCATGCTGGTCCGTGAGAGCGGGAGGTGGCATCTGTACTCCAGTTCCATCGCCTGGAATGAGGAC
>JAEEGH010020454.1_pt1 | contig 13760 bp, 3 predicted proteins | sample 9134181 | NCBI WGS metagenome assembly JAEEGH01 (sample SAMN16246544, study PRJNA631951) | gut metagenome | biome: gut microbiome; feature: rumen; material: DP-attached | host: Bos | place: Iran: Karaj | collected 2018-10
TTTTATTTCCAGGAGAAATTTTAACCGGAACAATTAAATTATCTTCAAAAAAAGTAAAATTTAATTCAGGAAATGTTACATTCAGAATAAGTCAAAGTGAATTATGGAATATTCCATATATAAAATCTTCTGTACCAATAATAAATAATTTAAATTATATAATAAATAATGATCAACCAATAATTCAAAATAATTTACAAGAAGTTTATAGAAACACACTTTGCTATAAAAATTTAATAGGAAAGGATTTATCAAAAGGAGAAATTTTACAATTTAATATAAATTTACCTACTTATATTTTACCTTCTTTTGAATATTCAATGTATGATAAAAAAGCTTTTATAAGAACTTTTATAGATGTTATTTTTAATGATTGGAATGTAAAAAAAACATATATTTTAATTATAAAAAAACCAATTACTCCAATTAATAGTCCATTATCAGTAATGTGGAAAGGAAATTCAAAATTATTAGGATTGTTTAAATCAGATGATTTAAAATTAGAAGTAAATTTTCCTTCAAATACATATACATTTTTTAATGTAATTCCTTTAACAGTAAATTTCACCGGAAAGGCAAAAGATATTAAATATATGTATGTTAAATTAATAAGAAGGGTTAAATTTTTAGAACATGGAAAAAAAACTAAATATGAATATGAAGATATACTTTTTGAACAAACAGAAAATAATATCCAAAATACTATGAATTTATTTTATTCAATTCCTTTGATGGATCCAGTAAATGTATTTAATAAATATGATATAAATTTTAATCAAATTCAAATGAATGATAGAACTCAAATGATAAATTTCATTCCAAGTGTTAATAGTAGTATGATAATATGTGAATATTTCATAAAAGTTAAAGCTAAATTAGATTCACTTATTCATAAAGAATCTCCTTTTGTTGAAATGCCCATTGATGTTAATCATGTAAATACAGCAAATATGAATTATTATCAAAATACTGCTCCAAATGGAATTAATGCTTTTAATAATCAATTAAATCAAATTAATCAAAATGGTGAATTACCTCAAGATTTTCCTACTGAAGCAATGATTCAACAACAACAACAACAAAATAATCCATATCAAATACAACAACAAGGAAATTTTAATCCCCAACAAAATAATTATAATCAAGGAGGAAATAATCAAATATTTAATCAGCAAAATAATTTTCAACAATTTCAAGGAAATAATAATTTAAATAATTACGAAAATAATTATCCTGATTTACCAATCGACCAACAACAATCTCAAAACAACAACAATTCAAATAATAATAATAATAATGGATTATTAAATTATCCAACTCTTTAAATATGTTTTAAAATATAAAAATTTATTTTTATAAAAATAAATTAATTAATAATATATTTAATTTAAATAAAATTATTTTTTATCCTTTTTAACATGAAATTTAATTTCTGTATTATATTCAATAACAGTGTTTGTTTCACTACCACCTCTATTATATTCAGCAACAATAATAAATTGTAAATAATGACTTTTTCCATCTGCTTTAATATTTTTTTCGCTTTCACCTTTCCATTTAAAATTTAAAACAATAAATTTTTCATTTTGCATAATTAAATATTCATCATTTGCCATTTTATTATTAGTTCCTATTTCATATTTTTTTGGTGGCAAAACACATTTAACTTCAGATTTTGTATTTTCTTTGAAATTTAATTTAATTTCTTTATAATCAGAAATATTAAATTTTAACATTAGATTTTTTTTATCATATTCAATTTTATAAATAGTAATATGAGGAAATTGAATTAAAAAAAAGTGACTAACATCTAATTTAACATAATTTGATCTATTATTTGATTGTTCTCCTCCTTGAATAATTAATTTTTTACATTTTTTACATTTTCTTGAAACTTTTGCTTTTTGAGGAACCAAATCAAAAAATTTAGGAAATTGAACTGAAGTTAAAGGATGTTGGAAAATTACATGATTTAAACGTTGTTCTAATGTGCAAATATAATTAATATCTAAATCAGTTTTTAATTTTTTTTTTAAATCATCAATTGAATTAATATCATCTTTTTCATTTAAATCTAAATTACATCCTAATAATGTAGAAATAAAATTAAATGAAAAATAATTATTATTTTTATCATTAATATAATCATCATTATAATCATAAGGAGAATTAAAAATATTTTCATATTTTTCTTTTTCTTTTTTAATATTTTCATTTAATTTTTCAATATTCCATGCACCAGATTCCATTGCTTTTTGAACAACTTCTTGAAAATTAATATTTTCATCTTCTTTTCCAATTTTCTCAAAATCATTTATATTACTAGTATAATTATATTCTTCAGTTAAAACATAATTTTTACTTAAATTTTCTAATAAATGATTATACATTTTCTTTAAAAATCCATTCGAACCTGTTTCTTGCAATTGACCTATTAAAATATCTAAATCATTTTCTGAAGGTTTTGCTAATTTTATATTAGCTGTATCCCAATAACAAAAAGGACATTGATATAAAAAATTCCCTGATATTTTTCTTTTAATTAATGCATTAAAACAAATAGGACATTCTAAACAAAGATCGCAACAATTATTTTTTTTTCTAACTGAGTTTATTGTAAAATTTTGAGATCGCTTGCAATTATTTTTACATCCATAGATTTCATATTCAGAATCAAGACAATAACGACATAAAATTTTGTTACAATTATAACAAATATACATTTCTTCTGCTCTAAATTTTCGCCCACATTCACATTGGAAATGAATATAAAATTCATCTTTTGGATTTGTTAATGTATACATTATTTAAAAATATAATTTTATATTTTATTATTATAATAAAAATATAAATTATATATTATTTATTTAAAATTATTATATTTATTTAATCTTTTGAAAAATTTTTATTTTTTTATACAAGTTTCACATTATTAAGCCCAAATAATATTGGAGATAATTTAAATAAGTTCATTTTTTTAACTTCAACACTATTTGTTTCATCTAAAACAACTTCTTCTTTTTTTTTATTATCTTTTTTTGCATCTTTTTTATTATCTTTTTTTTCTTCTTCTTTTTCTTCTTTATTTTCTAAAGGAACTCTTTTTGGAGTTTTATATTTATTTATTGAATAACTTATATTATCTCCATTAACAACTGATTCATTTATTATATCATTTAAAATTTCACTTATTTCGTCATAATTTATACTCCATTTTGTTGTAAATACATCAACTACACCACATAATGTCATCATAGCAACTGTATCAATAGGTTGATAATTAAAATTGAAAGTTTTTGGAATTAAACTATTTTGATCTACATAATTTTTTATATTTGCTATTCTATCAAAAATAAAACCAATTTTACATTTTGAATATCTTGCAGTATTAAATATTTCATAAGGAAATTGATATAAAAATGCAGTTTGACTTGTAAAAATAAATGTGCTTGAATTTAAATAGATTTTTTGTAACTCTGCTATACTAGGTTTATGTTCGAAAGAACATACACCTTCTAAAGGAACATTTGAAGCATCTGCGTTTTTATCTTTCTTTCCACCTCCAACATTAGAAGATAAATTATCACTTATTATTTGTTTAATATCATATTTTATTTTTTGTTCTAAATTATAATCTAAATAGTATTTAACATTTCCTGGTAATGAAATAGAAGGAGACCCTTTTTGATAATTTGCATTTTTTAATCTCATAACATTTGTATTAATACTAAAATCATTTGATTTATAAGGTATCTTATCAAATATACTTAAAGATTCAAATGGTAAATCATATAAACGTATATCAATTAAAAATGTAATACTCTCTAAACCACTTGTTGGTAATTCAATATTTGGATTTCCACCTTTATTATCTTTTTTATTATCTTTTTTTACATCTTTTTTTGCATCTTTTTTTTTATTATCTTTTTTATTTGTGTTTGTTTCTTCATTTTCTTCGGTTTTTATTTCAGGATTTATTATATTATTAAGATCACTAAAAGCATTTTTAATATCTTCATTTAAATTATTTTCTAAATCATATAATATTTTATTTATTTTTTCATTTTCATCTAAAAATAATTTATTCATTTCATCTTCAGTTACAATTACAGTTTTAATTAACATATGTTTTAAAGTTTTAATATTTTGAATCATTTCATCTATTTTTCCATTAATTTCTCTATTCAAAATAATTCTTTTTATATAATATTTATATTCATCATTTAAATAATACATCATTCCTATATATAAAATTGATTTATCTTCATTCATTTGAAAGATTAAATAAGATGAATTTTGAGGGAACATTTCTTTTAATTCAGAAAATGAATTATAAAAATTTTTTTTTGAGTTTTGGAAATAAGGAATATCATTTATATAATTTTTATAATTTCTTATAGATTCTGGTAATGTATTAGTTTCATAAATTTTTTCAAAATCACAATCAAATGAGAAATTTTGTAATGTTCTTTTATAAAGAGAATATTTGTTCCAATCTGACATATTACTATTTAAATATCTATTAATAACTTGAATAAAATATTTTTTAATAATTGAATTTTGATAATCACTTAAAGCTTTGAAACATAATTCAATATTATAATAACCTGTTGTTTCTAATATATTATAAAAATATTTCATTAAATAATCAGGATTGTTTTCGAGTATATCAATATAGTTTTCATTATTTAAAATATTTTTTTCGAAATCAGATATTAAATTAATTGTATTTTGATGGAATTTTTGAATTACTATTGTTTTGTCTTTATTTTTATTTTGATCTTCATTATTATTTTCATTTTCGTTTGTTGGATTTTCTTCTTCAGTATTAGTATTCATTTTGCTTATAACATCTAAAATACTAATATCCCAAACTTTTTTTAATTCTTTGAAATGTAAAGCTTGTAATCTAAATGAATTTATTTTTTCAATAAAATAAAATAAATATTCATTACTAACTTTAGGTATTAATGACTCACATGAACCTAATAATGAAATTGATTTTTCATATCTATTCATATTTTCTATTTTATCTCTATTTTCTATATCATTCATTTTACTTATTTTTTTAGTTAAACCATTTATATAATCTATAACTTCTTGGTTAAATTTAGTGTTTTCTCCAAATTTTGATTTTATATTTTTGTCATTAATATCTAATTTTTGTGATTGAAAACTTTCTCTTTTAATTCGATTTTTAAATTCTCCTATTAAATTATTAATTTTAGCATACATTATTTTAGTGTATGCTATTATTCTATGAACTGGCATATATGCTATACTATTATCTAATCTTAAAGGAACATATGTTTGTAAATTATTCAAATAATTTGAAATATCTTCTAAAATATTTAAACATCTTTCAAATATTCCACAAATTACTGCTAATTCTTCTTTATTTACATAAACAAATAAATTATTTTTAAGTAAACATTCTATGCTTACATTTATAAATTCAAATAAACAAAAAATTATTTGTAAATTATAAGAAGATTTTTGAATCATTTCATTAAATTTTTTTAATAATGGGAATATTTTATTTTTAAAGAAATTTAAAACGGCATTCATATTTGATTTTTGTTCTTTTATTATATTATATTCATTAATTAAAATATTTTCACTTGTTTGTTTAATGTTAGCTATTATTTTATTAATTATAGCAAAAGTATAAATTTCATAAAATAATATTTTAGATGATGTGTATTTATCATTTTTAACTTGTTTTTCATAAATTTTATCAAAATATTCAATTACATTATTTAAAAAGTTAATTTCTTCTTCAAATTTATTCATATAATTAAAAATATTTGTCATATTTTTTATTATAACATATAAATAGAAACGATCTTGATTGATAGTTTTAATTTTATTAAATAATTTACTACTTTCTTCAAATTCACTTTCAATAAAATTAATATTAGCCAAAATTAAATTTGATTCAATAAAAGAATCTTTATCTTTTAATACTAAAGAATGGAATAAAGCTTCAGTACTATATTCTTTAGCATAATTATAGTATCCTAAATAATAATATTCTTTAGCTAATTCTATCCAACTTATATGCGATTTTAAATCATCTGCATATCTTATAACGCTATCTAAATTATCTATTCCAACAGGCAAAAAATATTCTTCAGTATTTGTATCTAAATTTAATGAATAAATTCTTAATTTATCTCTTTCTTCATTTATAATTTCAGATTTTAATGTGGGTTTATTATTTGTTATTAAATTAATATTATCGAATATTTCTTTTGATATATTATTTAAATTTTCATTAATGCATATGTTGTTTATTAATCTATATAATTTTAAATTAAATGAAAATTCTAAATCTTTATTTTCTAAAATAAATTTACTAAAAATTTGTCCAAATTTTATTAAGAATATACATTCACTATGATAAAAAGATTCATTCATAAAATTATTTAATAAATAATTTAAATAATAAAAGAATTGATAAGGTTTTTCAAAACTTTTTTTGCAGAAATAAGTATAATTAGGAATTGAAATATTTTGAGTATTTAATTGATCTGAAGGAGTATTATTATTATTATTTTCTTCTTTTATTTTTTCAATGAAATTTTCAGGAAATTCATATGTGAGCCATTGATCTAATGTTTCAGGCATTGAATATATCATTGGAATGTTTATATCTCTTTCAATATAATAATGAGATATTAAACTAGATAAAGGATTTAAATCATTACCTATAAAATTCATTTTTTCTATTTCTTCTTTATTTTTATTAAAAAAATCAATAATTGAAAGAGTTTTTAAACTTAATTCAATAATTTTTTTAATAACATAAAAAGCATCTAATAAATAATTTTGTTTTTTATTTATATCATTAGTAACCATAGATAAAAATACTTCTATTTTAAATAAATATTCTAAATGTTGAATATTCATAAATAAAGGATAAGGATCATAATCTAACATTTTTGCAAAAATAGTTTTTGTATTTGAAGATTTTTTACTATATTTTCTACTTGTTTTACTACGTTCACTTGCTTTACTTCTTGATGATTTTTTACTAACAGTTGATTTATGTTTAGATTGTTTACTTTTTGAAGATAATTTAGATTTTGATCTTTTACTTAAACGAGATGTTCTACTACTCGCAGATCTTTTTGAATGTAAAGTTTTTCCTTCATCTTCATCTAAATCTTCTTCATCATCAAAAATAGGTTCAATTTCTAAAATAATATCTGCTGCTTGATTTAAATTATCTTCTATATCACTAAAAGGGTAATTATTTTTATATAACCAACTACTAAGCATAAATATTGCATTACATACATAAATATTTTCATCTGTTTTTAATAGTTCGATTGCTTTATTATATGCTCTAAATTGATCTGATTTATTTAAAGAATTTTCTGCTAATTTAATATATAATTTGGCTTTTGTTAAGACATCTGAATTTTTACTTGAATTTTGGTTTTCAAAACTTTGTAAGAAACTTTTTCCTTGTTTACTATAATAAAAAAGTTTATGTTCTAATAAAACATGATGATATTGATTGGGAATAATTCTCATTGCATCACCTATTATTTTTTCTCCTAATTCCCAATTTTTGGTTTCATTTATACATAAACAAAATAAACTATAAAATAATAATAAAAATTCTGGGTCACTATATAATGTGCCTCCACCTGCTCTATTATTAATTAAAATATCATGAAGATTTTGAAAATGTTTACATAATGTTATTCTATTTTGGGATTGATCTATTATATTAATTATAATAGAATAGAAAGCTTTTAAATCATTTAATATTACATTATATTGTTTACATTTTTCAGAAATTTTTGCACTTAAAATTATTTTTTCTAAAGCTCCAAAATAAATTTTAATTTGAGCTAAACGTTCTTGTTTATCTTTATCAATTAATTTTAATAAACTATCTCCATATAATAAAAATCCTAAACAATACCATTTTTTTAATTCTAAAGATGTATCTTTTCTTCCTGAAATTTTTTCGATATCTATATCATCATATGTTTTTGTACAGTTATCTGCACAAAAAACTGCATTTTTATAATTTTTATTAGAAAAGAATTCACATCCATATTTATACCATAATTCACTACTTAATTCTAATGTGTTTTCATCATTGAAATTTACATTAAATTGACTTAATTGATCTGTTCCTTTTTTTAAAGCTTCAAATTTTGCTTTTTCATCATTTGTTATATTAATTGCATTTTCTAATTGAGTAAAACATTCTGATATTAATGTCATATCTTGAGAAGGAACAAAACCTGTATTATCTCCTCCTTTTCCTTTACCACCTGCTTGAGCATTTGCCTTTTGATTAGCAGCTGGTTGTTTTTTGCCTTTTCCTCCGGCACCTGCTTCACTTGCATTAATATTTTGTTGAGTATTTATTGCTCTCGTTTTTATTGTATCGAATATTTTTCTTGCTTTACTTGAAAGTTTTCTTGTTAACATTGTTTCACATATTTTAACACATTCATCAAATTTTTGTTTATCTGATAAAATTTTAGTATAAATTTGTGTAAATCTTACAAAAATATCTGTTTTTTTATAATAATCTGTATCTCTTGGTTCAGCATTTATTCCTTCATAATATATCATAGCTGCATTCATAGATTCAAATAATTCATTAAATAAATTTAATAATTCTTCATTTATTATATTAGATAATGAAGGATTATCTATTAAAGGTAAAATTCCATTCCAAAATTCAATACATATATTAAATACTAACCAATATTGATTAACACTTGTTGCAATTTTATTTGCTTCTTGTATTTTTTCTCTTAATTTTAAACGCCAATTATCTATTTTTTCTTTTTCAGTATCAGTATAAACTTTCCCTTGAATATTAAAATTATCATAATTATTTGAATATAATTCAACTCCTTCTTCTAATAAATATTCACTATAAACTTTAGCACTATTTAATTTTATTTGACTTATTGATATTAATTGGTTAATATCTTTAAATGTACTTAATTCTTCTAAATATTCATTTACTTTTGTTTCAGTATTTAATATTTCTTCAAAGAAATTATCTGTATAAAAATTATCACAAATTTCACTACATATATTAATAAAATGTTTTTTATCATCATAACATTGTAAATCATATTTTTCTTTTAATTCAGCTATTTCACTTTCAACTAATTCTTTTCTTTCATGAGGAAATGAATTTTTATTTTCTAATTTATCTCTAAATTTTTCTACATCAAATTCTTCAATTTTAAATGAATTGATTAGTTCAACTAATTTATCCTTGATTTCATTTTGAGTATCTACATTTTGAGTGTTTTTTAAATTATCACTTTCAAATATAAGTTGATCTACAATAGTTTCTGGATCATTAAACATATTAACTTTAACACCTATATATCTTTTTAAATATATTAAATATTGTTCTAAATATCTTTGATGATATGATACATTATTAGTTATAGAATTTTGGAAATTAGGGTCATCTTTGTTTACTTGATTTGTTTGTTTTGCACCTCCTTTTTTTGCATCTTTGGCGTTATTTGCATTTGTATTTGTATTATCAAAGCTTAATTTATTTAATGGAATACTATAATCATTTGTTAATGCTTTTAATATTTGTGAATTTGCTTCTTGAAGTAATTCTTCATTCATGTAATATTTTGATAATTCATAATGCATTGCAGCTCTTAATAAACTTTCATTAGATTGAATATTTTCTAATTGTTCAACACTAGTATAAAAAGGTTTGAATAAATATTTTCTTAAACTTTTTTTAAAAAAAGGTTTAGCTGAATTAAAAATAAGCATACTTGTTTCATTTATTAAATCATAATCTTGTAATCTCGCACAACCAGCCATATTTTTTTCCATTATCATTAAACTATCAGCCAAAGTTTCAATTCTTTTTTGAATAACAATATCATTTGGTTGAACATTCTCCTTTAAATTTTCTTCTAAATCATTCATTATTTTTTGAGATCTAACATTTTCAATATAAATTTTTCCCTTTAAACTACATGAACCACTTTGGCTTAAAAATGTAAATAAATTAAATGCTAAATTAATATAATTTTCAAATCTTAATAAAATATATGATAATTCAGCTAAAACATCAGCCTTCCAACTTTCTAATTTAATACTTATTTGATTAACATATTTATTTGTTTTACTATCAATATTTTTATAAAAATCAGGACATAAAGCAGTAATAACACCATTCACTTCTTTATCAATATCTTTATCAGTAATTATATTTGATTTTATTGCTTGTACAGTATATAAATATTTAAATTGAGGATAATTTGTATTTGTTTCACCATCTTTTTTAATATTACCCAAAGCACCACTATTATCTCTATTAAGATGAATTCTAATTCTAAAAACTTCATCCATAAAATCACAATCTCCTTTTTTTTTTAATATTTCACCTATTTTATCTAATGCTTTTGAACCTTCTGCTTTTTTATCACCTTCCATATAACATTCAGCTAATTTAATTAAAATATATATTCTCCAATTAAAATCCATATCATCACTTTCTTCTAATAAATTTGAAATTTTTTCAAAAATCTCCCAATAATAACCAGCCCAATTTAATTTTAAATAATTTTTTAGGATATTACAAGTAATAATAGATGCATTATATAAAGTAGTTGAATATTTTTCTTTATTTTCTGGTTTTGCAATTAATTCAACTCCTTTTTGAATATTTTTTATACTTTCTAATAAAGTTTCTGCTGCTTTTTCAGCTTTTAAATTTTCATTTTTTACTTTTTCTGCATTTACTTGTGCTTTAACAATAAGAGCTCTTATATAACAATTATTTTTATTTACTCCTTGAGCACTATCCATTTCAAAATATATATTTACTAAATTTTTTGCAATGTCAGGTAAACCACATATAAATGCAGTTTCTGCTAAATCTACTATTCCATCTGTTGCTATTGTACTTAAAGCTTTCACTAAGTTTATTGAAAATGGTTCATATAATTTCTTAATTATTTCTATTGATTTTTCTTTAAATGTTACATCTGTATTTCTGTTCTCATAATAATATTTTGCTTCATCTAATTTACTTTTTAAAAATCTTTCTGAAACTGACATTTATTGTTTTATTTTAATTTTTTTAATTTGTTTATTTTTTTTAAGTGTTTATAATAAAAATATGTTTTAAAAAAGGATTTTTTCAATATTCATAAAAAAATTAAATAATAATTATAAGTATTTTGATATAAGAAATATTTTTAAATCTTAACATAGAATATTTTTTTAAATATATTAAAACTAATATGAAAAATCAAAATAAGAAGCATTTATATTATATTAAAATTTTAAATATTAAAGAATTGTGTTTTATTAAAATAAAAAATTGTTTTGGGATAAAATTAAAATCATATTTCAAATATTTTATCCTTTTTAATCTTAAAGATAAAATATAGAATTTTCAAATGATATTTATTTATATGATTAAATGTTTAACTAAAAAATTTTAGGAGCTAATCTATAAAGGAAACAATTTTATTTGGGTAGATAGCTGATTCATATATTATAATTATAAAAATTTTAATAAAAATTACTTTAAAGTTTTATAAAGATAACATAAAAATTATAATATATTTTTGAGATAAAATAAGGATCATAGAAAACAGTAAATAATTAAGATTCAATTAAACATTCAGAATAAGAAAGATAAAAAGCTCAAAAAAATAAGTGATTTTATAAAGTTTTATTTTATTAGTTTTAATAATATTCCTATTAAGTTTTAACAATTGTTTTTAAAAGCAATTATAGAGAATTTATTAAGTCTATTTGCATTATTTAAATTTTATATCTCTCATTTTTATTAAATAAACTATATTAAATAGATGAAAATTTAATGAATAAGAAATTTGTTGTGAGAGTTAAAAATAAATGGATAATTCATAAAATTGAATTATATGAATTATTAATTTAACTTTATTTTGAAAAAATCATTCTTTTTTTTAAATCGAACTATTAAAAAAATAAATAAAAAATTTAAAATAAATTTTCTATTATTAATTCTATTAAGTTTTCTATTTTTTTATGAAAAATTCTTCATATGATTTTTTCTTTAGCAGTTTATAATGCATATGCTTTTTTTGAACTTGATCCTCTAAAGAAATATATGGGAATTATTATTGAATATTGACAATATGCAAAAGAGAAAGTTAGAGAAAATTTTTTTTTTGTCTTTTTTTATCCTTATGGAATGAGTTAAGATATGGATTTTTTTTAAGAAGATAAAATGTTTATTTAAAAAGAATCAATTATTCATATAAATAATAAACTAATAATTGATCATATAATCTCTAATCTAAATTCTAAAATTCATTAGGATAAAAATTCATATAATTTTATTACTCATAATTACATAAATTTTGATTTGATTGATTTTATATATTTAATAAATAACATGATAATAAAAATCAATTTTTACATCAATGATATTTAAAAAAATAAATTAATTAAAAAATAAAATTAAGTTTTTAATTAAATAAGAAAAAATAAAAAAAAACTAAATCTATATAAAAATGACTGAATTTAAAAAAGATAAATATTCAGATGATTTAGATAAATTTTTTTCTTTATTTGCAAAATTATTATTAGTTAATTTATTTGAAGAGGAAATAATATCAAAAGAAGATTCTGAAACAACAGATGATTTATTAAAAGAATATCATAAAAGAGAAAGAGGTTTTTTTTCATTTTTTGATGATTTTTTATGGGGAGAAAGAAAAAATTTATTATGGAAAGAAAATGGAAGTTTTAATACACCTCCATCAATATTTAATCAAAAATTTTTTGAAATTTTAAGAAAATATTTAAATTTTTCTCATTTAGAATATTTTTCAATTCCAATAATAGGAACAATTTCATCAGGAAAATCAACATTTTTAAATAATTTTTTAGGATTTGATTATTTAGAATCTTCTGCAAAAAAAACGACTCAATTTATTTGTATAATAAGACATAATCCAAATTCAGAAAATCCTGAATTATATTCAGTTGAATTAAAACCAAGAGATTCAGTATATCATAAAGCCTCATTTAATTTTAAAAAAAAAGAAAAAATTGCTTGTGGAGAAAATGAAATTAAAAAAAAAATAATTGAAATAAACAATGAAATACTAAATGATAAAGAATTATCAAAAAAAGAAAAATCAGTTTTTTTTTATATTTTAGAAACAAAATTAAGTATATTTGAAGGTGAAAGTGAAAAATATTGTAATATGTTTGAATTTATGGATATTCCTGGTTTAAATGAAATGAGTAATTTTTTTCCAAATGAAATAATTCCTTTAATAACTCCTAATACACAATTTAGTATTTTTTTTTTCGATGCTACAAATATACAATCTACTTCTACTGATAAAGTGTTTAATAAATATGTGAAATTATTAAATGCAAAAATTAATAAAAATTCTCTTTTTGTTATTAATAAATTTGATGAAGTAAAACTTAATTTAGATAAAGAAGAAGATGTTGAAAAAACAAAAACATTTCAAATTTATGATTATATTTTTAGAAATTTTCATACTAATCTTGATAAAAATAAAATTATTACTTTAGATTCAAGAAATTTAAAATATGAAAAAAATAGATTAAAAAATTTTGATGATTTTATTTTATTTTTTGCAAATAATCTTCCTATTAATAAAAATGAAGATGATTTTGTGAAATTAGTAAAAAAAGAAATAAAAAATGTTTTTAAAACAAAAATAGCAAAATCAAAAAAAATTTCTGATGAAGTAAAA
>JAEEGH010020455.1_pt1 | contig 13759 bp, 14 predicted proteins | sample 9134181 | NCBI WGS metagenome assembly JAEEGH01 (sample SAMN16246544, study PRJNA631951) | gut metagenome | biome: gut microbiome; feature: rumen; material: DP-attached | host: Bos | place: Iran: Karaj | collected 2018-10
GAAGCTACCTGGTTTGCCACACGTGTAAGGTCAGCGAGAGAAACGTAACCTACGATCGCAGTCTCTTTTATCAGAGTAATGAACTCGTTGCCCAGAGGCGGGATTACATTCTTGATGGCCTGTGGAAGGATGATGTAGCGCATGGTAGCTGCCTTGGAGAGGCCAAGACTTCTGCCGGCTTCCATCTGACCCTTGTCAACTGCAAGGATTCCGCCGCGGACAATCTCCGATACATAAGCTCCGGAGTTGATTCCGAAGGAAAGTGATGCCACCAGGATTCCGTTGTTGGAAGAAGCCATGATGATGAACCACATGATAAGGAGCTGCAGTACGCTGGGAGTTCCTCTGATGATGTCCACGTAAACTGTGGCTATGTAATTAAGGATGGTAGGCCTTCCGTCTTCGGTGGTGGAGAGTTTCATAAGAGCCACAAAGGTTCCGATTATGATACCCAGGATTCCGGCAAATATGGCAACTTCGAGAGTTATGCCAAGACCTGCCAGATACTGTTTCCAGCGATCACCGGTTATGAAAGCCGCAATAAAACGTTCTGATAAAGTCATTTAAAAGAATTACTCCTCAATGTATTTTTTAACGAGGCTGTCGTATGTTCCGTCTTCCTTGAGTGCCTTGAGCGCTGAGTTGATCTTGTCAGCAAGCTCTGTGTTTCCCTTAGGAAGTGCGATAGCGTAGTTCTCAGGTGCAAAGTCGAAGTTTGTTCCTGGAAGAACATCAACCTTGTCAGGGAACTGAGCACCGAATACCTCAGCAGGGTTCTTGTCTACGATAACGCAGTCAACACGGCCGTTGTTGAGGTCGTTAACAGCATCTACTGCCTTATTATAAGCGGATATCTCAGCGCCTTCAATCTCATCTGCGATGAACTCACCTGTTGTTCCGAGCTGAACACCGATCTTAAGGCCTTTGAGGTCATCAGCTGTAGCGATTGCAGATCCCTTGGGAACGATAACGTCCTGAACTGCCTCGTAGTAAGAATCTGAGAAATCAACAGTCTTCATTCTCTCTTCTGTTACAGTCATACCTGCGATGGCAACGTCGATCTTGTTTCCGATAGAAGATACAAGTGAATCAAACTCCATATCCTGGATCTGAACTTCCATGCCGGCCTTCTCACCGATGGCCTTGATGAGTGCAATGTCGAATCCGTCAGGCTTGCCGTCATCGCCAACATACTCAAAAGGTGGGAATGCAGCGTTTGTTCCGACTACGAGAGTTTCACCTGTGCTACCTGCAGAGCCGTTTGATGCGCTTCCGCAACCAACAAGTGAGCCAAGAGCCACAACTGCAGTAAGTGCTACTGCCATAATTTTCTTTTTCATAATAATATCCTCCTGTTTTATACATTTTCTGCATAAATATACACGTTTTATGTATAATATAACAGTGATATTAAAATATATCAAGTACTAAATTTAATTTTCGTTCTGTTGTCTTAGTTTTCTGTATTCTTTCGGGGAGCACTTCATCTCTTTTAAAAAGACCTTGTTGAAGTTTGAAATGCTCTGAAAGCCTGACAGGAAGGCCACATCCGTGATCGAGATGTTGTCCTGTGTCAGGAGTTTGACTGCATGTTCAAGACGGTGCCTTGTTAAAAAGACATTGAAGCTCTCGTCTGTGTATTCCTTGAAGATCCTGGAGAAGTAGTAGGTTGAAAAGCCTACATAATCCGCCACTTCCTGCTGTGAGATGGCCCTGGTACAGTTCTCTATTATAAAGGAACAGGCCTGCTGGACCTTGTTGTAGGTGTCGCTGGTGCTGTTCATGAGTACGCTGTCGGAAATCTGCTGGTTTACTGCAAACATAGCAATCTGATACAGCATGTTTACTATCTTTAGTTTTATCTGAGTTTCGATGAACATTTCCCTTGAATGATATATGTCATAGCAGGAGCGCAGGTTTTCAGAGAGGCTCCTGTATAAAGAGCTGTTGTCTCTCCTTATAAGATGGATGCTGCGAAGTCTGTTGGAGATGAGATCAATGTCTTTTAGCCCTGTGATGAGTTCTGAGGAAAACTGCAGGATAAGGGATGCGTTTGGGGGTGTATCAACAACCTCGTGAACCTCAGCCGGCCATACCAGAAGAATGTCTCCTTCTTGCAGATGGTAGCTTCTTCCGTTTATCTCATAGCTGCAGTCATCCTTGGTTGCCAGGACAAACTCCGCAGACAGATGCCAGTGAGGCGGGAAAGTGCACGGCGAGTCCTCATAGGAAATCCCCACATCCTTGTAGTCTCTGTACTGAATGATCTCTCGGTTCTGATTGGGCTGTAGCATTTTACTCCTCCATATATCGCTCACTTTTAATAACACTAATTTGCTTTTTGATTTAGCGATATCTGAGGCAAGTTTACCAAAAAGGCGGTAAATATGTCTATATTTATATGCCATACATACAAAAAGTGGGCAAAAAATGAAATATCGAGAACAAAATATTATGAGAATTGTTTGCTGCCATTCATTACGATATATCTGTAATCGCAAGTGCCTCAAAAAAGAGCTCATTTGGGGCGGGAAATGGAGAAAAGAAGATTGTATGGGAGGTTAATGGATGATGAGAAAACAGATTAAAAGATCGTTATCGGTTTTGTCGGCAGCTGTCATGACTGCAGCTATGCTTACAGCTTGCGGACAGAGTGCAGGGGATGTGACAACTGTAGAAGATAATCAGGTGGCCACAAGTGCTGAGCCACAGATTGCAGTTTCTGTCGAGACCACAGAGAGCAATACTTCTTCAAAGACCGTTGCCATGGGCGACAGACAGATAGATGTCGAAGTAACAGATATTGGTCTCAAAGGCTCTTTTACCTACTGGTCAGCATTTACGGGCGATTCGGCAACCTGGGAACAGGAGAGAGTTGACGCCTTCAACGAGGCCTACAAGGACCTTGGTATCACCTGCGAAGTACAGTACGTGCCTGATGGCGCAGGTATCAACAACGGTAAGTTATTGTCAGCTATCGCCGGCGGAACAGCACCGGATCTTCTTATAACTGACAATCCCACAAGTGCATATCAGTATGTTGCTGAAGGCTCTTTTATGCCTCTGGACAGCGTTCTTAAGCAGATCGACCTGGATGTGGATTCATTCTATGACGGCTGCAAGGACGTTATGTACTACAAGGATCAGTGCTATCTGATTCCTCAGGATACCAACGTTATCATGCTTTACTTCAGACCTGACATTGCCAAGGAGTGCGGACTTGATGTTGATAATCCGCCTACAACCCTTGAAGAGCTTGATGCATGGGCAGATGCCATGACAGTTGCTGACGGAAGCAGCTACTCAAGAATGGGACTTATCCCCTGGCTTGATTCCGGAAACGACGCTTTCGTAGTTCCTTTCTTCTTCGGGGCTGACCCTTATATCCAGGCTGAGAACAAGATCGACCTCACCAGCGAGAACATGGTGAACTACATGAAGTGGATCCAGAGCTACGCCAGCAAATATGACCCTGAGAAGATCAATGCATTCTCATCGGGACTTGGCGGAATGTTCTCACCCGACCATCCTTTCATGACAGGTAAGGTTGGTATGACAATTACAGGTAACTGGTTTACAGGAGCATTGAAGGCTTATGCACCTGACGTTCCTTACACAGCAGTTCCTGTACCGGTTCCTTCATACGGAAGAGCAAAGAGCTCAACCTTTGGATGCAACGTATTTGCGATCCCTAACGGAACAGATGCCGACAAGGCAGCTCTGGCAGCTCTTTATATCAAGTTCTGTGAGCAGGGTTCTGTTAACGATGACAACTTCTGCCAGTGGAGATCAATCCCTGTTATCGACGCAGCATTTGATGATGTAACACTTACAAAAGAAGGCGATGCAATGTACAAGATGGAGCGTGAGATCGCAGGATCACCCCTTAACGGTATTCCGGCTCTTTGCTCAGTTTCAGCAGAGCTTTCAACTCAGTTCCAGACCCTTCGTGAGAACCTGATCTACAACACCTCACTGGATCCTGAAACTGAACTTAAGACTTTGGAAGAGCAGATGCAGGCTGCTATGGATTCCAAGTAATTTTGATTTTTCTCGGGGGAGGAAAGAAGTATGGGAAAAGAACTGCGGGGGTATAAAATCGGCGTTTTGCTGCAAAAAGGAATTGTATATCTCTTTTTGCTGGTATTTGCAATGGGCTTTCTTTTGCCGTTTTTCTTCCTCCTTACCGGATCCTTTAAGACATCAAGTGAACTGTTCTCGGTGCCCTTTAGATGGCTTCCGAAGCGCATCACGTTGGAAAACTATGTGCAGGTGTTTACCAAGATTCCGTTCTTTCGGTATCTCAGGAATACCATCATAATCGTTGTCCTTAACATGGTTGGAGCGCTTATCTCCAACTCCCTGATCGCCTATGGCTTTTCAAGACTCAGGTGGCCGGGCAGGGACAAGGTATTCATGATTGTTATTGCCACGATGATCCTGCCTTATCAGGTTACTCTCATTCCGCTCTATCTTATGTACACCAAGATAGGATGGATCGGAACTTTCATACCCCTGACGCTCCCCGGATTTTTCGGCAATGCGTTTTTTATCTTCCTGATGAGGCAGTTTCTGGTTGGCATACCAAAAGAGCTGACGGAGTCCGCAAGGATTGACGGGGCGGGAGAGTTCACGATATTCCTTCGGCTCATCATGCCAATCTCAAAGCCGGTACTTGCAACGGTAGCCATAATGTCTTTTATGAATTCCTGGAAAGATTTCCTGGGGCCACTGGTGTTCCTTGGAAGCGACAAGCTCTATACCTTATCGCTTGCAGCGTCAATGCTAAGGTCCAACTTAAATCCCAACTGGGAGCTGCTTCTTGCACTCGGAGTTGTGATGGTTCTGCCGGTACTGATTTTGTTCTTTGTACTGCAGAAGTACTTCATTCAGGGAATTACCATGAGTGGCATTAAAGGCTGATGGAGAAAGGAATCGGGTTTGTGAGTATGAAGAAGATCGGGGAAAAACTGTTTGCGGAATATGTTCACTCCAAAGCGCGTAAAAAAGAGGCTGTGCATGGGCTTTTGTTTGTACTGCCCTGGATAATAGGATTTTTTGCATTTACCATTTATCCCATTATCAGCTCGTTTTATTACTCGCTTTGTAATTACAACGTAATTGGAAAGCCAACGTTTATCGGCTTTGCCAACTACGCAAATCTTTTTAAAGACAAGACTTTTATCAAGGCCTGCATGAACACTGTATACATGATCGGCATCGGCGTTCCGGTGACTACCTTTACGGCGGTTTTGGTGTCACTTCTTTTAAATAACAAAAAGCTTCGCGGAACGGACTGGATGAGAGTGGTGTTCTTTATTCCTACTCTCGTCCCCACTGTTGTGGCATGCCTTTTGTGGATATGGGTAATGCAGCCTGATTCGGGAATTGTAAATACGGTTCTTGGGTACTTTCACATTCCCGGGCCCGGGTGGCTGAGCTCTCCGACATGGGCTAAGCCGGCATTCATCCTGATGATGATCTGGACCTGCGGAAACGCCATAATCATTTATCTGGCGGGACTTCAGGATGTTCCCGAGAGCCTGTATGACGCAGCGGCCATTGACGGCGCAGGATTCTGGAAGCAGTCGCTCCACATTTCCGTACCGCTGATAAGGCCCACAATTCTTTACAATGTAACAACTCTGATCATTGGTGTTTTCCAGTGGTTCGCTGAGCCCTACATCATGACTGAAGGCGGACCCAGCAATGCGACCATGTTCTATTCACTTTATCTGTATCAGAATGCTTTCTCATTTTTCAAAATGGGATATGCATCCGCACAGGCATGGATTATGCTATTAGTAGCAATGGTAATAATTCTGGTACTGTTTAAGGTTTTCAAGTTTAACGAAACGGAGATCTGATGCAAATGAAGATAGGAATTATTGGTTGCGGAGTTATAGCAAACACTTATATTCGCGATATTAAGCGCCTGTATAAGGATCTGGAGATTGCGGCAGTTGCTGACGTTAATATCGAGGCTGCAAGGAAGATGGCAGAGAAGTTTGATCTGCCAAGGGCTATTTCTGTTGATGAGCTGCTTTCGGATGATGAGATTGAGCTTGTTGTCAATCTCACACCGCCCAGGTTCCATACGCAGATAAATCTTCGGATACTTGAGGCGGGGAAAAATGTCTTTTGCGAAAAACCTCTTGCCCTTGGCATGGAGGATGCGCAGTGGGTTATCGGGCTTGCAAGGGAAAAGAACCTTAAGATAGGGTGCGCGCCTGACTCGTTTATGGGAAGCTCGCTCTCTACCTGCAAGAAGATTGTGGATGACGGCTGGATCGGAAAGCCTTTGTATGCCATAACCAATATGCTAAGCAGCGGAGTTGAGACCTGGCATCCGAATCCCGAGCCCTTCTACAAAGAGGGTGGCGGGCCTATCTATGACATGGGCGGATATTATTTTTCTGCGCTGGTGTCCATGTTCGGGCCGGTGGTTTCTGTGAGGGCCATAGGCGCAAAAGGGTTTGACAAAAGAAATATCTATGTCGGCGAGAGAAAAGGCGAGAGCGTGGATGTTGATGTTCTGACTCACTATTCGATCCTGGTCACCTTTAAGAGCGGGTTTATCGCAAATATGAATTTCAGCTTTGATGTGTTCAGGACCGAGATGCCGATGTTTGAAGTGTATGGCACCGGCGGGACTTTGTTTGTTCCGGATCCCAACATGCACGGTGGACGTCCACGGATTTATCGGAAGGAACAGAAGCTTGCAGAGTGTTTTGGCGGCGAAGATGAGGGGGCTATGGATATCTGCGAGGTTCCCGAGATGTTCCAGAACGTCGGTGAATATGTAAGGGGTATCGGAGTGCATGACCTGGCTGAGGCGATCCGTGAAGGTAGAGAGCCAAAGGCAAACGACAGGCTTGCGCTGCACGTGCTTGATATCATGACAAGTGTGATGAAGTCCGCTGAGGAAAACAGAGACATAGAGCTTACCACAACCTATGAATGATTGGAGAAATAAGAGATGAGGATTGGAATTTCAACTTCTTTAAGGCATGATACTCCTGCGCAGTGGGCGGAGAAAATGGTGGCAGCAGGCTGCAGATCCGTGGTGTTCCCCGTGGACTATACGGCTCCGGATTCGCTTATTGCCGATTATGTTTCTGAGGCGCACAAGAACGATTTAAGGATTGCTGAAGTCGGCATCTGGAAAAATGTCTTTGCCATCGATGCTGCCGAGCAGGAAGAAGCAAGGCAGAGAGCTTTGGCGCAGCTTCGTCTGGCGGATGAGATAGGTGCAGACTGCGCTGTGAACGTGGCCGGAACCTGGGGCGGACCTCTGTGGGACGGCGGATATAAGGAAAATTATGGGCCCGAGGCCTTTGACAGGATAGTTAAGTATATTCAGGATCTTATAGACACGGTAAAGCCAAAGCGCACCACCTACAGCATCGAGGCCATGCCCTGGATGTATCCGACAGGTCCCGATGAGTATCTGAGGATGATAAAGGAAGTTGACAGAGCAGAGTTTTCCTGCCATCTGGACGTGGTCAACATGATCAACTGTCCGGAGAGATATTTCTTTTCCGGAGATTTCCTGGACGAAGTCTTTGATAAGATGGGAGGCTTTGTTAAGAGCTGTCACCTCAAGGATATAAGGCTTAGGGATGAACTTACCTTCCAGCTTCAGGAAGTTGCCTGCGGAGAGGGAACTCTTGATATTGCCAAGTACATGCGCCTTGCGGATAAGTGCGATCCTGACATTCCAATGATCATCGAGCATTTAAACACAGATGAAGAATACATGAACAGCCTTTCTTATGTAAAAGAGATCATGGCAAAGAATGGCCTGAAATAAGGAGGAGTAATAATGGCAATCGGAACAAAAAGCGTGGTACATATCGCTTTTGTTGTTAAAGATATTGAGAGAGTGATAGACAACTGGACGAGGCTCCTGGGGCTTTCCGAGAAACCTGACATCTGGAACATTCCGGGACCGGAGGTTGCACCGACACTAACAAACGGAGAGATCGAGCTCTACAAGAACTGCAGGATCAGTGTCATCAAGCTGGAGAACCTTTCGCTGGAAGTAGTTCAGCCCGGCGATGAGCCAAGCCCCTGGAAGACCTACCTTGAAAAGCACGGCGAAGGTTTCCAGCACATGGCATTTCTCGTTCCCGATGAAGAGGATGCAAGGCAGACCATCAAAGAGGTTTGCGGAGCTGAGTCAGAGTACCACATCGGCTATTACCCCGGGCAGTCCTATATGTTTTTTGACACATTTGATGCCTTAAAGACCGAGCTCAATATTAAAGTGGATGGGGATTATACAGGAATTATCAAAGATCTAAACAATCAGATAAAGGAGAATCAGAAATGAGTTTAAAAGAGATTTTGAGTTGCGCAAAATTCGCTCAGGTGGGTTTTGTGGTTAATGATATAGAGGAGACCAAGAAGCAGTACAGCCTTTTGTTTGACGTATCGGCGCCCGAGACCCAGCCCGGCGGAGAGTACGAAGTTACACAGACCACAGTCTTTGGAAACCCTGCACCGGAAGCCGGCTGCAAGCTTGCCTTCTTCGACATGACACCGGGAGTTCAGCTTGAGCTCATCGAGCCCAATCAGGCACCATCTGTGTGGAGAGACCATCTTGATAAGTACGGCGAGGGCATCCACCACATCGCCTTCAACGTAGACGATGCCGATTCAGTCATCGAGAAGCTTAAATCCGAATTTGGCGCAGTCGTAGAGCAGGTCGGCAACTACGGCGACGGCACAGGCCGTTACATCTACCTTTCCCTCCACGATAAACTAAAATGCCGTATCGAGCTCCTCGAGAGCTTCAATAAATAAACTTAAATGAGTCAAAGTGAGTCACTGGGGACGTTTCACTTTGACTCATTTTGAGTCACCGGGGACGTTTCAGTTTGACTCAAAATGAGTCAAACTGAAACGTCCCCAGTGACTCATTGTGACAGAAATGTGATACAGGCATTGTTAACATGGGTTTATGCTAAATAAACAGGGGGTAAGCATTATGTTTAGGAAGAACAAAGGAATCGTATTAGTGTCAGTAGCATGTGCCCTTATGTTATCGTTAGTTGCCTGCACGAAACAGGAGCCTACCGGAAACCCGGAAGAAGAGTTTATAACAGAAGGCGAAGACACAAAGACAACGGTGGAGTACCGGGAGTATACCGGCAAATACAAGGATTTGTTCCTTGCGCAAGGTGATAAGATCGCCGTTATCTCGCCTTCGGCGCTGCCAAGCAGACAGCAGGTAGATTCTACAATAGAAGGACTGAAGGCCTGGGGATATGAGCCGGTTGAAGGAAAGCATGTCTGCGCAGAGACACGCACTCTTGATGATATTTTGGATGATCTCACCTGGGCACTGGAGGATCCTGAGATAAAGGCTATCTTCTGTGTTCGAGGAGGATATGGAGCATCTGAGATTGCGGATGTGCTCCCTGAGGATATCATTAAGACATCTAATAAGCTGATCATAGGCTACAGTGACATAACAGTTTATCACTCAGCATGGACAAATGCAGATGTGGCTTCAATACATGCCTGCATGAGCGGAACGTTTAACGGATTGCCTGATAGCTGCGTTGAAGCAGAAGAAAAAATCCTTAAAGGAGAAGTTCCGACATATACATGCGATAGCAGCACTTACTGCCGGGAAGGCGAGGCTGAGGGAATACTTATAGGTGGCAATCTTTCCACATTTACCGCGGTCATTGATTCTGCTTATGATTGTACAAAGTCAGGACAGCCGTATATTCTTTTCCTGGAAGATGTGGGTGAGGACGTACAGCATATTCACAGATATCTAACAATCTTAAAGCATGCAGGTGTGCTTGATGGCGCATCAGGCATAGTGTTTGGCGAATGGACAGAGCTACCTTCGGACTTGGGCGATTACAGCGGAAAAAACAGAGGCGGAGAGTACAAATCTATTGCTGATATGATCTCAAGGCAATTCCTTCCGGAACTGGATGTTCCGGTTGCATTCGGATTTTCTGCAGGACACGGGGATATCAATTATCCGCTGCTTATGGGAGAGACGGCTGAACTCAAGGTCGGAGCAGACTCTTTTACATTGTCTTGTGGACAGTGACTCATTTTTTCTTGTTTGGGAAAATATAATAATGTAATTCACAAAGCCCGGTATGTATTGTAATACCGGGCTTTCATATAATTTCTTTAACAACAAACGATACTTAAAAACTTGAGTATCACATTTAGGCCAAAGGCCTAAGAAAGAGAGGAGATTGTATGACACTACAGGCTATTTTATTATTTGCAATGATCGCGCTTATCATCCTGATCATTGTTGCAGGATATGTAAAGGCTCCTCCAGACAGAGCATATATCATATCCGGTATGAGGAGAAACCCCAGAATCCTGATCGGACGCGCAGGAGTAAAGATTCCGTTCTTTGAGAGAGTCGATAAATTGTATCTTGGACAGATGACTGTTGATATCAAGACTGAGCAGTCAGTACCCACAAACGATTTCATCAATGTAAACGTAGATGCTGTAGCAAAGGTAAGGATTGGAACAGACACAGAGTCCATACAGCTGGCTGCCAAGAACTTCCTGAATAAGGATCCTGAGCAGATCACAATGGACCTTCAGGATTCTCTGCAGGGTAACATGCGTGAGATCATCGGTACACTTGCTCTTAAGACCATAAATACTGACAGAGACAGCTTCTCAGATCAGGTTATGGAAAAAGCTTCAAGAGATATGAGTAAGCTTGGTATTGAGATTCTTTCCTGCAACATCCAGAATGTTACAGATGAAAATGGTCTCATCAGTGATCTTGGTATGGATAACACCGCTAAGATCAAGAAAGATGCTGCTATTGCAAAGGCTCAGGCCGACAGGGACGTAGCAATCGCACAGGCTGAAGCCGATAAGGCTGCCAATGATGCGAGAGTTCTTGCACAGACTGAGATTGCTGAAAAGAACAATGCCCTTGCTATCAAGCAGGCAGAACTTAAGAAGGAAGCTGATACAGCAGGCGCTATTGCTGATGCTGCTTATCAGATCCAGGAGCAGGAACAGCAGAAGACCATTCAGACAGCAACTGTGAATGCACAGATCGCTAAGGCTGAGAGGGAAGCAGAGCTCAAGCAAAAAGAGGTGCTGGTAAAACAGCAGGAACTTGCTGCTGAGATTGAGAAAAAAGCTGATGCCGAGAAATATCAGGCAGAAAAGAAAGCTGAAGCTGAGCTGGTACAGCGTCAGAAGAAAGCTGAGGCTGCCAAGTACGAGCAGGAGCGTGAAGCTGATGCCAGAAAGGCTCAGGCTGAGGCTCAGAAATATGCTGCAGAACAGGAAGCAGCCGGTATTAAGGCGAAATATGATGCTGAAGCAGCCGGTATTGCCGCCAAGGGTCGTGCAGAAGCAGAGGCAATAAAAGCCAAAGGCCTTGCAGAAGCTGAGGCAATGGAAAAGAAGGCCGAGGCCTACAAGAAGTATAATGGCGCTGCTATGGCTGAGATGATGATCAAGATCATGCCTGAGATGGCTGCTGAGATTGCAAAGCCTCTTTCGCAGATTGATAAGATCAATATCTATGGCACAGCAGACGGAGCCAATGGGGCTTCCCAGATTTCCGGAAATATGCCGATAGTTATGAAACAGGTATTTGATACCATGTCAGAAGCTACCGGAGTTGATTTCACAGAGATCATGCGTGCCGGAACATATGATGCAAAGGTTAATAAGAACATCAATATCTCCGGCGCTGATGTTGCTGTAGAGACAAAGTAATCCTTCGGAACATTATCCGGCGGCGGTTTCTTTTAAACGCTCTTTTCGGATTGCATTCTCAAGCATTGATGAGAATGAAATAGAAGAGAGGATAACACCTCCGTTATCGCGTTGACCGAAATCGCCGCTGAATGTTTCGACATTAGTTACAACATAATTCATATCTCTTTTGACTGACATCAGATCAATGTTCATAGGCCCCTCCATGTACGAATATCACATTAACCACAACATCTAGTATCTTTACAATCATTGTAGACTATATATTCTAAAAATAGTATAAAAAATTATGAATATTTCAGAAAATGATTAAGTAAATCTATATAAAAGTAATGATAAAAAATTATGCAATTTAGAATAAGGGCATATAATGAAAATAATGGAGGGCAAAGATGGAAGAAATAAGAGATAAGAATGGGCTTACTGAGGCAGAATTTCTTAAAACATATGATTCTGACAAATACAGGAAACCATCCCTGACGGCGGACATATGTATCATCACTGATGAGGCTGAAAAGAAGATTCTTCTCATCAAAAGGGGAAATCATCCATGTCTTGGAAAATGGGCACTGCCGGGTGGATTCTCTGAAGCTGGTGAGAGGATTGAAGAAACAGCTGCACGGGAACTTGAAGAGGAGACCGGAATCAAAATGGATCCGTCTGAACTGACTCTCGTCGGGGTATACAGCAAGCCAGGACGTGATCCTAGAGGATGGACCGTGTCGGCGGCATATCTTGCAAAGGTTGATCCTGAAAAGGTAAAACCAATAGCTGCAGACGATGCTGCTGATGCGAAATGGTTTTTAATATCTGAAGGACATAAGCTTACCTGTGGAGAAATATCCCTTGGGCTGTCAGATTTAGCCTTTGATCATGAAGATATCGTGGGCGATGCTATTAATCAGAGTACAATTTAAGATGGACTTTCTGAAGAAAAAGGTTAAATACATCATCTTGTATTGTGATAATATTAATAATACAATATACAGTATAAAGAAACCAATTAACTTTTTTCTTTGGAGAGTGCGCTATGATTACACAGTTTCCGGAAGTTATAACAATTGATGGGTTTGTTTATAAGAAGATGGAACAAAGAGCCAGCGGGGGAGCATATTACGATTCCAAGGATAACCCTTCTGAAATAACATCAAGATCCATCTGCCTATATCCCAACGGAGAATTGACTTACAGCTGGAGAGGCGTAGAGCAGAAGTGGAATAAGAGCTACAGGGTTATCAGACAGGCTGCAAACTGAATATTGAATAATTAAGAAACAGGATGAGGCATTCCCATCCTGTTTTTTTGTGCTTTCTAGCAAATCCAAATATATTCAATATATATTATATACATTATATATAACATATATTTCTGTTCATATAGTGATGAGCTTAGTTCTGCCCTTACCGTACATAATAGTGGCGTCCAAGCCATCTGGAAAGCCCATCAAGTCCAGGATAGACAATTCGCTCTGAGATATTCTGGTGATCAAGCATGTCGCGGATCTGCCAGCGAAGCTCTTTCTTTATCACATAGCGAATTGTTTTTTCGGTATGGGCATCAAGGAATCCCTCAATATCATCCATATCATTTGGGATTACCGAGAAGAATGAGTACTGGTTTACTATCCTGACATCAACAGAAGGAGGCTCTATCATCAGAAGGGATGAAGACCCCATGTCTTTATCATACATATCAAGGCTCTCGCAGGCCTCAGCCAGCATGTCTACAGAAAAAACGGTAGTGCAGTATTTCTTGGAGATTTCCTTATATTTTTCAGGCAGCAAATCGTGAAGTTCATGAATATCTGTACGCCATACAACGCTGTCTCTTTTCTCCATCTCATCCATATCGTTCTCAGTAACCGAAAAATGCAGGGCAATCAGAGGAGAAAAAGACCAGTCAAGAAGTCTTGTGGGAAGTCCATGATGCTGGCCAAAGATCATCTGTCTCCAAACTGAGTTTTCTATGGAAGGCTCTTCCAAAACGGCATATTTTGTGAAGTTTCTAAGCATACAGG
>JAEEGH010020461.1_pt1 | contig 13756 bp, 10 predicted proteins | sample 9134181 | NCBI WGS metagenome assembly JAEEGH01 (sample SAMN16246544, study PRJNA631951) | gut metagenome | biome: gut microbiome; feature: rumen; material: DP-attached | host: Bos | place: Iran: Karaj | collected 2018-10
CTCGTGCAGCAGTTTGTCGTAGCTGTTCAAGCGCGCCTTTCCTTTGGCCTGACGGGCTTTAGGCGCCATGCGCCCGCATTCCAGCTCGCGCTGCAGGGTCTTTTGACGCTTGCTCTCGGTTTTCTCTTCCTGGGCCAGGCGTTGGGTCTTTTGTTCCAGCCAGCTGCTGTAGTTGCCTTTCCAGGGGATGCCCTCGCCGCGGTCCAGTTCCAGAATCCAGCCGGCCACGTTGTCCAGGAAGTAGCGGTCGTGGGTCACGGCGATCACCGTACCCTTGTATTGCTGCAGGTGCGCCTCCAGCCACTGGATCGATTCGGTATCGAGGTGGTTGGTGGGCTCGTCGAGCAGCAGGACGTCCGGCTCGCGGAGCAGCAGGCGGCAGAGGGCCACGCGGCGCCTTTCACCGCCGCTGAGGGTGGCTACGGAGGCATCCGGATCGGGGCACTGCAGGGCATCCATGGCCCGCTCCAACTTGGAATCTATGTCCCAGCCGCCGGCGTGCTCGATGGCGTCGGTCAGTTCCCCCTGGCGTTCAATCAGGCGGTTCATCTCCTCGTCCGACATCGGCTCGCAGAACTTCAGGCCGATCTCGTTGTATTCGGCAAGCAGGTCCATCACCTCCTGAACCCCTTCTTGCACCACTTCCAGCACGGTTTTGGAAGGATCGAGCTTCGGTTCCTGCTCCAGATAGCCCACGGAATAGCCGGGCGCGAAGACCACTTCGCCCCGCGTAGGGGTTTCGATCCCCGCGATGATCTTCATCACGGTGGATTTGCCGGCGCCGTTCAGACCGATGATACCGATTTTGGCACCGTAGAAGAAGGAGAGGTAAATGTCTTTAAGGATGACCTTGTTGTTGTGCGGCAGGATTTTGCTCACACCGTTCATCGAGAAGATAATCTTTTCGTCAGCCATGGCGGGGTGGGTTTAGTCAATGAGACCGCGTTTGCGGAGGGCGAAGAGGATTACCTCTACGACCGCTTCGTTTCCGCCCACTGCAGCGGCATCGATACAGAGGTCATAGCTGGCCGAATCGCCCCATTTCTGGAAGGTAAAGTAGTTGTAATAGTCTGCCCGGCGCTTCTCCTCCTGTTCGATGCGCTTGCGGGCCGCCTCGGGAGAGACCTCCCAGGCGCGGGCGAGCATCTCGGTCCGCTGCTCCAGCGGAGCCGTAATAAAGACGCTGAAGAGGTTCGGGCAGTCGCGCAGGATGTAATCCGCGCAGCGTCCCACAAAGATGGTCCGCGGATGCTGCTCCGCGAGGGTGTGCATCACCTCACTCTGGAGCGAGAAGAGGTTGTCGTCGCCCAGCACCGAACGGTGCGACATCGATTCGGTGAGCGGGCCATAGCCGCGGCTGGAAAAGAGCGCAGCCAGGCCGCGCTTGCGCGGTTTCTCATCGCTGGGAATAAACACCTCCGGCGAGAGGCCGCTGGAGCGCGCTGCCTCGGCGAGCAGTTCCTTGTCGTACATCTTGGCATCCAGCCGGGCGGAGAGTTCCTTGGCCACGGCAAGACCGCCTGCGCCGATCCGGCGGCCGATTGTCAGGATCAGTTCTTGTTTCATTGCGCTTCAGGTTTGGTTTCCTGTTCTTTCTTGAATTCCCGCTTCAGCGAAGCGAGCATGATTTCGGAGACGACAAGCGCTGCCAGGTCGGAGGCCGGCATGCTGTACCAGACGCCGTCCGTGCCAAAAAAATGCGGCAGAACGGCCAGAAAAGGCAGCAGGAAGAGCAACTGCCGGCTGAGCGAGAGGAAGATGGCCTTGCGGGCCAGCCCCAGGCTCTGGAAGAAGTTGGAGATGACCATCTGCCGGCCGATAATCAGGAAGAGCAGCACGTCAATCGTGAAGCCGTGGGCGGCCATTTCAATCAGCTGCTCATCGTGCGTAAAGATGGATGCTGCCTGCCGGGGAAAGAAGACCCCCACGATAAAGCAGATCGAAGTCACGATGCAGGCGCAGTACACCGTCAGGTGAAAGACCCGCAGCACACGGTCATACTGCCTGGCTCCGTAGTTGTAGCCCGCAATCGGCTGCATGCCCTGGGTGAAGCCCATCACAATCATCAGGAAGATGAATACAAGGCGGTTGACGATTCCATAGGCCCCGATCGCCAGGTCGCCGCCGTGGCGGGCGAACTGGTTGTTGATGAAAATCACCACGAAGCAGGAAGCCACGTTCATCAGGAAGGGGGCCAGCCCGATCGAGAGCGAGCGCTTGGCGATAGGCCAGTCCAGGCCGAACGAGCTCTTCGAGAAATGCAGGAATTCCCGCTTGTCGCAGAGGATCCGCAGGATCCAGACCAGCGAGATGCACTGCGAAATGATCGTAGCGACGGCCGCGCCCTGGATCCCCATCTTCAGCACGAAGATAAAGATCGGGTCGAGCGCCGTGTTGACGGCCACCGTCAGCACCGTGGCCAGCATCGCCTTCTGCGGATGGCCCGAAACGCGCACGATGGAGTTCAGGCCGAAGTAGAGGTGCGTGATGACGTTGCCCAGGAGGATCGGAATCATGTAGCTCCGCGCATAGGGCAGCGTGTCGGAGCTGGCGCCGAAGAAGCGCAGGATGGGATTGAGGAAGGCCATGGACAGTGCGGTGAAGACCACACCGATAATCACGTTCAGGATGAAGACATTACCCAGCACGCGCTTGGCCTTGTCGTAGTTCTTCTGCCCGAGCAGCACGCTGGTCAGGGTGGCGCCTCCCACGCCCACCAGCGTGCCGAACGCGGCGGAAAGGTTCATCAGCGGAAAGGTGATGGCAAGGCCTGAGATGGCCAGCGGCCCGCACCCCTGTCCGATGAAGATGCTGTCCACCATGTTGTAAATAGACGAAGCCGCCATCGCAATGATGGCGGGCAACGCATATTTTTTGAGCAACTTGCCGACAGGGGCAGTGCCCAGCTCGAGCGGAATGTTCTCTGCCAAGGGACCTTATTTTGCGGTCATGGCAGCCAGCGCGATGGAATTGAGCTTGGTGTCGATGCTGTCGGCACGGCTGGAGAGCACGCAGGGAGCGGCTGCACCGGCTACGATGGCAGCGGTACGGACACCAGGGCAGAGCTGGGTGTTGACCTTGTAGAAAACATTGGCGGATTCGATGTTCGGGAAGAGGAGGCAGTCGGCGTCACCGGCCACTTCGCTCTTGAGCTTCTTGATGGCGACAGCCTCTTTGGAGAGGGCGACATCGAGGGCGAGCGGACCGTCGAGGTAGCAGCCGGCAATCTGGCCGCGGTCGGCCATCTTGGCCAGGAGGGCAGCCTCAACGCAGGCGGGCATACCGTCGAGCATCTGCTCGGTAGCAGCCACGGCAGCTACCTTCGGCTTCTCGATACCGAGGGCCTTGGCGGTGTTGACCAGGTACTTGACCTCAGCCTGTTTCTGCTTGAAGTCCGGAGCCGGGATCACAGCCATATCGCTGACGATGATAAACTTGGGATAGTTCGGGTTCTGGACCACGGAGACGTGGCTCAGGACTGCCTTCGGAGGAAGCAGGCCGTTCTCCTTGTTGAGGATGCCGCGCATATACTTGTCCGTGCTGCAGAGGCCCTTCATCAGGATGTCGCCCTCACCGCTGCGGACCATCGAGACAGCCTGTGCGATGGACTTCAGTTCATCTTTGTTGTCGATGATCGTGAAGATGGCGGGGTCGATGTTCTCAGCCTTGCAGACGGCGGCAATCTTGTCGGCGTCACCGACGAGGGTAGCCTCGACGATACCCAGCTGGACAGCCTTGCCGGCAGCGGTTACGGTGTGGTCATCGACTGCCCATGCAGCCACGAGACGTTTTTTGGTCTTGGAACGGAGAACTTCAAAGAGTTCATCGAAATTTTTGATCATGATTGTGTGTATTTATTTGAGTGATTTGACAATGTTCATCGTATCGCGGGCAATCACCAGCTCCTCGTTGGTCGGCATCACGCAGACTTTGACCTTGGAAGAAGGTTTGGTCAGCATCGCTTCCTTGCCGTGGATGCCCTTGTTGACCTCTTCGTCGAATTCGATACCGAGGTACTCGAGGCCCTGGATGGCGCCGAAACGGGTCGGTGCGGAGTTCTCACCGATACCGCCGGTGAAGATGATCAGGTCCACGCCGCCGAGGGCTGCCGTATAGGCGCCGATGATCTTCTTAATGCTGTAGCAGAGGATATTCTGGGCGAGGGATGCGCGGACGTTGCCGGCACCGGCTGCCTCTTCGATATCGCGGCAGTCCGAGGAGACGCCGGAGATGCCCAGCAGACCGCTCTTCTTGTTGAGGATCTTTTCCATCTCCTTCGGGGAGAGGTTTTCCTTCTCGGCGAGGTAGGGCACGATGGTGGCGTCGATGCTGCCGCTGCGGGTACCCATCGGCACGCCTTCCTGCGGGGTGAAGCCCATCGAAGTGTCGATGCAACGGCCGTCTTTCACCGCGGTGATGGAGCTGCCGTTCCCGAGGTGGCAGGTGATGATGCGCGAGTTGTTGATGTCGATGCCTGCGAAGGCGGCGCCGGCAGCGGCGACGAACTTGTGGCTCGTGCCGTGGAAGCCGTAGCGGCGGATGGCATATTTCTCATAGTACTCGTACGGAATTGCGTAGGTGTAGGCGTAATCCGGCATCGTCTGGTGGAAAGCGGTGTCGAAGGTGGTCACCTGCGGAACCTCCGGCATGAGCTCCTTGATTGCCTTCACGCCGAGCAGGTTTGCCGGGTTGTGGAGCGGAGCGAGCACGCAGAGCTTTTCGATTTCAGCCTGGGTCTTGTCGGTCACGAGGGCGCTGCCCTTGAAGTACTCTCCGCCGTGGGCCACGCGATGGCCTACCGCTTCAATCTCCTTGAGGGACTTCAGCACACCGTGCTCTTTGGACACGAGCAGGTCGAGAACAGCCTTGATACCCACCGTATGGTCGGAAATCGGCATCTCCACCGTGTACTTGTCCTGATCCGGAACCCGATGGGTCAGGGCGCCCATCTTCTCGCCGATACGCTCTACGAGGCCTTTGGCCAGCAGGGAATAGTTGTCGTCGCTCTTCATGTCGAGTACTTGGTACTTCAGCGAAGAGCTGCCGCAATTCAATACTAATACAATCATATTCTTGGAGTTGTTGTTGATAATCGAAAAAGATTCACAAAGGTAACGATTTTTGGGTGAAAAACTGCACGCTTCTTTGTATCTTTGGAGCGTTATGAGGAAAGGTAGGTATATCGTTCTTTGCGCATCGGCTTTTTTGGCGGGCGACCTGCTCGGCGGATGGGTTCCCTTTCCCGCCGGAGTCTGGCTCGCGGCAGTCCTCCTTTTCACCCTTATTTCCCTCCTATGGCGCTCCTGGGCGCTGATTGTGACGGTCTTTGTCCTGCTCGGCGCCACAGCCCTTCAGTGTGCCCGCCTGCCCGCTCTCCCCGCCCCGTCCAGCCGCCTGGAAATCCGGTGCCGCCAAATCCAGCAGCGCTGCGCACAACGGATCGAACGATTTCTGGACGCGGGGGCGGAGCGTGCAGTGGCCAAAGCCCTGGCATTCGGGGACAAAAGCGAGCTGGCGCGGAATACCCGGGCGGCCTATCGCGCCAGCGGCGCCTCCCACCTGCTCGCCCTCTCCGGCCTTCACGTGGGAATCCTCTACAAACTGCTCGTCGCCCTGCTCTTTCCGCTTGCCCTGAACCTGCCGCTGCGCCGGCTGCGCAGCCTGCTGGTCATTCTCCTGCTCTGGGGCTACGCGGCCCTGTCCGGACTCAGCCCCTCCATCTCGCGGGCCGCACTGATGATTACCATCTATGAAGGAGCCAACCTGATCGGACGGCGAAGCGACGGCCTGTGTTCGCTGGGAATCAGCGCCCTGATCATCACCCTCCTCAACCCCGAGGCTCCGCGGGAGATCGGCTTCCAGCTCAGCTTCGCCGCCTGCCTGGGCATCTTTCTGTTCCATCCCTGGCTCAGCAGCCTGCTGAAGACGCGTCTGCGCAGCCTGAGGGCCCTCTGGAGCGGAGCTACGCTCGCGATCTCGTGCCAGCTGACGTGCGCCCTGCCCGTCTGGCTGTACTTTCACAGCTTTCCGCGCTACTTTCTGCTGACGAACCTGCTGACGCTGCCCGTGGTGACGGCCGTACTCTACCTCACCGTGTTCTGCCTGTTGCTTTCAATTTTTGATTTGCCACTCGGCTTTCCGGCCCTCGTTCTCCAAAAATGCTTACAAATCCTAAATTACACAACTTCGACAATTGCTGATTTAAAGATTGTTTAGTATATTTGTAGCGAGATTGAAATATTACATTCATAATAAATTTAATAGTCAAGTCTATGGATATCTTTGTTTATGGATTGAACCGGAGAGTGCGTCGGGAAGACCTGAAGGCCATGTTTGCGCCCTACGGCACCGTGCTGGACGGCCGCATCATCGTAGACCGCGAAACCCACCACAGCAAGGGATACGGGTTCGTGACGATGGAGGAAGCGGAAGGCCGTGCAGCCATTGAAGCGCTCGACGGCACCGAAATCGACGGGCACGTCCTGCATGTCGCCGTGGCCAACGAACGCCCCGCCAAGGAAGAACCCACAGCCCTGTAGGATCTACCCGGACAACAACAAAGGAGACGGCCCCGCGGCCGTCTCCTTTGTTTATAGATAGAATAGGATCCCTTACCAGTTAAAATTCCCGGGGGTAAATCCGGGCAGAGTGCCTTCGGTTCCACTGGCAGCCAGGAGCTGCGCGGTCTCAAACTGTTGAATCTCCGTCAGGGGAGCGATATATTGCTTTTTCATAGCTGTGGAACGATAAAGGATTAAAAACCGGAAAGATCGATGGAGGTGATATCTCCGAGGCTCTGGATCTTGAAGCCGCTCAGGGAGTATCCCCGGATGAGCTGTACGTAGTTGCCGGCCGCCTGGTAGGGGTGCTGCACCGCCTTGTTGACGCCGAAGGATTCCGAGCTGTCGTCGCCCCAGAAGATCCGGGCGGTGGAGTAGGTTTCTCCCTGCATCAGCGGCGAGAGGAACACCTGTCCTGCCGTGGCCGTCACGCCGAGAGAGAGGATCTGCTCATCGCCGGTTGCCACATACTTCTGGCAACGGACGGAGAAGCAGCAGGACAGGCCCTGCGGTTTGGGCGCAGTTCCGATCGTATCGGCAGTAAACTTCCAGGCGTTGGTACCGGAAGCGGTGTTCTTGTCGAACCAATACCAGCCCGTCGTACCACCATTGGCCAGGGATCCGGCGGAGCCGCGGTCTCCGGCGGCGGGGAAGAGGATCTGCGTCGCGTCAATGGTGAGGGTGCGGGCCTTGCGGGTATCGTCCCAAGCGGTATTTGCGGGACGCATGCCGCTGAGGGCATTCTCAAACGGAACGTGATAGCCGGCCGGACAGGGGTCATAAATCGTCTTGGCGGCGGCAGACCAGAGGGTAGCGTCCGGAGTCAGCAGCCAGTCGCCCTTCGACTTGTAAATCACGGCGGTCGGATGGGCGGTAGCATATTCTAACGTTCCGTTGGCCGAACTCTGCGCCGCAGTCGTGGTGGCGGTACCGGCCGTTTTGGCCGCCGTCGTGCCGCTCAGCACGCCGATGCCCGGGAACGGATCCTTGCGGCCATACTGATAGAGAAGGCCATAGGCAGAAGCACCGTCACCCGTAGTCAGGGCACCCAGGTTGCGGTCCATCATCACGGCGCCGCTATAGGGATTGGAAGCGCCTGTGCCGTAGGTCTGATCCTCAAAGCCGTCGGCGAGGAGCCAGAGATGCCAGCTCCAGAGCACCGTTCCGTCTTCCGCGCAGGCAGAAATCAGGGCGTTTCCGTCCGGAGCACCTTCCGGAATCCGGAAATAGAGATAACCCTGGCTGTAGGCGACCTCTTCCACCATGGAGAACTTCGAGGGAGCCGTCGTTGCACTGTTGATGCTTTCCCAGACGATTTCGCCGTAGGCCACATCGCCGACCGAGGTACTGCCGTTACCCTTGACGGTAGGCAGGCGGTAGGAACCCGGTTCCCGGATCAGGTAGCAGTTGGCCGTCTCTTCCAGGCCCAGGGTAACTGCAGGCTGGTCGTCGAACTCGATACGGTCGTCCAGGTTGCCCAGGTCGTACATCGTTCCGTTGACCAGGCTGTTGGCTGTTGACGTGCTGATGCCGCCGATACGGCCGTCCCGCGAGATGAAGGTGAAGCGCGAGCCCTTGGGGAGGTTCGAAGCCATGCAGGAGAGGTACATGTCGCCCGTCTTGCTGTCGAAGTCCATGCGGAGCTTGCGGACAACGGAATTATTGGAATATTTGGCACCGGTGGCCGGGTTGATTTTGTAGGAACCCGTAAAGCCGGTGGAGGTGTTGGTCAGCTGGAGCGTCCAGAGATCCTCGCGGTTCACATAGAAGTGCAGGATGGCCGACGCGTTCTTGAGGGCGACGGCATTGTCTTCGGGGGCGCAGGAACCGACAGCCAGATGGGCATTCTCGAAGAGGCCGTCCTGGATGACAGGGACCGTTGCAATGATACGGCCGGAGGCCACCGAGGCGTTCTCGTCATACGGGTAGAGGAAATAGAGCGTCTTGGTCAGATCTACCCCCGAGATGGTCAGTTCCGCATTCGGCTTTCCGGCGGCTTCCGCAGGCACCACGACCCGGGTGGAGGTGGTGCCGTCCGATACCCAGAGGGCATCGCCGGCGCGCCAGACGGGCGTATACTCGTTGATACCGGTACGGGTCGCATCAGTGCCCGGTTCGCAGATAACGGTCAGCGTGCGGGTCTCCCCTGCAATCCCGTCCACCGGGAGGGGCTCCTTGCGCGCACAGGAAACGATGAGCAGAAGTGCGGCAAACGCTGTGAAGAAAAGTTTAACGGTATGTTTCATAATCGGTGGTATTCATTAAAGGGTCAGGGTAATCTCCGCAGCTTGCGTGCCGAGCGTCAGCGAGAGCGTATACGTACCTGCCGGATAAGCAGAAAGATTGATATCTGTCTTGCCGGCCGTCGGAACCGAACCGGTGCCGACTGTCTGGCTCTCCGCATTGGTCAGCGTCCAGGTAACTCCGTAGAACGATTTGAGGGTCAGCGTCGTCTTGGCCTTGTCGTATTCGAGCGAGGTATAGTCGCGGATATGCAGCGGCAATTCGGGCTGGAACCCTTCGTCCTGGGTGTAACCGAAGGTCCGCCACGCTTCGCTGTCGTTGCGGCGATAGACCGGAACGGCCCGGTCGCCCCGCTCGATGGCGGCGGTAATCTTCAGGGACTGATAGGAACTCCACCAGGTATAGGTACCGTCGGAGAGGCTGAGGGAGAGATCCGCCGAGCGCAGGAGCGACTTGATATTGCCCTCCTTGTCCATGTGGGCGAAGTTGATCTTGCCTTCGAACTTGGTAAAGCCATAATTGTACACGGCGCCGAAACGGGCCGTGAAGGTACTGCCTACCGAAACGGCGCCGGCATAAGGAACCAGGCCATTGTAGGTGACACCGCTCTGGGTGGTCTTGCGCAGGTAGAGGTTGGGCTCCTCAGAACCGCCCTTTTCGGGCACCACGGCCAGATAGACGGTCTGCGTCACGGTATAGCTGCCGAATGCGTCAAGTTGGTAGTAGCCGTTGCTGCTGCCGTTCCAGCCGAAGTTGATCAGGAAGCGGTCCGCTTCGTCATAGCCGTCCACGATAAACGCATGGGCGGAACCGGATTCCGAGCTGCCGGCAAAAAGGACGGGAATGCTGTCCTGCAGCTGATTCTTCATCAGGGCCCGCCACTGTTCCGCGGAATTGTAGCTGCGGGACTGCTTGACGATGCCCTTGTCAAAGCCCATATACTGCGTCAGCGCCTCGACACCGGTGGCGGTGGAGGCAGCGGATGCGCTGGAGCCGTAGGACATCTTGGCCATCACGCCGACGTGGAAGCAGAGGGTAGCCACGGCATCCGACTGCTCGGTGGTGTAGGAAGCGCCTTTGTACTTGGGAATCATCAGATCCCAGCGGTACTCCTCGCCGAGGGCGATGGGACCGACGGTGATCTTGTTCTTCGTATAGGACGGGAGCGTGCCGGTTCCCCGGACGGGATACTTGAAATAATAGAGGTATTCGCTGATGGCCGTTGCGACACAACCTACGATGGAACGTTTTCCGAGGGTATCCAGCGGACACTTATTATTATAAGGAGCGCCCTGACCCCAGTCGGCCGTCTGGAGATCGATCGAAGCGGGCGGGTTGCCCCCGCGGGTCCGGGTGAGCGCCGCATCCCAGCGGGCGAGCTCCTGCGCCGTAGCAGCCTTGCCGGAGGTGCGGCGCGAGGCGATCTGCTCGCTGTAGCAGCTCAACCAGGAACGGAGATTGTCCGGCATGTCCTCATCCAGCGAGAAACTGTGTTCGAACGAGTAGCCCAGCACCGGAACTGCCGCATCGAGGGCGGAGATGATGACGAATCCGCCGCCGGCCCGGTTGAAGATGTAGTAAGCCGGCTGGCTTCCGCGGGTGGCCCCGGTAAGGGAGAGATCCGTACCGATCATCGTCAGCGCGCTGCCGGAACGGGTATCCACGCCACTTTGGGAGAAGAATGTCTCAGCAGCGGCCCGGGCCTTCTCCGGGGAGATGTCATCCGCCCTGAGGGAAGGAACTGCGAGCAACAGGAAAGCTGCAAAGATTAAGAATAGGTTCTTTTTCATCTATTGGAAAATTGGTAATAATCAGTTTTTGGGGGCGTATTTGGCGTAAAGCCGGGCAGCCAGCGGACGGACCTGGCCGGTCGGCGAGGCGGGGAAGACGCCCTGACGCTCCTCCCACCAGGCTTTTTCAAAATCGGTCACCCGCTTGTGATAGCCGGCAAAAGCCTCTTCGTCAAAAGCTATGCCACGATCCAGTGCGGCATCCACCGCGTCGAAGAACATCCGCCAGCGCTCTCCGTAGAAGGTCTTGGTCAGGCCGTTCCAGGTGCGGGAGGCGTAATCGTTCAGGAGCATGTCCTTGTCGCTCCAGGTCGTGAGGAGATTGCGGGCATTCTGCTCGAAATAATCGGCCTCCGCCTCATTGGCGCCCCAGGAGCGGGCATCCGCGATCCAGCTGCCGGTCAGGAAGTAAGGGCAGCAGCCCACCATCCCGTCAATGTCGTCGATCAATCCCATCAGGCGCTCCCGTCCTGCTTTCATGGCCTCGCGGTCACGGGCCTCGTAGGCCGCCTCATAGGCGCGGAATTCTGTCATGAAGAGGTTGCTCAGGGCCTGCCGCGCGATATTGGTCAGGTCGAAGTCGAAGGCGCGGCCACGGCCGTGGGAGGCGAGCAGCAAGCGCCAGACCTCGAAGAGAGTGGCATTCTCGTAGTCGATCTGCGGGCGGGCGTAATAGGTGCGGTACTTTCCGAAAGTGGGACGGATATTGACCAGGGCGCACTGTCCGGGACGGGACGGCGCCGTATAAATACTGTCTATCAGCAGCTTCCAGGCTTCCCGGCTGGCTGCGTCGTCACATTCGCAGCGGCGCAGGGCAAGCTGCTCGCACCAGGTGTCGAGGCTGCGGTGCTGGGGCATATCCCACGCTTTCTCCAACACATATTCATAAATATAGGGATTGCAGTCGAACCCTTCGAGCGTACAGCCGATTCCGCAGAAATTGGCGCCTCCCTTGACAAAGGTATTCTCCAGCCGCTCTTCGATCACCTTCAGGTCGCCCGCCAGCATCGTGTTGCCGCCAAAGTTGCCCAGGTAGCACCAGATATAGGGCACGCCGAAGAACTGTTCGGTGCGCTGCCACACCTCCTGCCGCTCGCAATAATAATCGAGCAGCAGCTGGCGTTCCTTCGGGAACGAGGTCAGGTAGGCCTCCACCCGGTCGTTCAGCCAATACTTCCGCTCGTTGTAGAAGAGCCACCCCATCTGCAGCCAGGTGGCCTCCGGGTCGGCCTTGGCAAGCGATTCATAGACCTGACGGCTCACGCGGCCCAGATAGGCGGGTTCCCAGGAGGGCGGCATCAGCTCGTTGAAAAGGTCGATTCCGTAGATATGGTCGCTGCCATAGATCTCCGACTCGAGGGCGATGAACTTTTGCTGGATCTCCGTGTAGAGATCACTCATCGGATCGAGGAAACTGCAGGCATATTCATCCTGATAGCCGGACCAGGCCTCCAGCTGCGTGATGGGGGCCTCGGGCCGGATGCGCTTCAGCTCGCGCGGCACATGGCCGGCGAAGGCGGGCAGCACGGGCTGCATCGAGAGTTCCCGCTCCCGCGCGACGATCTTTTTCTGGAGCTCCAGCTGGCCGTCGAGCCACGATTCGGGAAGCGGGCCACCCCAGCGGTCGATATTCTGCATCCGGTGCCAGGGCAGATGCGCAGGGCCCGTGAAGTAGGCGCGCACCTCTTCAGGGGAAAGGCCCATCTCCGTCCAGATGCGGTACCAGATGGATTCCTGGCCGGTAATGGCCAGCGGCAGGTTGACGCCGTTGAGCGCCATCCAGTCGATCACGTGTTCCCACTGGTCCCAGTTCCACCAGGGCATCGTATAGCCGTAGGTGCAATAATTGAAGAAGAAGCGGCGGTCCACCCGTGCCTCGATCCGTACCGGGGTCTCCACCCTGGGAAGACGGCGCGGCATGCGGAAGGTATCCCACACGAACCAGCCCGCCTCGCGGTGGCAATAGTACTTCAGGTAATAATTCAGGCCCACGGCCATCGAACCGGCGTTGTTGCCGCCGACAACCACCTTGCGCCCCTCCTGGCGAAGGGTGAAATAATCTTTTTCAGCCGGCGGAAGCGATTTGAAAACAAACCGGTCTGCCTTGGCGGGCAAAACGCGGCCGGCTAGGGCCACAGCGGAAGCCACTTGCGGGTCCGAGAGGTCGGATACCGGGGCCTTTCCGCATCCCGCCACGAGGAAGATGGCCAGTGCCGTAAACAAGAACCGGAGGGTCTTCATCAGGTATTTCTTCAGTCGATTTATCCTACAAATGTAGACATTTGTCCCGACAATCCAAAAAAGCATAAAAAAGCGGGGCGGCCCGAAAGCCGCCCCGCCGTAAAAAAGACCTAACCTAATCTTTATTTGTTGATCGTATCATCGATGAAATCGTTCGCGTTGATTTCCTCAGTAGGGTAAGCGAACTTCCACTTGGGATCGTTGGCAGGCAGGGTCATCACCTGGGCGACGGAAGCGACATGGTTCGCACCGGTACGGTCGAGGTCCATGTTGAGACGCTTCAGATCGAGGAAACGGTGGCCTTCGCCCCAGAGTTCGATACGGCGGTAGGTGTAGATCTCTTCGAGGAGAGCGTCGCCGGTCTTGATGCTCTTGACATAAGCCGGGTCACGGGTGACGTTGAGGTCATACAGATACTGAGCTGCATCGCCGCTGCTCTTGGCAGCAGCCTCTGCTGCGATCAGGTACATTTCGCCCAGACGCATGAAGTTGGCGTCAGCCACGGAACTCGAAGCATCCTTGACGGCGAACTTGCGGTTCATGTACGGGAACTTTTTATAGGTGCTCTTCGGCATCGTCCAGGCGGCGCCGGTCGGATCGAAGAGGCCCTTGCGGACGTCGGTCAGCGGAATCTCGTTGTAGAGCTTGCTGTTGATGCACTTCGGGCATCCGCGGATATTGCTGGAGTTGAAGTTCCAGGACATGTACGCCATGAAGCCATAGAAATACAGGGTCTGGTCTGCAATCATGTGGAAGCCCCACATCCACTCAGGGTTGGTGCAGGAATTGAAACCATCCTGATACTGAGCAGTCGTCATCAAGGTGCGGCCGGCAGCTTTTGCAGCGGTGATCGCATCGTCCGCATACTTCTTGGCATTGGACCAATCCTTCATCACGAGCGCGACGCGGGCGCGGATACCC
>JAEEGH010020463.1_pt1 | contig 13754 bp, 9 predicted proteins | sample 9134181 | NCBI WGS metagenome assembly JAEEGH01 (sample SAMN16246544, study PRJNA631951) | gut metagenome | biome: gut microbiome; feature: rumen; material: DP-attached | host: Bos | place: Iran: Karaj | collected 2018-10
CCTCGCTCGACGACTCCACCGTGGGAATGCGGTTCTCCTTGCGGAAATGGTCAATGACAAGGTTGTGGGCGATGCGCATGGCAAACTGCACGAAGCGTCCGTCGTCCTTGTAGGCCTTCGACTTGATGGTCTGGATGACCTTCACGAAGGTGTCCTGAAAGACATCATCAGCCAACTGCTTGTCTTTCACTAGCGTGAGTATGTAGGAATAAACTTGTTTCTGGTATCTACCAATCAATAATTCAAAACTGTGAACATCACCGTCCTGGTAGCGTTCAATCAGTTCTTTGTCGCTTTTCACTATGTTGGACATTTGGTCCCCCTTTCTTTGTGCACTCAACTTAAGTGCTTGTTAATAAAGGGTATAGATCTTTCGATAGCGTCAGTTTTAGTTTTGAATCCTTTGGTTATGTCGGTGCAAATATACGGCTTTTTTGAAAAAACAAACAAAAATCGTGATTTTTTTTGCCATCACCACAATAATTTTGTTGGAAATGAGTAGGGCGATTCCAAGGCGTCCTTATGCAAATTCGCTCATTTTTGATTTAAATTCTTGGATGCCACACAATATTTTCAATCAAATTCGAGCGCAAAAATAGGCTTTTTATTTGAGTTACGCAAATCTTTTCGGTCAATTTATCCAAAAACACCGAAATTAATTTTCATGGTTTATCCAAAAATACCGAAATGTTTTTGCTCGATTTATCCAAAAATACGCAAATCTTTGGTGATTCTTCATCGAATATCTATCGAACAACTACTGGAAAACAGTCGGAGTTGTTCCTTACCTGATAGGTGGTTGCTCCCTCCTATTCTGGAGCGAACCGATGGCAAAAATATACATTTTTATGGATTTGGACTGGGATGAGGATCGGAAAGTTACGGAATCATGTGACTCTTGATTGATTTTGATGAAATTTGACTTCAAAAGAATTGATACGTACAAACACTGATGTTTTTTTACCATTCCTTCATCACTAATCCAATATTTTTTCGTTTCTTTGCCTTGCCAAACGCCAATAATGTGATTGGCAGACATAATCGAAAGACGTTGAACTAACGTTTTATCTGCGGCTCATGTGAATCTCGCAAATTCAAATCGTCCGCTTGGTAAAGCAAGGCTTGACGTCCCTTTGTTCGTATATACCATATTATAATGTATATCGAATAGCGGGGGCCTCGGCATTGCTTATCCTCGGACGATGGGCAATGCGAGAGCCTACATGAGCGGGATGAGCAATTGTTTAAGACTCCCGTGTTTTTCTTTTGTGTTTATAAGAATGGATTTATAGGTGTTTCGGAATTAGGAGTGCGCCGAAGGAAAAGACAAAAGAAATCAATTTAAAATCAATCAGATATGAGTAAATTCATGAAGGCCATAGCAGCCATAATGCTATCATTGGCGGTAGTATGTGCCGCTGGTTGTAAGAAGCCCGATGATCCGAATGATCCGAGCAACCCTAACAATGGCGGGGACGGAGGCGGAAATGGCGGTGGAGGCAGCAGTGGTGGTGGCACTACGGAAGGTATGTATATGGGCATCATTGGCTTCAACGATGAGCTGAAGGAAAAACCAATCAGCCTTCTGAACAGTTCAACGGAACAAGATTTCATCAATTTTATTGAGGGTCTTAATCCTCCTCTACCCAACACGGCTCTTTATCATGCAGACAATACAGCTCTTGATTGGCTACAGAACGCAACACTCCCTTCTGACCTCATCGGTGCATGGTTAGTGACTTTTACTGACGGTTTAGACAATGCCTCTCTAATGTTGAACGACAACTTTGAGACACAAGCAGAATTCCTCAATGCCGTGAACAATCGAATAATGAACGATAAGGTTCAAGGATTGAGCATCAACGCCCATGCTATCGGACTGAAAGGCAAGAATAATACAGATGAAACAGTCTTCCGCCAAACCTTGAGGAAGTTGGCAAGCAGTAGTGCCAACCTTTACATTGACGAGGATATGGATTTAATCATAGAGCGGTTCAGAGTCATTGCAAACCAACTCTACAATGAGATTACTACGGTAAATGCTAGCGTGAGAGTTCCAGGAGGTTATGACAATAACACAGTCATTCGTCTAACCTTTGACAATGTGAGCGATGCCACCAGTTCCACGCGCTATATTCAAGCCAATTTCTCACGTGAGAATGGAAAAGGCAAATTGAGCAACATTAACTATTATGGCTTGCAATCCTCGAGCGGTAACACTGTCGTTTCGACAAGTCAGGAAGGAGCAAGTTATTGGTACACCTTCTCCGAACTAAAGACTCCTGGTGCCAACGGACAAGCTATCAACAATCTGGATAACATGAAGCTGTGGATTTACAACAGTTCAGCATCATCGTGGAGACCAGAAGATGAGTTTACACCAGATAGTTACAGCAATGTTAGTGTAGAGCGAAAGAGTGCTGTAGCAATAATGGTGCTGGACTGTACTACCTCGTTAGGTACAGAAGATTTCAGAAAAATGCAAAATGCAGCCATTGAATTTATCCGTGAGATTAACAACAATAGCGGAGGAAACAATGGCGGTGGCGGAAATGGTGGCGGAAATAGTACTCCAGACGGCATCATTATCAATGGGAAGTTTTCGGTGAGTGCGAGCCAAAAGGTGTATTTCTCGAAAGGCAACCTACAATACCAACCTTCCACTTGTCTTTGGCGTTTTGCTGAACACCAATACGACTATATTGGCAATGCCAACAGTAACATTGGCCAATATTACTCTGGTTGGATTGACCTATTCGGTTGGGGTACCAGCGATTTTGCGCATGGCGCGACCTGTTACCAGCCTTATTCAACGAGCCAATCCTATAACGATTATTTTGTGTATGGCACCAACAGCAGCAACTTGTATGATCAGACAGGCTTGGCCGATTGGGGTGTGAATGCCATCAGTAATGGTAGCAACCAGACCCGCGTATGGCGAACGCTGACCAAAGATGAATGGGTCTACCTGCTTCAAACCCGCAGTACTTCTTCAGGCAAGCGTTATGCCAAGGCCCAAGTGGCGGGTAAAAATGGTATCATCCTGTTGCCTGACAACTGGAGTACCTCGACATACACACTTCAGAACACAAATAGCGACAATGCTTCATTCAACAGCAACGTGATTTCCTCTTCCAATTGGAACACTTTGCAATCGGCTGGAGCAGTATTCTTGCCCGCTGCAGGCAGCCGTACTGGAACTTCGGTAAGCGGAGTTGATGCAAGCGGTTATTATTGGTCATCATCATTTTATAATGATTTTTATGCCTCTCTATTGAGCTTCAATAACACCTCACTCAGCCCATATCAGAATGACTATAGGTATTATGGGCAAAGCGTAAGGGTTGTGTATGAAACGGAATAAACAGACAAACATAACAAGTTGCAAAAATGAAAAAAGTAGTATTCTCTATAGTCCTATTGTTCGCCATTTTATTTACAACACATGGTCTTGCTCAAACCACTTATAGTATGGTTACCTCAGCGTCACAGCTTGAGGCTGGTGCACAATACATTCTTGTTGGCTTTGACGACAACGGCCAAGCCTATGCAATGGGTTATCAAAAGTCTAATAATCGTCACGCCCTCGCCATCGACGAGGCTGGTGGTCAAATCACAGTCACCGTGGCTACCAATCCTTCGCAGCAGGATGCTCCCTACGAGTTCACCCTCGGTGGTTCTGTGGATGCTTGGACTATTTATGACCCGCTCAATAACGGTTACCTCAATGCTCCTGGCGGCGGCAACTATCTTCGTACGCAAAGCGAACTGACTGAAAACGGTCGTTGGACTATCACTGATGGTGATGAAGGCGGCATGGTGCCCGTCAGCAACGGCGGCGTTACACAATGTTATATGCGTTACAACATTACTTCCACTTTGTTTGCCTGCTATTCTGAGTCATCAAATGTGGCTGCTCAAGTATACTTTTTCAAAGCTGGTAGTGGTACTCAACCTGCTCCTGAGCCTACTAACTACCCCACTAACTTCACGGCAACAGTTAATGGGCGTGATGTCACTTTAACATGGAATGATGCCATAGGAAGTCAATTGCCTCATAAATATTTGGTAATTGGCTCAATTGGTAATATTACTGTTCCTACTGATGGCATTCCTTTGCCAGACAGTGATTTAGTGAAAAATGTGAATTACGGTGTACAATCTGTATCTTTTAGCAATTTGAACAGCAATACAACCTATCATTTTGCTATTTTCCCCTACACCAACAGTGGTGCCTACATCGACTATAAAAACAACGGAAACTATCCAACCGCTAATGCAACAACAGAAGATATAACGGTCTTGCTTTTTGAAGATTTCGACGAAAACCTCGGCGTATTCACGGCTTATAGTGTATATGGAGAACAAGCTTGGCATCAAGCCACTTATCAAGGAATAAACTATGCCAATATGAATGGATATGCCAATGGCGTTGCTAATGCCAACGAAGACTGGTTAATCAGTCCAGCTATCAACAAAACAGGTTTTTCCGATGTTTTTATTGAGTTCAGCACAGCTATGAAGTTTGAATGGATGCCTTTAAGGGTGATGATTTCCACTAATTATAACGGACAAAATAGCCCAAACAACTATGATTGGCAAGACATTACCAGTTTATTCAATTATTCGACGGGCGACTACGAATGGGTTGAATCCGGTCGTATAAGTGTTGGCATTTCATCTAACAATTTCTACCTCGCCTTTGTGTACACAAGCAATACCACAAATGCACCTTCTTGGGAAATTGATTATGTGTCTATTGAAGCGTTGAGTAATGGTGTAAACTACTACACCATCAATGCTACTGCCCACCCGACCAATGGCGGCACAATAACAGGTGCTGGCACATACACATCGGGAAGCACCTGTAATCTACAGGCCACGCCCAATAGCGGATTCGCGTTTCAGAAATGGACTGAGAATGGCTCTTTCGTCTCAGCAGACCCGATCTATAGTTTCACAGTAACGAGTAACCGTTCTTTAGTTGCAAATTTTCAAACACAACCGCAAAACTATAACATCAGTGTTTCAGCTAATCCGAGTAATGGAGGCTCAGTATCAGGCGGCGGCACTTACCAACAAGGTCAATACTGCTCAGTTTCCGCCACCGCTAATGAAGATTTCGACTTCATCAATTGGACGGAAAATGGTTCTGTGGTCAGTTTGGAAGCCAACTATACCTTCACCGTCACAGGCGACCGCAATTTGGTGGCAAACTTCCAAGCCCAAACTCAAAGCTATATCATCACTGTCTCGGCAGAACCAAACAACGGTGGCTCGGTGACGGGCGGTGGCTCATACGACGAAGGCTCCACCTGCACCATAACTGCTACGCCATGTGAGAACTATATCTTTGAGAAATGGACAAAAGACGGCACAACGGTCTCGATAAATCCAGCTTATGTTTTTGTCGTGACAGGGAATGCTTCATACATAGCGCACTTCAGACAAAGTGCCAACCAATATACCGTTACTGCTATAGCGGTTCCAGCAAACGGCGGAACAGTGAGGGGTGGAGGCACATATGAGCATGGTGAAACTTGCACCCTATCTGCCACAGCCAACAATGGTTATTCATTTATGAATTGGACAGATTCGAATGGGAATCAAGTTTCCACAGAGGACAACTATAGTTTTACTGTTACAGGCAATGTTTCCTATCGTGCAAACTTCTCTCAAAATGTCAACACTTACAACATTACCGCAGTTGCGAATCCATCCAATGGTGGTACAATATTTGGGACAGGCACTTACGAAAATGGTGCACTTTGCACGTTGACCGCGACGGCAAGCTCAGGCTTTTCATTCGTGAACTGGAGCGAAAATGGTGAGATTGTATCAACAGAAGCCAATTATACTTTTACTGTTAATTGTGAGCGAAGCTTTGTGGCCGAATTTTCACAAGGCCTATTCTACACCATATCTGCTTCCGCGGGAGCCGGCGGAACCATTTCTCCTGAAGGAGACGTGATGGTTCTACCTGGTGAAGACAAAACCTTCACCATGTTGCCCAACAGTGGATGTCGCATACAAAGAGTTTTGGTAGATGGCATGGATGTCGGGCCTGTGGAGTCTTACACTTTCCGAAGTGTGAACGAAAACCATTCTATTAGGGTTCAGTTCAGCGGTCTTGGTGTGGACGATAATGTCAGTTTGGATTTGAAGGTTTATCCAAATCCTGCCAATGACATAATTAATGTCGAGAGTCCAAATATGAAACAGGTTCTCGTTTTCAATTTGTTTGGTATTCAGATAGAAAGCAAGGATGTAAATGATGATCATACCATTATCAGTACGTGCAATCTATCCCAAGGAACCTACATTTTGAAAGTGGAGAATAACAATGGAGATATCGGCTATTCTCGGTTTGTAGTTGTGAAATAACGACCTATAACGAGTTGAAAAGCCTCCTTTGTCATCTGAGACGATGGAGGCTTTTTTATCTTTGTGATTCCTTTGTCGCTATTATTTGAAATAAAACCGACAAAATAAAACAGAAAACTAAGCTCAATCATTTGGTGATAAGACACTTATGTCTATTACGGAATGCGGAAAAGGTTCAGCATCCTTCCATTTTAAGCAAATCTTTAGAAATTAAGTGTTGGTTACAGGCAACACTTTTCAGCTAATTATGTTGGTTATAGGCAACACTTTTCAAAAAACAGCATAATTGTTACGAAGAATGAAAAAAAGCATTACTTTTGCATCATAAATGTAAATCGCCATTAATATAAATCACGTTTAATATTTTTCAATCGCGATGCAAAAGTAGACAGAAAATGTCTCCTTTTGCTTCTTGATTGCAAGTAGAGTATTGCAAATAGACTCACAAATTTTGCAAATATTTGTGAGTGTTTCATGAAGAATTTCTTCTTCCCCCTCTCCTATTTCCCCGCTTTTCCGTACCTTTGCAAATTCAATTTTTCCGAACCTTGAAAGAGCAAACAACTTCCTATATCACCATCCGCAACGCGAAGGTCAACAACCTGAAAAGCATTAGTTTGCAGATTCCGAAGAACAAGTTGGTGGTCATCACTGGCCTGTCGGGATCGGGCAAGTCGTCCTTGGCGTTCGACACGCTTTATGCTGAAGGGCAACGTCGCTATGTGGAGAGTTTGAGTTCATACGCGCGGCAGTTCATGGGCCGTCTCAACAAGCCCGACGTGGAGAGCATCACCGGCCTCTCGCCCGCCATCGCCATCGAACAGAAGGTGAACACCCACAACCCACGCTCCACCGTAGGTACCAGCACCGAGATTTACGAATACCTGAAACTCCTCTACGCCCGTATCGGCAAGACCTACTCCCCTGCTTCGGGCAAGCTGGTCAAGAAGCACCAGGTGATGGATGTGGTGAACCATATCCTCGGCCTGCCGACGGGTAGCACGGCCTACATTGTCGCGCCGCTTCACCTGCCCGAAGGCCGTAGCCTCGAAGAGCACCTCAACATCCTCATGCAGCAGGGCTTCTACCGTATTTTATATAATGGTGAGATCGTCAAAATCGAGGATTTCCTCGACCAGAAGAAAAAGGTCAGCGATAAGAAGGTGAAGCTGCTCATCGACCGCATCAAGGTCAACGAGAGCATGGACGACGCCATCGGGCGCATCTCCGACTCGGTGCAGACGGCCTTTTACGAGGGCAAGGAGACCTGCCAGGTGATCAGCGAACTCGACGGCGAGCGCAAGGAAGCCGATTTCTCGTCGCGTTTCGAGGCCGACGGCATCACCTTCGAACCGCCGACGGCCAATATGTTCGCCTTCAACAACCCCTACGGCGCCTGCCCCACCTGTCAAGGCTTCGGCAGCGTCATCGGCATCGACCCCGACCTGGTGGTGCCCAACAAGAGCCTGTCGATCTACGAGAACGCCATCGCCTGCTGGCGCGGCGAGAAGATGAGCGAGTGGAAAGACGCCCTCATCCGCGTGGCCGACAAGGTGGGCATACCCATTTTCAAGCCGTTCTACGAACTCACCGACGAACAGGTGAGCCTCCTCTGGACCGGCAACCAATATTTTGAAGGCATCGTGGACTTCTTCAACTATGTGGAGACACAGTCGTATAAGATACAATACCGCGTGATGCTGTCGCGCTACCGTGGCAAGACAGTCTGTCCCGAATGCCACGGCACGCGCCTGCGCCGACAAGCCCAATATGTGAAGGTGGGCGGCAAAAGCATCACCGACCTCGTGCTGATGCCTTTGGATGAGCTGAAAGCCTTCTTCGACCACCTCAAACTCGACGAGACCGACAGCAAAATCGCCTCTCGCCTGCTGGTGGAGATCAACAACCGCCTGGATTTCATCATTGAGGTGGGTTTGGGTTACCTCACCTTGAACCGTCTCTCCAACACGCTCTCCGGCGGCGAGTCGCAGCGCATCAACCTCGCAACATCGTTGGGCAGCAGCTTGGTCGGCTCCACCTATATCTTGGACGAGCCCAGCATCGGCTTGCATTCCCGCGACACCGAGCAACTCATCAAAGTGCTGAAACGCCTGCGCGACATCGGCAACACCGTCATCGTGGTGGAACACGACGAGGAAATCATCCGTGCTGCCGACTACATCATCGACATCGGGCCGATGGCAGGTGCCTTTGGCGGTGAAGTCGTGTTCGAGGGCGAGATTAAGGACCTCGTCCATTGCGAGAAGAGCCTCACCACGCAATACCTTACGGGCAAGATGAGCATCCCCGTGCCCACCCGCCGACGCAAGAGCGCCAATGCCATCGTCATCAAAGGCGCGACGCAGAACAACCTCAAGAACCTCACCGTACGCTTTCCGCTCAACATGATGACCGTCATCACGGGCGTGAGCGGCTCGGGCAAGTCGACCTTGGTAAAGGATGTGCTCTACCCCGCCATGAAACGGCAGTTGGGCGAGAACGCCGAGAAATGTGGCAGCTATGGCGCTTTAGAAGGCGACCTGCGCCTCATCCAAGCCGTTGAGTTCATCGACCAGAACCCCATCGGCAAGTCATCGCGCTCCAACCCAGCCACTTACCTTAAGGCTTACGACGAGATTCGGACGCTGTTCTCCGAACAAAAACTGGCCAAATTGCGTGGCATTAAGCCCGCTTTCTTCTCGTTCAACGTGCCGGGTGGTCGCTGCGAGGAATGTGAGGGCGAGGGCGTGCAAAAGATCGAGATGCAGTTCATGGCCGACGTCTACTTGCCTTGCGAAGCCTGCCACGGCACACGCTTCAAGGAAGAGGTCTTGGAAATCAAATATGACGGCAAGCACATCTCCGACATCCTCAACATGAGCATCGAGGAGGCCATCAACTTCTTCGAAGGCTCGTCGGAGAGCAATTCGGCGGTCGTGGGACGCATCTTGGCGAGGCTCAGACCTTTGCGCGAAGTCGGTTTGGGCTACTTGAAGCTTGGACAGTCGTCGAGTTCGCTCTCGGGCGGCGAGGCACAGCGCGTGAAGTTGGCCTATTTCCTCATCAAGGGACAGGTGGAGAAGCCCACGCTCTTCATCTTCGATGAGCCGACCACGGGTCTGCATTTCCACGATGTGAACAAGCTGTTGGAGTCGTTCAACGCCTTGATTGCCAATGGTCACAGTGTCATTATTATTGAGCACAACATGGATGTTATCAAGTCGGCTGACTGGGTCATCGACCTGGGTCCCGAGAGCGGCAACAAGGGTGGTGAGATCGTCTTTGAAGGCACGCCCGAGGACTTGGTGAAGTGCAAGGCATCTTATACTGGTAAAGCACTGAAAAGCAAGTTGTAGTACTATGGCCAATGGCTTATGACTATGGCCGTCTCAACGGTCGTGAAAACGGCCATAGTCATCGGCCATAAGCCATAGTCAGAAAAAGACCGAATTAGAAGAAAAAACTGACAACGATATGAAACCATCAGAGATAAACCAACCCTTGAGTGAGCGGCAGCAGAAGGTAGTGGACACCTTGCTTGGCCTCGGCATCGACTTCGACATCAAGTTTCACCCGCCGTTGGGTTCCATCGAGGAGTCGTTGGCTTACTGGGGCAAGTTCGAAGCCACGCACTGCAAGAACCTGTTTTTCAGGAACCACAAGGGCAACAAGCACTACCTCGTCATCTTCGAGTGCATGCACCAGATGGACATCCACGACCTTGAGCAGCGCCTGCACCAGGGCAAGCTCACCTTCGCCTCGGAGGCCCGCATGGAGAAATACCTCGGTCTGAAGCCCGGCAGCGTCTCCCCTTTCGGTCTCATCAACGACGAAAACCACGAGGTGCACCTTTTCATCGACAAAAACCTCTTGAATGCCCCTAGCCTAAGCTTCCATCCCAATGACAACACGGGGACGATTATCATTAGTCAAGAGGACTTTATCAAGTTTTTGGAGACGATGGGGAATTCGTATGAGTTTATTGAACTGTATGATTAAGTAAAACTATCTAGGTTTTATGCAAATTCATATTGGAGGATGGAAATTTCGCGTTCTTGCATGGTATAGGTGAGTTTGATGGCAAAAATAATACAAAAAAATCCAAACACGCAACTTATAGGTTGCACTATAGTAGATTTTTTTCTATAACTTTGCGCCTGAAATACAATCTTCAAATCTTGAATTTTAAATCTTTAAATCCATGAACAATACCGAAAAAATCAAGCAAGCAGCCGAAATCCTCTCCAAGGCTAAGAACATCGTGGGCTTCACTGGCGCGGGCACTTCCGCCGAGAGTGGCATCCCGCCTTTCCGTGGCGAAGGCGGCATCTGGAACCAGTACGACCCTAACTCACTCGACATCGACTTCTACTATCGTCACACCAAGGAGTCGTGGAAGATCATCCGCGAGGTGTTCTATAACTTCTTCAGCAACAAGGACATCAAACCCAATCCTGGACATCTTGTCCTGGCCAAATGGGAGAAGGAAGGCCGTCTGAGCAGCGTCATCACGCAGAACATTGACGACCTGCACACCGTGGCGGGCAACAGTGTGGTGTATGAATTCCACGGCAACATGTCGCGCTTCGTATGCACCAAATGCGGCCACAAGGTTGACGCCAAGAGCCTGACACTCACTGAGGAACCACCTCGTTGTGCTCAATGCGGCGGCCTGATGAAGCCCGACTTCATCTTCTTCGGCGAGGGCATCCCTGAAGACGCTTATTATGGCTCGGTTAGGGCTGCCGAAAACTGCGATGCTTTCGTCATCATCGGCACTTCGGGGCAGGTCAGCCCAGCCAATATGATTCCCGGCATCGCCAAACGCAACGGTGCCAAGATTATCGAAATCAACATGGAGCCTTCGACCTATACGAACTACATCACGGACATCTACCTTGAAGGCAAATCCGGTGAGATCCTGCCCGCAATCGATGCTTTGATGACTAGGTAAACACCGCCTCGAACATCCTGCGGTAGGCTTCAACCTTTTTGTCAAATGACAAAGGATAAGCGCGTGATGATGAAGGTAATCTATAAAGTGTTAATCCTTCCCTTAGGGTGATTTGTTCGTTAGGAGAAGGAATCGAATTCGTATTGTAATAAGCGCATACTTCTGTGGTGGCTTTTTCGCCCGTGGTGGCAATGGCATGACATTGCGGTATTTGTTTCAGTAATGCATCAATGTCGGTATGCTCCACAATTTCCAAAAAGGCGTCCGAGGCATTGTCTTTCAGCCTGTTGACTGCCGTAGCCGTATCAAAAAGCGCTATGCCTTTCTCGTCCAGAAATGCCATGATTTCATTCATTTTGAAGCACTTGTGTTCTGTATCCACGAAATGGTTCTTGTCACCGAACCAAATTTGCCCTTCGATGCGCCAGTGGTCGTTGATGAAGTTGGGGTAGAAAAAGTCCATGCACCAACGCTTTTTCGGCGGCGGGAAACTGCCGAGGAATAAAACTCTCGCGTTTGAGGGAACGAACGGTTTTAATGGATGATGTTCAATCATAAGTTATCTTTTTACTATGACAAGTGACTATGACAATGACCGCTTTCACGCCCATGGGCAAGCTGTCATAGTCATTGTCACAAGTCATTGTACTAAAAATGCTCCAACCTTATTTATGCACAGAGTCCCCTTAAACACCTTAAACCTAATTCTTAACTTATCGGCATTAACGGTCTGGAAACGAAGAAGTCGCTTGTAACCGATAGTAGTTGTTGGTTCATCCACTTCAATAGGCAACCATTTATCATTAAAGTAATAGTCTAAATAAAATGCGTCAACATTCTGTCCTAAAGGAATATACTCTTGTAATACTAATCGATTGAAAGCTGTAGTTTTCGGGAAATCGAAAATGAGTTCAGCTTGGTGTATGCTGTCTTCGGTTGCCCAGTATTTATCGTAGTCTTCATTCAAAACGTGCTTCGGGCTGAACCGCCAAGAACGGGTGTTGCTTGCCGTAACCTTACAGTCTTTTAGCAAATCGTTAGCGAAGTCCTTTTGCAGCTTTTGGTACCATTGAACAGCATTGGCGGAGTCGATACTAGGTATCCTACCCTCTTGATTCACAGGGAAATTGAGCAAGAGATTGGTGTTATGTCCTACACTTTGGTAATACAAATCCATTAGTTGCTCCACGGTTTTCACTTGGCTGTCTTCACTGGCATGGTAGAACCAACCTGGACGAATGGAGACATCCACCTCGGCAGGTAGCCACGCCTCACCATCACGACGGCCTTGCTGCAAGGCCTTTGTATCGTTAAGCGATTCAAAGTCAGTTTTATACATACACCACTGCGTGGCATTGGCCTTGCCTTCTTCATTGCCGATCCAGCGCAAGGTCGGGACAGTGCCGCCAAAGATGCTCGCTTCGGGGCTGTATTTCCAAACGATGTCCCTCGCCTTCTCATAGTCGTAATATTGTTCCGCTACGATGGAACGCATCTCGTCGGCACCACCATACCAGCCTGTACCCCCGTTAGCGCCATCGAACCAGAACTCGAACAAGGGTCCATAGTTGCTCACAAGTTCCTCAATCTGTTGGTGATAGATGTCCACATAGCCCTCATTGCCATACTCGGGTTGGTGGCGGTCCCAAGGCGAGAGATACAGCCCAAACTTCAAGTCGTGCTTCTTACAGGCATCCGAAAGCTCGCGTACCAAGTCTCCCGCCCCATTCTTATAATAGGTGTTCTTGATGGAGTATTCCGTAGTTTCGGTCGGCCAGAGGCAGAATCCGTCGTGGTGTTTTGCTGTGAGAATCACGCCTTTCATGCCAGCTGCTTTTAGGGTCAACACCCACTGCTCACAATCCAAATGTGTGGGGTTAAAGGTATGGGATGGCGTGTTGCCATAGCCCCATTCCATATTATTAAATGTGTTTAAGCCAAAGTGTATAAACGCATAGTTTTCAAGTTGTTGCCATTCCAATTGTTGTTGGGTAGGAATGGGATAGCTGGGCTCGGGACGATGGACGCAAGAGACCATCAGACAAGCTATAAGCAAGGCTGTCCATTTTGGCTTAAAAATCACCTTTATCAGGCCCATAACCGAGTTTTATTGTTTCACAAATTTCTTTGTCTCACCGTTCACACGAATGACATACACCCCCTTGGGAAGTTCGCTGACGACTACCCTATTGACCTCACTGTCGAGTTGGACGGTCATCACGGTTTTCCCGTTGATATCGATAATCTCCGCTTGACCACTTCCCTGGTTTACAAAGACATCGATAAAATCAGTGGCAGGATTGGGGCACACACGAAGCGACGGTTTAGGCAACACATAATCAGCTTTAACCGAGACCGGATGATCGGAATGCGCTTCAATCATGTTTTCAAGCGTTCTGTTGCACACGGCACAGAA
>JAEEGH010020465.1_pt1 | contig 13754 bp, 7 predicted proteins | sample 9134181 | NCBI WGS metagenome assembly JAEEGH01 (sample SAMN16246544, study PRJNA631951) | gut metagenome | biome: gut microbiome; feature: rumen; material: DP-attached | host: Bos | place: Iran: Karaj | collected 2018-10
GCTTGCTCTTCAAGTCGGTGATGCTGGCACAACTGAAAAACAATATGTTACTGGTATAGTTAAAAACATTACTAACGCTAACTATGGTGAAATGTATATCACCGATGGTGAAAAAGAATTATACATTTATGGTGTTTATAGTGCCAATGGTGCTAAAAAATATCCTGAATTAGAAGAAAAACCATATAAGGGTGATGAAGTATTCTTGTATGGCATCGTTAAAACTTATAACGGTAGTCCAGAAATGGGTGCCTCTTGGTTACAAAAATTCATTTCTCACCAAGGCGAAGAAAGTTTAGATGACTATACTTCAATGAATATTCTTGCCGCTAGAAACGCCGCTAAAGAATCTAAAGTCTTAGTGCAAGGTGTTGTCGCTAATATCACTTACGCTAATGGTAGAGTACCAAGCGGTGTCTATTTAGTTGACGATACTTCTTCTATTTATGTTTATGGTCCAGATGTTGCTGGCAGAGTTGAAGTCGGTGAAGAAATCCAAGTCGCTGGCACAAGAGATGATTACATCTTATCTACAGAAATTTCTTATGCGCAACAATGGGGCTATCAAGGTTGCATTCAATTAGCGGACTCTCTCTTTGTTAAATCTGTTGGTAAAAATAAAGAAGTCTTAAAGAGTTGGATCGAAGAAAGCACCATGAAAGAACTCATGGAAACCCCATTCACAAATAACATCACTACTAAGATATTTAAAGTCAATGCGATTGTTAATAAAGATCCTCGTGAAGGTTTCACTAATTACTACATCAATGACTTAGATAATGAAACCGGTTCATACGTGTATACACTTTGTAATGGTGGTGACTTTGCTCATCTTGATATCTTTGATGGTAAAATCTGCACTGTCTATCTTGCATTACATAATGCTAAAGCAACCGCCAGTGGTGCCTATTACCGTTTAATGCCAATCGATGTTAAACTCAATAGTTCGTTCTCCATGAGCGATGAAGAAATTGCTAAATTCGCTTTAAATTATTACATTGTTAAACAATTCAAAAAACAATATAACGCTGACCCTGCATTAGAACTAATTACAAGTGTCAGTAATAGCTACATTCCATTTGAAAACGTTGCTATTAGTTATAGCGCTCTTTCAGGAAGTGATGTTGCAACATTTGCTAATGAAGACGGTAAATTAGTGATGCATACTACCGATCAAGATGGTGTTGCTAAAATTCAATTAACTGCGACATATAATGGCAAAACTGTTACTCAAACAATTGATGTCATCGTTAGTAGTGTTGAAATTCCAGACACAATTTCCGTTAAAGAAGCCATTAAAGCCGCTGATGATGAAGTGGTAACAGTTAAAGGTATCGTTATGTCTTCATTAATTAACCAAACTGGTTTCTATTTAAACGATGGTACTGGTGTTATCGCCGTTAGAACCGATTCAACCACAATTAAAGAAATTGCGATGGGTAATGAAGTCATTATGCAAGGTAAGAAAGTGCACTTTAAATCAACCGCTACTAACCTTGGTCAAAACTGCATTGATGCAGCAACATTAATTGCTAACCTCATGGGCAATCATGAATATAGCAAAGCCCCATTTGTCACCGATAAGACATTCGAGCAAATCTTTGAATTAAAAGAAACTGTTTCGACTGATGATTACACATGTACAGTCTTCGTTGCTCAATGTACTTTAAGAAAGAATGCTGGTGGTTATTCCACTAACTATTACTTAAGTAATCCGGACCATACTAAAGAAATCTATCTCTATGCTGGTAGTGGTTCTCAATATGGTGCATTTGAACCATTTGCCGATGCAACTAAATTATTAACTGTTGAATTTGCTCTTTGTAACTGGAACACTAAATCCGAATATAGAGCGTGTATCATCTCCGCTAGTGATGGAGAAACAACAATCGTTAATAATTATAATTTTAGATAATAAGGATATAATGAAAGGCCGTCCATTTTGGGCGGCTTTTTAATAGACTTACTTGATCGTTTTCCAATATACTAATTTTATAAATAGGGAGGATATATTATGCCTAACGAAGCCATTACCAAACTAAAACCATTTTTTGATAAAAAAGAAAGATTGGGTCAACTTTTATCCATTGTAAGTTTTGATCTTGAAACATGCGCTCCTGAAAAAGCCATTGAAAAACAAAATGAATTGCTTAGTTTCTATGGAGCGGAATACGCCTCCATCAGTAAAGATCCTGAATTTATTAAGCTCGTTAAAGAAGCTAAAGAACTAGGTAATTTAAATGACGCAGAAACATTATTAATTGATGATCTTCTTTACGACATCTCAATCATGGAAAAAATCCCAATCGAAAAATATATCGAATGGGGTTTAGCCACTTCTAAATGTGAAGAGATGTGGAAAAAGGCGAAAAATGCCTCGGACTATAATATCGTTCTTCCTTATTTTAAAAAGGTTATCGAAATCAAAAAAGAGGAAGCAGTTTTATATCATCTTCCTTTCCATAAAACACCTTATGATTCATTTCTTTCCATGTTTGAAAAAGGAGAAACCGAAGAAGAAGTTAACGCTATATTTGAACCTTTAAAGAAATTCTTAATTGATAATTTGGATAAAGTCTTAGAAAAGCAAGCTAAATTCCCTCTTCCTAAAATTGAACCACATAGTAGAGAAGAACAAGCGCGTTTTTCAGATGATGTTATGCACGCGATTAATTATGATTTAAGTCGTGGTGTACTTAGAGAAACAGAACATCCTTTCACTAATGATTTAGCAAGAGACGATATTAGAATTACCACTCATTACTATGAAAATGATTGGAGGAGTTCTTTATATTCCGTCATTCATGAAGCAGGTCACGCTATTCAATTTCAAAACTGGCCAGATTATCAATACGATAACCACGTTAATGGTAGAGCCACTAGTGCGCTTTGTGAAACTCATTCTCGTTTCTATGAAAACATCATCGGTAGAAACCGTAACTTTGTTCCAACTTTATTAAATTTATGTAAAAAGAGTTTTGGTCAAGAATTCTTAAAGATGGATGAAGAAACATTCTATCAATTGGTTAACCAAGTGACTCGTTCATTAATTAGGTGCGATAGTGATGAATATACATATTGCTTGCACATCATTTTAAGATACGAACTCGAAAGAGATTTAATTAATGGTGTTCTTTCTGTCGAAGATTTACCAGCGGCATGGAATAAGAAATACGAAGAATATTTAGGTATTATTCCTCCTAATGATGCAAGTGGTGTCCTTCAAGATACACATTGGTATGGTGGAGCGTTTGGCTATTTCCCAAGTTATGCTTTAGGTAACTTATACGGCGCACAAATCCTTCACTATATGAAGAAAGATTTAGACTTTGACGGTTTGCTTAGAAAAGGCGATTTAGCGCCAATCCTTAACTGGCTCAAAGAAAAAGACTTTGCTTATGACTATTTAGATCCAAAAGATTGGATTATGAAAGTAACAGGTGAACCAATGAATCCTCAATATTTCATTGATTATTTGAAAGAAAAATTCTTCTAATATAATAATTCTATTTCTTAAATGCATTTTACTTTTCTTTTAGTATGCTCTCTTATATAATAGGCACAAAGAATATACCGAAAGGAAATAAAAGGTATGAAGTATATTACCGTATCAGAAGCCAGCAAAAAATGGAATATCAACGAAAGAAGAGTGCGTGCTCTTCTAAAAGAGAAGCGTATTGAAGGCGCAATTTTGGAGGGGCATAAATATTTAATTCCAGAAAACGCCACTAAACCATTAGATAGAAGAATTAAAGGACAAAGGTTATTTGAAGATTCTCCTTTAAAAGGTATTGATATCGATTTTAAAAATTATCGTAAACAATATCCAAGTGAGGATGGTTATTTTGGTCGATATGGAGGATCTTTCCTTCCTAATAATTTAAAGAAAGCCATGGATGAAATATATTATGGCTATCAAACAATTGCTAAATCTTCTAAATTCATCGCTGAACTTAGAGAAATTAGAAAGAATTATCAAGGCCGACCAACTCCTGTTTATCACTGCGCTAATCTTTCTAATTATTTAGGACGTGTACAGATTTATTTAAAAAGAGAAGACCTTAACCATGGTGGTGCACACAAACTTAATAATGCGATGGGTCAAGCCTTACTCGCTAAATATTTAGGCAAAAAGAAATTAATTGCCGAAACAGGCGCGGGTTCTCATGGTTCCGCTGTTGCGATGGCGGCTGCTTACTTCGGTTTAGAATGCGATATCTATATGGGTGAAGTTGATATGGTTAAGCAAGCCCCTAATGTCGAAAGGATTAAAGTATTAGGCGCTAATGTTATTCCTGTTAGCTTTGGTACTAAAACACTTAAAGAAGCCGTGGATGCTGCTTTTGAAGCCTACGCTAAAGAATATAAAAATGCATTTTATGTGATAGGAAGTTGCGTTGGTCCTCATCCTTATCCACTAATGGTTAGAGATTTCCAAGAAATCATTGGTCGAGAAGCTAAAGAACAATTCTTAGCGATGACTGGTGAACTACCAGATATTGTCACCGCTTGTGTTGGTGGCGGTAGTAACGCTATTGGTATGTTTGAAGCATTTTTAGAAGAACCAGTTAATATCGTTGGTGTAGAAGCAATGGGTGAAGGTGAAGAATTGGGCAAAAATAGTGCCACCATGACATTAGGTAAAGAAATGGTCTTGCACGGCTTTAATTCTTTAGTTCTTCAAAATAAAGATGGTAGTGCTGCGGATGCTTATTCTATCGCATCAGGTTTAGATTACCCTGGTGTTGGCCCAGAACACGCATTCCTTAAAGAAATAGGTAGAGTTAAGTATGAATATGTTACAGATGATGAAGCCGCGGAAGCCTTCTTCTTATTATCAAGATTGGAAGGTATTATTCCGGCTATTGAATCATCTCACGCTTTAGCCTATGCCATTAAATGTGCAAGAAACATGAAGAGTGGATCAATCCTTGTAAACTTAAGTGGTCGTGGGGATAAAGACATGGAATTCATGCTTAAAAAATATCCGCACATGTTTAAATAATTTTATTATTTATTATGACAGTCGCCTCTTCTCCTTGGGGACGACTTTTTATATACAATCGGTTAGTCCTTCAAAAAAATATAATACCAATCGAGATTTTTTGCTATTATATTGGCAATATGTTTTTAGCTATTGCCATTCTCATTGTTCAAAGTTCTACTTTTGTGTCTTATCTCATCGATAGCCAATTTTTTGCTAATCCAGGTAGTCAAAATATGCGTTCGATGCTTTTCTTCATTGGCTTATTTACTCTTTTGTTAAGTATCCCAACTATGGTTTGGAACCATTCAATGATGAAATATAGTATTAAATCGAAAGAAAAAGTTGGCTTTGTTTTGGCTATTGTTGTTTGTGTTCTTGCCGTCTTTCTTTTTGCCACTTGGTATGTAACTGGCATTCATAAAGTCGGTGCCACAGTCTTTTAAATTAAAATTCATAAATAATCGTTTATAATAATAAAAACGGAGAAAAACTATGGAAAACAAAGTAAGAATTCAGGACGATTTGTTTACTTTCGTCAATCAAGAAAAAATCGATTCATTAGTCATCCCAGATGATATGCCTGTCGCTGGTGGTTTTGCGGAACTTCACGATAACGTTGAAAAAATCTTGATGGATGATTTCAAACTCTTAGAAAAAGCGGACAATATTGACGACGCTAATTTAAGAAAAGCCGTTGATTTATACGCTATTGCTAAAAACGTTAAAAAGAGGAATTCTCAAGGCATTAAACCTTTATTAAAAGATTTAAAAGCTATCACTGATGTTAATGACATTAACTTATTTAATAGAAAATTAAAGAACTTTGTCATCAATGGTTATCCATTACCATTTTCTTTCTATGTCGATACTGATTTGAAAGATTCTAATAAACACGCTTTAATGCTTCAAGGTCCAAGAACTTTCTTACCAGATACCACATTCTATAATCCTGCTAATCCAAAAAAAGATATGCTTCTTAATTTGTGGAAGACTTTCGCGGCTCAAGCTCTTGCTTTTGCCCCATTATCTCCAGAAGATCAAGCCTTATATCTTAATGATGCTTTAGAATTTGACGCTATTATTGCCACACTCGTCAAATCTAGAGAGGAGTGGAGTGAATACACTAAAATGTATAATCCTTATAAAGTTAATAAGGTCAATAAATTACTCGCTCCTGTTAAATTTAAAAGAGTCTTAAAACAATTATTTGGTTATATTCCAGAAATTGTTATCGTTGCTGATCCAAGATTCCTCTCTGGATTTAATACCTTATTTAATGAAGCAAACTTCCAAAAATATATCCACTGGGCTTATGTCTGCATGATTTTAAGAAACGGCTCCTATTTAAGCGAAGATTTAAGAAATATCACTGGTGCCTTTGGTAGAGCTCTTTCCGGTATTGCTAAACCAACAGAACCAATTAAATTTGCCTATCGTTTAGCCTCTGATTGTTTCTCTGAACCAGTCGGTCTATATTACGGCCGTAAATACTTCGGTGAAGAAGCCAAAAAAGATATCACTGAAATGGTTAAAGAAATCATCGAAATGTATAAGGTGAGAGTCAGAAACTCCGATATCTTATGTGACGCCACTAAAGATAAAGCCATTTTAAAACTCAACACCATGAAGATTAAGATGGGCTATCCAGATAAAGCGGATCCAATCTTTGATCAACTCGTTGTTAATAGAAAAGATTCTTTATACAAAACAATGTCTAATTTCTACAAAGTTGAATTATTCGATAGAATTGCTAAATTAGATAAACCAACCGATAAGAATAAATGGTTAATGCCAGCTCATATGGTTAATGCTTGCTATGATCCATCAAGTAATGACATTACTTTCCCTGCCGCTATCTTACAACCTCCATTCTATTCCATTAAACAAACTAGAAGCGAAAACTTAGGCGGTATTGGTGCGGTTATCGGCCACGAAATCTCTCACGCCTTTGATAATAACGGCGCTAACATGGATGAAAACGGTAACATCAATAACTGGTGGACAAAAGAAGACTTTAAGAAATTCGAAAAGAAAACTAAATTAATGATTGCTCAATTCGAAGGCATTGAACTCCCATGGGGTAAAGTTAATTCTAAATTAATCGTTAGTGAAAATATCGCTGATAATGGTGGTATGGCGGTCACTCTTAATATCATGCAAAACATGAAAGACGCTAATTATGAAGAATACTTCCTTAACTGGGCGAGAGTGTGGTGCCAAAAAGCTAAACCAGAATATCAAGCTTTACTCTTAACTGTGGACGTGCATGGACCAAACATCTTAAGAACTAATATGCCTCCAAGAAACTTTGACGAGTGGTATGAAACATTTAACGTCAAGAAGACCGATAAGATGTATATCGCTCCAAATAAGAGACTAATTATTTGGTAAAGAGTATTTAAGCCGTTATTTGACGGCTTTTTTATTTAAAACTTCCTTCGATCACGCCAAAATAAAGTAATCATAATACTTGTTTTGTATCCGTGTGTGCGTGCTATAATGTATGTACATTAAATAAAAAGAGGAATAACTATGAAAAGAGTCAAAAAGATTTTGATGACTTTGTTACCTTCTTTTTTCGTTGTGGGAATGTGCCTACCCGCTTTAATGAATCATTCTTCAAAAGAGAGTGCTGGGGTAGACACGGCAATATATGATGATAATTCCACCCACGCTCATTTATCTCGTCCTGACATTTTATATGCCCCAGGTGACGAAGATGAAGATGAAGAAGAAGTAATCGAAGTTGATAAAGTTGTCCTCCATTACTATAACGAGGCAGGTGGATGTAAAGGACGTGCCTTTTATTTGTGGGTCACTGGTGAAGATGGTGTCGAATATAACTTAGATAATGCTTCTGACATCATTACCGTTAGTGACGATGAAACAATGATGACCATCACTATTGATTTCAATGGCGATGCTAGATTCTCCGCTTTTAAAGATAAAAGTGGCATGTATTTCATCGTCAAATTCAAAATGATTAGCGACACCAATTTAAACTGGGGTGGCCAATCAGATGACGTCCATTTACGTTATGCGGACTTCCCACCAAAAGAAAAGGTGTGTGAAGTTTGGACGATGCCTGCAGCAGGTGGAGGCATTGCTATTTTAGATAGCGAAGCAAAAACAAAAGTTCATGGTGTTAAACTCGCTAAATTCACCGATTGGAAAACAATCAAATGCGATTTAACTGATAACACTAATACCGTGAACTGGAAACTATATGCTTTTGATGAAACATATTTCAAAATCAAACCAAAGAAAAGAGCGGATGCCCAAAGATGGTATTTAGTTAAAGAAGGCCAAAACTCTGGTAACTTTAACATTGAATTACCATATGACGCTCATATTAATCTCGTCTATTCTTTAGTATCTCATGATCCAAGTAGCGATAGTGATCCAGATATGAAAGAACTAGATAAGACAGTGACTGTTGGTTTTGAAAATCTTTATAATAGCGCGAAATTCAACACCTACTATGAAAAGCAAGATGTTGAATTAGGTATGACTTATTCTAAAGAAGGGACAACCTTTAGAGTGTGGTCACCTGTAAGCGCTAATATGACCGTTCTTATTTATGATACGGATACTAGCAAGGAATATGGTGGTGAAGATAGCTATAAAGGCTATCATATGCACTATACAACTGGTGGTATTTGGGAACTTACAATCGAAGGTGATTTAAAAGGTAAATATTATAATTACCAAGTCGATAACACATTAGGCACAAATGTGGTGATGGACCCATATGCGACAAGCGCTGGATGCTGTGGTATTCGTGGTTATATCTACGATAAAAACGATTCCAATCCTGAAGGTTGGGATGCTCTTCCAGTCAAATGGGATGGTGTTGATAATTTAGATTTAGTCACGCCACAAGATTTAACAATTTATGAAGTTCATATGCAAGACTTTACCGGCGATGAATCTTGGATATCTAACAATAACAATAAGCGTGGTACATATAATGCTTTCGTTGAAAGCGGTACTCGTTTAGCGGGTCATCCAGATATTACAACTGGCTATGATCACTTAAATGAATTAGGTGTCAGTGCGGTACAACTCGTTCCAGTATTTGATCACGATAACGATGAATCAGGTGCTTTTAATGAACAAGGTGAACCAACTGAACAAGTGAAATATAACTGGGGCTATAACCCTCTTAACTATAACGTCGTTGAAGGTGGTTATTCTTCTAACCCTCACGATGGCTTAGCCCGAGTCAAAGAATTCAAAAACTTAGTCTTACAAATGTCTAAGACTGAAGCTCATACAAGAGTCATTATGGACGTTGTTTATAATCACGTTAGTAGTGCAACAGGTTCTAATTTCCATAAACTCATGCCAAGATATTACTTCAGATATGATGCTAATGGCGAATTATTTGATGGTTCAGGATGTCATAATGAAGTTGCTACAGAACGACCAATGATGAGAAAATTCATCATCGATAGTTTAAAAATGTGGGCAACCGATTATAAGATTAAAGGATTTAGATTTGACCTTATGGGTTTAATTGACTTCAAGACAATGATTGAAGCTAAAAAAGAACTCTATAAGATTGATCCAGATATTTATATTTATGGTGAAGGATGGACCAGTGGTGGATATCACGGTGAAGGAAGCTCTGAATGGTGGAGTGTTAATCCTGGAGCAAGTGATCCACGTAACTATGGTACTTCAACATGGCAAGTTTATAACGAATGTAACAATTTCAAGACCGAAGGCGTTTATTTAGGCGGATTTAATGATGGCTTTAGAAACGCAATGAGAGGTGGAAATGGTTCATCAGGTGCTGATGGCAAGAATTATCCTGACTCTGGCTGGTTACAACAAGGTAACTGGAAGAATAGTGGCGGAGATGATTGGTATGTTGATCGAGGAACACTTGATAGTATCGCTGATGGTTTATGGGGTACAAATTCAGGTGTTAATACTGATGGCGTTAAAACTGGCTATTATCCAGAACAAACAATTAACTATGTATCATGTCACGATAACTGGACATTAAGAGATCAACTTTATAATACATTAAAAGGAAGTGAAGCTGCTTCAGCTGAAGATTTATTGCACGCATCACTTCAAGCACATGCAATGCTATTTGCAAGTAATAGTGCATCACTCATGTTAGGTGGAGAAGAACTCTTAAGAACAAAAGAATTAACAGCAGAAGATTTAGCAAATAAAGATTATTCAATTACTGCTGATTCTTGGACTTCATTACATGGTCATAATATTTCTCATAACTCATATAATGCGCCTTTAAGTGTTAACTCATTTAAGTGGGGCAACAAAGTTAAAATTGATGTAGATGGTACTTCAATTAAAGATGAAGATTATCATTATAATGATGCTTGGAAGAATATAGTTAAGAGCCACAAGACATTCCTCAAGAAGAGAGGAACAAATGATGGTTATAGCGCTTTCATGTCATCAACTTCAGCAGGAAACGGTGTCATGAATAGATATTGGTCTCAAGAAGGCAACTTCTCAAATTGTGTTGCTTTCCAAGTTAATGAAGGATTTATCTATACATGTAGTGGTAATGTTGGTGCATCAGATTACATTCAATGTGATCAAGATGCTATGGAAAACGTTTGGGATCATATTTTCACATATGGAAATATGTCAATTGACGATAACAAAGTCTATTTTGGTAGAACCAATTCAATTGGTGTCTACGATAGACATGGCAAATAGGAGGTAAAGATGATGAAAAAGAAATTATTTTTGCTTAGTTTAATCACATTACCTTTATTTGTTTCTTGTAATTTTAGTGAAACAATCACTCCAACTCATGAATATCCTGGAGATCCATTTGCCGGTGGTGGTAGTGAACAAGGTGGAGAACAAGGCGGAGGCGGAGCTGATGAAGAAGTTAATATGACGGTTAATTTCTATTTGAATAATTCAAATAGTGACACACCTTTATATACAATGAGATGGTATATGTTAAAACCATTAGGAAGTCTTCCTGAACAAGCTAAAATTACAGATGCAATGGCACCAGATCCACTATATCCACACTTTATTGGATATTCTGAATACCCATCATCGCTTGATGAATCACATATTTGGAATTTTGAAACAGATTACAAACAAGGCAACGTTTTAAGCCTTTATGGAATCTGGGTTTCAGCATAGAAAGGAGGCAACATGAAAAATAAATTAAAATTATTACTTGTTTTACCTGCTTTCTTATTATCAAGTTGTGATTTTACCTATACTTATATAGTTGCAGGTCTTGATTCTTCATCAGGTAATGCTGATGTTATTGATGATGGAATCGAAGATGCTGGTACATACGATATTAAGATTTGGGTAGATGATGCTATCGTTGATTTAACAAGAACTCAAGTTCAACAATTTGTTAATGATAATGGTTCAAAATATAAAATTAATTTAACAATTGAACCTCAATCAGAAGGTAATGCAGCAAGCTCAATGTTACAAGATGTTACTCTTGGTGCTGATATTTTCGCATTTGCTCAAGACCAACTTGCCAGATTAAAAGTTGCTGGTGCTGTTGGTAAACTAAATTCAACTTATTTAAATTTAGTTACTCAAAGAAATAGTGCAGATTCAGTTCATGCAGCAACTCTTGGCTCATCAGTTTATGCATTCCCACTTACAAACGATAATGGTTACTTCTTATATTATGATAAGAGAGTAATTAGTGACGAAGATGCAAAAGATGTCACAAAAATCATGCAAAAATGTAAAGCAGCTAGTAAAACATTTAACTTCCCAGCAAGAGGAGATGGCTTCTATAGTGCAAGTTATTTCTTAGGTGCAGGTTGTAAAACAACTTGGGATATTAATGAAGAATCTGGTGCTTTCACTGCATATCATGATGATTTCAATTCAGCAAAAGGACTTAAAGCAGCAAAAGGTTTAAGAGAAGTTGCTGATAAATCAATTGTTTCTACAGATGCAATCGCTTCAAGACTTGGTGAAAAATCAGCTGCCCTTGTTTCAGGTATTTGGAACTATGAAGTTGCTAAAAATAGACTTGGAGATAATTTAGGATGTGCAGAACTTCCATCATATACAGTTGATGGAGAAAAAATTCACCTTGGAAGTTATGATGGTTTCAAACTTTTAGGTGTTAAACCTCAAGTTGATGCTAAAAAAGCTTCTGTTTGTAGAAAACTTGCTCTTTATTTAACAAGTGAGACATGTCAAACAGAAAGATTCAACACAGTTTCTTGGGGTCCAACAAACGTTAATTCAGCTGAAGAAGATGCTGTTGTAAATCATCCAGGCTTAGCAGCTCTTAAAAAACAACACGAATTTGCAACAATTCAATCACAATGTCCAGGTACATGGTACTTACATTTAGCAACAACAGCTAAAGCAATTGAACTTACTTCAACTGATGCTCAACTTCAAGCAGCTTTGACAAACTATCAAAATGGTTTGCCAGATCTACTTTCAGATGATTAGGAGGGCGAATTATGAAACAATATTCAGATTTAGAATTATTAAGCTTAAGCCGCTCTCAAAAATTTACCTATAAATTGAGTTTATTCTTTAGAGGCATCCCTGCTTGGTTCAAGAATTTAGGATTAAAGATTTGGGGAGGTCTTAAAGGATTTGGTTTAGGTATCTTCAATTGGTTTAAGACAATCATCATGACATTTATTCAAGGTGATTGGAAAACAAAAGTCTCATATTTTGTTATGGGATTTGGAAGCATCGCTCGTGGACAAATCTTTAGAGGAATTATATTTGCTTTATTTGAAGTAATATTTATCCTCTATATGGTTTTCTTTGGTGGTCACTATTTATCAAGACTTTACATTTTAGGTGAAGTTGAATCAGCAGTAGATGCAGATTCAGGTACAATTATTTATGGTGAAAACTCCTTTAATATCTTACTTTATGGTGTTTTAACCTTATTCTTCATTGTTGCTTTCATCTATACATGGAATCTTAATATTAAACAAAACAGAATTAGTGAACAAATCATCAAAGATAATAAGAAATTAGCAAATGCTCAAGATGATTTAAGAGCAATGGTAGATAAAGAATTCCACAAGACACTTTTAGCAATTCCAACTATTGGTATCTTGATATTCACTGTTTTACCAATCTTCTTCATGATTCTTGTTGCGTTCACTAACTATGATGCAAATCATACTCCACCTCTAAATTTATTTGGTTGGGTTGGATTTGATAACTGGGGTCAACTCTTCACATGGGAAAACTCTGAGGGTGCATCATTCTCAATGACATTTGGTCAAATCTTACTTTGGACTCTTATTTGGGCATTCTTTGCAACATTCTCCAATTACTTTATTGGTATGTTAATCGCAATGCTTATTAATAAGAAAGGAATTAAGTTAAAGAAGCTTTGGAGAACAGTTCTTGTTTTCTCAATCGCAATCCCTCAATTTATTTCACTCTTATTTGTTTCTAACATGTTTAAGACCGATGGTATCATCAATGGTTTATTTGGAACACACATTGATTTCTGGGGTAATGCAATACTTGCTCGTATTACAGTTATCGTCATTAATTTATGGATTGGTGTTCCTTACTTAATGCTTGTTGTTACTGGTATTTTGATGAATATCCCTGCAGATCTTTATGAATCTGCAAATATTGATGGCGCAAATCCATGGCAACAATATACAAAGATTACCTTACCTTACATGTTATTTATTACAGGTCCATACCTCTTAACGAGCTTCACAGGTAACATGAATAACTTCAATGTTATTTATCTACTTACTGGTGGAGGACCTAACGTTCAAGAATA
>JAEEGH010020466.1_pt1 | contig 13753 bp, 5 predicted proteins | sample 9134181 | NCBI WGS metagenome assembly JAEEGH01 (sample SAMN16246544, study PRJNA631951) | gut metagenome | biome: gut microbiome; feature: rumen; material: DP-attached | host: Bos | place: Iran: Karaj | collected 2018-10
GACTACGAACCGCTTTACGGGTGTACTAACAGGCATGCTGGTCACGGCTTCCGTACAGTCCTCCACAGCAACCACCGTCATGACCGTGTCGTTCGTGAATGCAGGCCTGCTGACGCTGGCGCAGGCCATATCGGTCATCATGGGTGCCAATATCGGTACGACGCTGACGGCATGGATTATGGCAATAGGCACGGCTGGAGGCGGTGAGGCTACAACCTTTGACATCGGCTTTGTCTCCTACATTGGCTTCTTCGTGGGCATCATCCTCATCTACATGAAGCGTCACCGCTTCATTGGCGACTTCCTCTTCGGCCTGGGCCTGCTGCTTTTGGGCCTGACCACGCTGCGCCTGACAGGTAACGAGATGGACCTGGGGCACAATGCGTCGGTGCTCGCCTTCTTCCAGTCGTTCGACCCCCACTCGTTCTGGACGACCCTCATCTTCCTTGTCCTTGGAGGCGTGCTCACCTTCTGCGTCCAGTCGTCGGCCGCCGTCATGGCCATCACGATGATACTCTGCTCGAGCGGCGTCCTGCCCATCTACCAGGGTATCGCCCTCGTCATGGGTGAGAACATCGGCACAACCGTCACATCGAACCTGGCAGCCCTGTCGGCCAACACTCAGGCACGGCGCGCGGCTCTGGCCCACATGTTCTTCAACGTGTTCGGCGTATGCTGGATTCTCGTCGTGTTCCGCCCGTTCGTCGACTTCGTGTGCCAGCTGGTTGGCTACGACGTGACCATGACCAAGGAGGGTGCCGGCGCGCAGGCATTCCTGGCCAACGCCGCCAAGCTGAGCTTCGTGCTCGCCGCCTTCCACACCTGCTTCAACGTGGTCAACACGTTCATCCTCATCTGGTTCATCCCGCAGATAGAGCGCTTCGTGTGCTGGGTCATCAAGCCCAAGAAGGTGGACGAGGAAGAGGACTTCCGTCTGCACTTCATTACGGCAGGCTTCATGAAGACCCCCGAACTCTCGGTGCTGGAGGCCCAGAAGGAGATACAGTCGTTCTCCGAGCGTATGCAGCGCATGTTCGGCATGGTGCGTGAACTGCTGATACTCTCGGCCAGCAAGAACAGCAAGAAGGATTCGCAGGCCGGTGACTTCAACAAACTCTATACCCGCATCGAGAAGTACGAGGGCATCAGCGATAATATGGAACTGGAGATTGCCAACTACCTGGACTCGGTCAGCGACGCACACCTCTCGGACGACACAAAGGCGAAGATCCGCGCCATGTTGCGCGAGATTAGTGAGTTGGAGTCCATCGGCGACGCCTGCTTCAACATGGCACGTACCATTTCGCGCAAGTACAACGGCAAGCAGGACCACTTCAACGAAAAGCAGTACGACCACCTGCACCAGATGATGGAGCTCACCGACCAGTGTCTGTCGCAGATGAACCGCCTGATGGGTGGCCGCAAGGAGTCGTTCGACGTCAACCGCACGTTCAACATCGAGAACGAGATCAACAACTATCGCAATCAATTGAAGTCGCAGAACATCACCGATGTCAACAACCACGAATACACATACGCCGTGGGTACCATCTATATGGACCTCATCAATGAGTGTGAGAAGTTGGGCGACTATGTGGTCAACGTCGTCGAGGCTCGTATGGGAATCCGATGAATTAAAAAAAATAATGCAAAATACCGTAGGTTATTTCATTAATTTTATTTAACTTTGCAGGCAGTAACAAACAATTCATTACTATGAAAAAATTACTATTTCTAACAACTGTGATGTTGACGTTCGCGTTGACAGCAATGGCACAGGTTACAAATTCAGCCCTGACGGGTAAGATAACCATGCAAGACACCAAGGAAGAAGTTATCGGTGCTACGGTGCTTGCCGTACACGAGCCTTCCGGCACCAAGTATGCTGCAGTGACAAACATGAATGGCCGCTACACCATCCAAGGTATGCGCCAAGGCGGTCCGTACACGGTCACCGTCAGCTATATCGGCTATGAGACGAAGGTCTTCAAGGACATCACGCTCCAGTTGGGTGAGACCTACAATCTGAATGCGTGGATTTCGGAGAATGCCAATGAACTGACGGAAGTCGTCGTCAGCGGTAAGGCATCGAAGTTCGCAGCAGAGAAGACCGGTGCAACGACCAACATCAACAACCGCACCATTCAGGAATTGCCTACTATCAGCCGCAGCATCGGCGACCTGGCCAAGCTGTCGCCCTATTATGGCGGCTCAAACAGCTTCGGCGGTATGAACGGCAAGATGTCGAACTTTACACTTGACGGTGCCAACCTCAACAACAACTTCGGTTTGAGTTCCAACCTGCCCGGCGGTGGCAACCCCGTGTCAATGGATGCCATCGACGAGGTGCAGATGGTGGTAACCCCCTTCGATGTGCGCCAGAGCAACTTCATTGGCGGCGGTATCAACGCTGTTACCAAGTCGGGTACCAACACTTTCAAGGGTACGGCTTATGCCTACTATACCAGCGAGGACATGCACGGCAACCGCGTGGACGGCGTGCAGAACGCTGAGCCTAACCCCGACGAGCAGAAGACATACGGTTTCACCCTCGGCGGTCCCATCCTCAAGGACAAGCTCTTCTTCTTCGTCAACTACGAGCGCACTGAGTCGGAGAACATTCCTACTTACTGGCATCCGGCACTCTCGGAAGCCGATGCAGCAGATGCGAAGACTTATACGTCGCGCACGCTGCTCAGCGACATGGAGACCATCTCTAAGTTCGTCAAGGAAAAGTACGGCTATGACCCTGGCTCGGCCAGCATCTATCCCGGCGGTATCACCAACAACAAGTACTTGGCTCGCGTAGACTGGAACATCAACCAAAACCACCATTTGGCCGTGCGCTTCAACCACACCAACAACTCGAAGTGGATTACGCCGAGTGCTACGTCACGCGACGTTGGCGGCCTGTCGGCAGCCTGCGTAGGCATCAAGTCCATGGCCTTTGCCAATTCGTTCTACAATCAGGAGAACAAGGTTACTACCTTCTCTTTCGACTTGAACAGCCGTTTCGGACAGAACATCTCCAACCAGTTGCTGGTAACCTATTCTGATATGGACGACCCGCGCAGCAGCAACTCGGACATATTCCCCATGATTGACATCATGAAGGACGGGGACCCCTATATGACCTTAGGCTATGAGCTGTACACCTACAACAACCGCGTGCAGAACACTATCCTGACCGTCAACGATAACTTCACCTACTATCTGGGTAACCATAAGATTACCGCCGGTCTGAGCTTCGAGCACCAGATGGCACGCAACAACTACATGCGCCAAGGTACGGGTTACTACCGTTATGCCAGCATGGATGACTTCATGAATGGCGCCGCCCCCATCGGCGTGGCTCTGGCCTACGGTTACGACGGTGACACTAGCCCGTCGTCAAAGGTCCGCTTCAACCAGTACGGTCTCTACGTGCAGGACGATTGGAACATCATTGAGAACCTGAAAGTGAATTTCGGTATCCGCTTCGACAACATTTCATTCTACAATAACGACCTGAAGGACAATCCGTTGCTGGCCAGCATCGACTTCGGCGGACGCCATCTTGACGTGGGCTCTTGGCCGAAAACCAATATCCAGATTTCGCCACGTGTCGGCTTCTCTTGGGACATCTTCGGCGACAAGTCACTGAAGTTGCGCGGTGGTACGGGACTCTTCGCCGGTCGTCTGCCGCTGGTGTTCTTTACCAATATGCCGCAGAACTCAGGTATGCTGCAGAACTTGGTCTATGCACGTTCTGGCGACTCCCGCCTGGCCAACTTTGCCGGTGGTATGGTTACGGACATCGACCAGATTCGTGAGAAGTTAGGTGCGCCCTATAGCCAGGATCCCAACGGTGTCGTGCCGTCGTCTGTGGCAGGCGTCGACAAGAACTTCAAGATGCCGCAGATTTGGAAGTCGTCCATCGCTATTGACTACCAGGTGCCTGTCAGCTTCCCGCTGAGCGTCACTGGTGAGTTCACCTATTCGAAGAACGTCAATGCCGTCAACCTGGACAACTATAACATCAGAGACGTTGACGACTCATGGGGACACATGGCCGGTGCCGACAACCGTCTGCTGTACCCGAAGGATTTCCGCTATAATCCTACCTATACTGATGCGACCGGCGCACAGAAGACCTTCACCAACGATGCCTGCGTGCTGACCAACAACCACAAGGGTTACGGATGGACGGCAAGCATCCAGCTGAATGCAGAGCCTCTCAAGAACCTGTATGTCACTGCTGCCTACACGCACACTGTCAACAAGGAGGTCACTGGCATGCCGGGTTCCAATGCCTCGTCGGCATGGAACTATCTGCACACCGTCAATGGTCCTAACATCATCGAGGTACGCAACTCGTCGTTCGCGACGCCCGACCGCATCATTGCCAACATCAGCTACAAGTACGGCAAGGAACACTTCTCGCTGTTCTACAGCGGCTATTCACCCTCTGGCTACAGCTATGTCTATGGCAACGACATCAATGGTGACGGTCTGGCTTACGACCTGATGTACATTCCGCGTAACGACAGCGAGATTCTGTTCAAGAGCGATGCTGACCGCATTGCCTTCTGGGAGTTTGTCGAGCAGGATGACTACCTGAAGAACCACAAGGGTGAGTATGCCGAAGCCTATGGTGCACGCGCACCTTGGGTACATACCTTCGACTTCAAGTGGGCACACGACTTCGACCTGATGATTGGCAACACCACACACAAGCTGCAGCTCATCGCCAACGTCGAGAATATCGGCAACCTGCTGAACTCCAAGTGGGGCGTGGCCAAGCAGATTCCCGGCATGAGCAATTACATGTTCCCGCTGCTGAGCTGCACCAATGCTGCCAATGTGCTGAAAGGCGAGCGTCCTGTGTTCCGCATGAACACCGACATGAAGACGACATGGGACTACAACCACAGCTACGGTCAGTGCTGGCGTATTCAGTTGGGTGTGAAATACTATTTCAACTAATCCGCTTCGCGTGCGTATATATATAATAAGGTGGCATTCCGGCCGGAAATGCCGCCTTATTTGGTAAAAATCATTAATAATCAGAGTATTTTTATACATTAAGTGTAGTTTTTGCGTATCTTTGTGCGTCTAATTGACGTAATATTATTTAACTATAAACACCAATGAACATGAAAAGACTATGGACGGCTGCGCTGACACTGTTTTGCTGTGCAGTCATGGTGGCTCAGGAGATGCAGATGCCACCGATTCCCATTGACCCTGCCGTGCGTATCGGTAAGCTCGACAATGGACTGACTTACTACATCCGCCACAACGACTATCCTGAGCATGTGGCAAACTTCTACATTGCACAGCGCGTAGGCTCCATCCAGGAGGATGAGTCACAGCGCGGACTCGCTCACTTCCTGGAGCACATGGCCTTCAACGGCTCTGAGCACTTCAAAGGCAACGGCATCATTGAGTTCTGCCGTTCGCTGGGTGTGGAGTTCGGCAGCGACCTCAATGCCTATACCAGCATCGACCAGACCGTCTACCGCGTCTGCAACGTACCCTCCAAGCGTGCCACGGCCCTCGACTCCTGCCTGCTCATCCTGAAAGACTGGTCGAACGGACTGCTGTTAGAGCCGGCCGAGATTGACAAGGAGCGCGACGTGGTGCACAACGAGTGGCGCCTCGGCGAAGGTCCCTCGCAGCGCATGGTACAGCGTGCTCTGCCGAAGATGTATCCTGGTTCCAAGTACGGTGAGCGCCTGCCCATCGGTCTGATGTCGGTTATCGACAGCTTCAGGCCCCAGACCCTGCGTGCCTACTATCAGAAGTGGTATCGCCCGGACAACCAGGCCATCATCGTCGTTGGCGACATTGACGTCGACCATATCGAGGCAAAGGTCAAGGAACTGTTTGGCGGCATCAAGGTCGACCCGAATGCTCCGAAGGTAGTGGCAGAGCTCGTGCCTGACAACAAGGAGGCCATCTACGTCTTCGAGAAGGACAAGGAACAGCAGATGAGCCAGATAATCGTGATGATGAAGCACGACGCTACGCCTCCTGAAGACAAGGCGAACATGGGCTATCTCATTCAGGACTATGCCGTCAGCGTCATCTCGCAGATGATTAACCAGCGCCTGTCGGAAATGGCACAGGAGGAGTCGTGCCCCTTCTACCAGGCTATGGCTGACGACGGACAATATCTGCTCTCCAAGACTAAGGACTGCTTTGAGCTGCTTGGCTACCCCAAGGAGGGCAAGGACATGGAGACGCTCCAGGCCCTCTATCGCGAAGCTCGCCGTGTGCGTGACTTCGGCTTTACCGCTACGGAGTATGCCCGTGCCCAGGCCGACTATCTGAGTGGACTGGAGAAGCGCTACACCAACCGCGACAAGCGTAAGAACTACGAGTTCGGTGATGACTATCGCGACCACTATTTGACCAATGAGCCTATCCCGCCATTGGACAACCTCTATCAGACCATGCAGATGATTGTGCCCAACATCCCCGTGCAGGCCATCAACCAGATGCTGCCCGAGCTCATCAGCGTCACTGACAGCAACCTCGTGGTGTTTGAGATGGCTCAGGAGAAGGAGGGCAAAACATACTTCACCGAGAAGGATATGGCTGCTGCCATTGCTGCTGCCCGTGCAGAGAAGATCGAAGCCTACGTGGACAACGTCAAGGACGAACCCCTCGTGGACGTGACACAGCTCAAGGCCGGCAAGATTGTCTCTGAGACCGAGAACAAGACCTTCGGCTACAAGGAGCTGACGCTCTCCAATGGTGCTACCGTCATCCTGAAGAAGACTGACTTCAAGGACGACGAGGTACAGATGCAGGCTTTCGCCAAGGGTGGTAAGTCGAAGTTTGGCGCTGCCGACTTTGCCAACCTGAAGGTCTTCGACCAGGCTATCGGCATGAGCGGTATCGGCAATTTCTCCAGCACAGAGCTCCAGAAGGCACTGGCAGGCAAGGAGTGTAATGCCGACGCTACGATGGGCAACACACGACAGTACATCACCGCCCACTCTACACCGAAGGACTTGGAGACGATGATGCAGATGCAGTATCTCTACTTTACCGCCATCAACAAGGACGAGAAGCAGTTCCAGAACCTGATGACACAGCTCGACATGGCGCTGAAGAACAAGAGCCTGTCGCCTGACATGGTGTTCAGCGACTCACTGGCTGCCACGCTTTATGCCCACAATCCGCGCTTTGCACAGATTGACATCAAGGACCTGAAGGACATCAACTACGACCGCATCTTAGAGATGGCCAAGGACCGCTTCAAGAATGCCGGACAGTTCACCTTCGTCTTCTGTGGCAACTTCGACGAGGCTGCCCTTCGTCCGCTCATCGAGCAGTATGTGGCTTCGCTGCCTGCTACCAACGAGAAGGCTGAGGACTTCAATGAGATTCTGACACTGGCCCAGGGTGAGGTCGTCAACAACTTCAAGATGAAGACCGAGTCGCCCAAGGCTACTGCCTACGAGATGTGGTATGCCGACATGCCTTACACGCTGGAGAACAGCGTCAAGATTGATGCCGTGGGACAGATTCTCTCGATGATCTACCTGAAGACCATCCGCGAGGACGAGAGTGCTGCTTACTCATGTGGTGCCTATGGCGGCTTTAATCTGAGCACGCACCAGCCGAAAGTCCAGCTGCAGGCTTACTGTCCGATGAACCCCGACAAGCAGGAGATTGCCGTCCGCCTGATTCACGAGGGCATTGCCAACATGCAGAAGGCCGTCGATGCCGACCAGCTCGCCAAGACCAAGGAGTATATGCTGAAGCAGATTGATGTGGACGCCAAGACCAACGGCTACTGGGTGAACACCATCACTACCTTCAAGGACTACGGACTGGATATGTACACCGACTACAAGAAGACCGTGGAGGCCCTGACCACTGACAGCGTGCGTGACTTCCTGAACCAGTTGCTCAAGAGCGGCAACCACGCAGAAATCATCATGCTGCCCGAAACCAAGTAATCAGAAAGTCTGACATATACTGAATAAGTTGACGCTTTTTGAAGTTCAAAAGCGTCAACTTATTTTATACACTTCAGTTACCTGACTTTACCATGCCTGGGGATGGTCGCGGAGCGACAGCGAGCGGTAGCGGATGCGCTCAGGCAGCTTGCGGACGATGCACAGCCAGTAGCGCCACTCCTCGGCAGCCAATGTCGGCGCGAATTCAGGTTCGAACCATACCAACGGCAGCAGCTCCACTTTCTGACGCAGCACCTCGCGCCATAGCACCTGCTGCTTCTTGCGGTCGTGCTTCCCAAAGTTCCCTGTCTGCAGCACCTTGCCCAACAGCCAGCGGCCCTTTCTGCTAGCAGGAGGCACGGGCAGCAGACAATCGTGCTCGCCAAAGACCGCGCCGATGACCCACATCAGCGCCCTTGCCACGGTGTACAATCCCTGTTCCTTCAGCCTGCCCGCCACATCGCGACGCTCTTCGTCCGTGCTGTGGCGCAGCAGCAGCCAATAGTCTGTCAGTTGGCGCAGTCCCACACCCTCATGGCGCAGGTGGTGGCGGATATGTGCCAGCTGCATGGTCAGCGCAAAGCATGTCGACGGAATGCGGAAGCCCTCGTCCACCAGCGTCAGCCCGCGTATCAGCTCTGCGTCAAGGTACTGTTGCAGCCGCTCGTTGCATGCCGCATGGTTATGCCCTGACGAGGGCAGGAAATGCACCTCCACTTCGATGCCCTGCGCATTGTGCGGCAGAGCGAAGTGGTGGTAGCCCACGTCGATGGTGCCGTCGGCCATGCCTAACTGCTGCAGCGTGGCCATCACACGCTCCTTACCCCCAGAGACATAGATGTCAATGTCGCCAGCCTGACGACTGCATGGATTGGGATAGAGCTTGGCATTAGCCTGCCCCTTCAGGATGGCCGTGGTGTGTCCCTCGCCCTCAAACAGGCGGGTGAGGCGTGCTGCCTCGGCATTGAACACCCCGTTCAGCTGACTGATATTTTCGGCATCACCCGCCCAGCGCAGCATCAGCAGCAGTGGCGGACACAGCGTGCGGTCCTCCTTCTGCAACCTCTTGATGCCCTCGAAGAGCACGCCCACCAGCGAGTGACGAGTGGCATCCTCGAACAGCCGCTGCCACTCCTCGGCAGTAAAGCGAGAGGGGACGACATCCTGGCCGAGCGAATAACTCAGCAGCGACAGCAGGCTGCGATCCCGCTGACTAAGAAATGACTGAATATCTTTTGCCATGACCTAAATTCCTCAGCAAAGGTAAACATAAAATCTGGGAAAATCACTCCTTTTGGTGGAATATTTATGTGAATCGCCAAATTTAGTAGCAACGACCCTGCTGAAGACAAAGAAAAACACCGCACGACACACCCAGCCTTATTGCATGGCGCTCCCATCGCATCGAAGTGACCAAGCTCTCTGCTGCTGATTAGAAGTTAGAATTACGGAGCCCGTTCTCCATGTACCTTCACTTCATTGATGTCCCCTGTTTTGGAATCTGATGTCTGTCGGCATCGAATTTTATATCCCTTTTTGGTAAATAATATGCCCCGCAGAAGTAAATCGGAGCATATTATTTACCTTCGCGAGACATATTATTTCGCACAGTCGCTGATATTATTTCCCACTGCCGCTTATGTTTTTAGATGACGGTACTGATATTATCGTGTGATATTCAATCATGAATGATCAGTAGAACCGACCCCGTGATCGTCGAATTATTCGCTGAAGCTGTGTAACGGTGAGGTTATGGTTTTTCTTACTATGATTTTTTTGAAATAAAGGGTGACACGCTGACACAGTATCGATGTGCAAAGGGTTTGCAATCTGTTTGAGGGTGACACACGCTGACACAAGGGTGACACATTTTTCAGGGTGTTCTCGCGCACAATGCGATTTGGCCTCATCTTGAGTTGATTGCATAACGCCATTTCGGCATTCTTGTAACCAACCATGTATTTAAATTCTCGTGAAAATTCAAGACTTCTGATGCTCCTCGCTGATGGTTTGCACGTAGCAAACCATCAAATTCTCGTGAAAATTTATCGGTTTACTTCATGCAGTCATGTCTTAATATTCTTATAATAAAAGACTTGGAATTATCCTCCAGACCTGTCATCTTGGCAGTAAAAATGACATTACAATGTGTCACCCTTGTGTCAGCGTGTGTCACCCTTTAAAACGCTGCACGACATTTGTACATCGGTGTTGTGTCAGCGTGTCACCCTTTATTTCAAAATTCTTTGTGTGACCGTCGGCGGCAATGCCGCCAACGGCCAGAAAAAAAGCATTTCTGTTCATCGTTTGTAGTTTGAATTAATCTCTTCTGATCTCACGCGCAGAGATTAGGAAGGAACAACCATATCAGGAGATGTGCAAGAAGAAGGTGAAGAAACATGGCTATGTACGTTAACGTTTACGCAAGAAATGTAGTAAAATGTTTGGCAAATTGCCATGAAAGCACTATCTTTGCAACGTAAAGGGCGAGATTAGCCTCGCCATAGTGAACAATAATACTAACTAAAACAAAAAAGATATGAAAAAATTATTTACTTTACTAACGCTACTGCTGTGCGTCGCCAGTAGTGCGTGGGCACAAACCTATACTGACGAAAGTTCGACAGTGACTTATGCGTTTACATCCCATGAAAATCTTGGTTCGGTCAATAGTCCTGCTGATGCTTTTTTGGCAACCAATTTCACCTATGGCTCGAATCTAAATCTATCTACTTTTAATACTAAAGGTTGTACAGCGGGTTGGAATGAAATGACTCTGGTATTTTTTAAACCGACTACAGCAGTAGCTAAAAATGCTGGTGAATCTTCAGAAAATATGTTAGAATGGACTATTACACCAGCACAAGGAATTGTCTTCACTCCAACTGATGTTTCTTTAACTGCATGTACAGCTGGTGGAACGGGTGATCCACAGATTTCTATATATGCTGTTTATTCTGACAATACGGTAGAAACCATACAAACCAAAACGAACCCGAACAGACCTGACAAGACAGGAACAAATGCTCCGTCAACCTATACAAAAACATTGGCTTCAGCTGTTTCTGGTAAGTTTGTAGTTCGTGCATATTTTCAAGGTTTGACAAATACAGGAAAGGGAGCCGCCATAACCAACGTAGTCATATCGGGAAAAGTTAGTGGAACCCCTGTTGCAACAACAACCTATACTATAACTGTTGAAACGAATGATGCCACGCTTGGTTCTGTATCAGGAACATCCACAGTTGCTGAAAATGAACAGGTGACTATAACTGCCACTCCTACAACTGCCGGATACTTCTCAAAGTGGTTAAAAGATAATGCAGACTTTGACGGAAACACGGTAAATCCATTGACTGTGACAGCAACAGCAAATGCTACCTATACCGCTGTTTTTGAATCAAAAAAAGTTATTTCATTTGAAGCAGGTGAGGGTTCTGGTACAGTTCCTTCTACTGTTTACCTGATGAGTGGTGAAGATTATACAATTCCAGAATCCTACTTCCTATACAAAAGTGGAGCTACTTTGGCAGGATGGAATGATGGCATTACAACACATGAAATAGGTGCGACATTGTCTAATGTTACTGAGGATATGGTTCTAACTGCGCAGTTTACTGATAATACTGTCAATTTAGGTGACTCAGAAACTACAGTTAATTGGACTTTTGCTAGAAATAGTGGTGCTCCTACGCTTACTTGCGAGAATTCTGAGTTGGATTATGTTCAGCATACTACTATTAATAATACAAGATATGATGCTGTTATGCATGTCGATACGCGGAAGGATCAGGTTATTGATGGTAGAACAGGTAAGCTGAATAATACAAGTGATGCTGCTAAAGCACAAGTTAATAAGGGTACCAAGTTTACAGTTCCTGTTATTGACGGCTCTGTAATTTCTTATACTATAACAAATGGTACACTTGAAGCTTCATCCGTCACATTCGGAGGAAACAATGGAACAGTGTCAGGTAATGTCATTTCATATACCTATTCAGGTGAAGTTAGTACACTTGACGTAATAGATGTAACAGGAGGATTTTATCCCTCAGGGATTACCGTTACATACCCTATTCCTCAAACGAAATACACCACTCCTTCTATTGTTGTTGATAACTTCAACTTTGCGAACAAAGGTTATAAAGTGATTATCACTGCCAATGAGGGTACTCTTCAGGTGTCAACGGATGGAACAACCTATTCAGAGCAAGCATCTCCTTATGTAACCTATGCTACAGCTACAACGACTTATTATGCAAAGGCGACGGGAAATGACTACGAGGATTCGGATGTAGCTGAAGAGGAGGTAACCAATCCGTATGATGTAACAAAGAAGTTTGTAGCATGGGTTTACGAGTCAAACTATAAGAATGCTCCAAACAACTACGCTATTGCTTCTGATGTCATTTATACGGGATTAGGTGCCAGCTACAATGTTGTAACGGTTGACATCAAGGACTACAATTCTGCAATAACAGACGAACAAAAGGCTGCATTGACAGGCAACTTAGAGAATGCTGACCTTGTTGTAATCTCTGAGGCTGCAGCAGGTTCGAGCAAGGCAGTAATAGCATTAAAGGATCTTGTAGGTAATGTTCCTTTACTGAACATGAAATTATTCGCATACACCTATAACAGTGATGCCTCTAAGAATCGTTGGGGATGGGGTACACCGAAGAATGCTGCCAAAGACGTTGTTTCTGTTACACCAGTATCCAAATTGTATAAGGTACTTGAGGGAGTATCGTTCACAGATAGTGATGTTGCACTGTTCGACTATCCTAATGAACAGAACCATATTCAGTATGTAGATTCATGGCAGGCTGAGCCAGAAGGTGATGTTGTGATTGCATTGTCTGGAGAAAAACCAGCTATACATGTTTCTAATACTCTGAAGTACTTTGGCATAGGACTTTCTTGTGATGATTTCACAAAGTATAACGCTAATGCAGTAACCATCGTGAAGAATGCTGCTGCCATGCTGATAACTGGTGAGGATTTGGCTGCTATAATCATTCCGGAACCTTCAGATCCTGAAATTCAGGGCGATGTGGTAACTCTCACCACCACAACTACAATGCAAGGCTGGCGTGCTTTCTATGATGCCTATAACAGCTACACGCTGGATAATAACACGAAGGCTTATGTGGCTACTGAGGTGAAGACGGAAGAGAGTGTGTCTAAAGTGGTGTTGACCGAGATTGCTGCCGTATATCAAGGAGCGGCTGTGCTGCTGAAGACTACTAATCAGACTGCTGACGGTTACTCGATGACGCTGACCAAGGATAATACAATATTAGTTCCTGATCTCTTGAACCAGCTAAAACCAGCAAGTGATGCAACGTATAACAAAGTATATCGCCTTGGCTCTAAAAATGGTGAGGTGGGCTTCTTCCCCTATGCCCCAGAGGCAGGTAAGCCAGATGTAGTGGTGCTTAACTATGATGCATCCAACGCTTCGGGTGCTCGTGGCTTGACCTTCTCCTTCGCAGACGATGAGACAACGGCTATTCAAAACGTTAACGGGAACGATAACGTTAACAAGAACGTTTATGACTTGCAGGGTCGCCGTGTGGCTAAGCCCACAAAGGGAATGTATATCGTGAATGGTAAAAAGGTTATTATTAAATAAGAGTAGGAGGACGCAAGATGATGAAAAAACAGTATATACAGCCTTCTGAGAAGGTGGTCAAGTTAGTAGCAAACCCGTTGTTGAACGGGGCGTCGCTGCCAAAGAGTGATGAGACTCCCGACGAGTGGGGTGCCCGTGGTGATGGTGTCTGGTTCGATGAGGA